>Ga0209653_1003788_pt1 | contig 10096 bp, 13 predicted proteins | sample SaaInl6LU_22_DNA_FD_184644 | JGI IMG/M metagenome (GOLD analysis project Ga0209653, IMG submission 184644) | Marine microbial communities from expanding oxygen minimum zones in the Saanich Inlet - ESP_116LU_22_DNA (SPAdes) (version 2) | ecosystem: Environmental > Aquatic > Marine > Intertidal... | reverse complement strand
ATTAAACTAGAATGATTAGAGTCTAACAAAGTCATTTCAGGAAATATGTTTTCTAGTTCTTTAATGTATTCTTTAGCTATACTTAATTCATGTCCAGCAGAAGGTAAGTCTGGGTTTGAATCGTGGAATGATAAAGCATGGCAATCAATCTCATCACCAATATTTATAACAGTATCAGGTTTATATTGTTTCTTAATTTCTTTTAAAAAATCAAAACTATCTTTTCTATGATAGGGAATGTGTAAGTCAGATATGACTAAGATGCGTTTATGTTTAGACATAAATTATCTTGAAAAATAATTATAAACTCCAGCAGCTATTGAGCCTAGAAAAAATACAACAAACGCAGCACCACGACCAAAGTTCATTTGATTGTTAAGTTTTTTAACTTCTTCTTTTAGTTCTTTGATCTCTCTTGCGATAGTATCAATCTTTACATCTGTTGCTGTTTTTTGTTTTCTAGCCATGTTTCCTATTACGAGTATTTGACTTTTATGTCAAATCGGTTTTCCTTGACCACGTGAACGCATTTGCTTTTTAGTTCTGCCTTTTCTTTTATGTTTATTCATGGTCTTAACTTTTTTAGGATTTTTTCCAATAGATGTGCCACGAATCTTCTTTTCATAAACAATAGTTTGTCCAAAGACATTCCCTTTTTTCTTTGCCATTATAATGTGTATCTAAAAGGGTTAGCTTCTATTTGAGGATTAGGATTTGCGGGTGATGGTCTAGGTTTACATTTACACTGATCTAGTAAACAACATTTTAGCTTTGACCATAATTTATATATACAACTCATTATTTGCTCTCTATAATAATTTTCTTAATACTTAAAGACCCATCTACATTTTTATCCATAATCGCTTTCACTTCACCGCAAACATATTGTTTATTATTCATATCCATATTTCTTGTAGCTATTCTTTTATGCTTTAAACAATCAGACATAGTTTCTTGAACTCTATGTTCTTTAAGTTCACCATTAATAAATAAACATAATGCAATAACCATTTTAACCATTAGTGTTTACCATTTCCATTTGTAAATTTAATATCTCTAGTTTGATCTTTTAATCTTTCAACATCTTTTTTAAGTTTTTCTATTTCTTTTTCATACTGTTTTAACATCACACCAGTATGAACATTATCTTCTAATTGTTTTGCGTGTTTCTCTATTTGTTTCGTCATATATTCAATTAACATAAATTGTTCTTGGTCTATGGGTTTTTGAACTGATGCTTCTAACAAATCTTTTTCAAAGAGTTGATTTTTAGTTTCTAATCTATTTAATCTTTCAATCACACCAAAAGCAAACCATGCACCAGCAGCTACTGCCATAACTAAACCTATTAAGTTTCTTAAAGGTAAACCAATATTAGTGTTGTCGCTAATCTTCATATATAATCCTTGTCATCTCTAACTACGCAATTACTAAAATCATCTTTGTTTGGCATTAGATGTTTATTAAAATCTTTAGTATCAACTTTCTTGACATAAACAATACGCCATAGCTTATTTTCAAGTCTAGCAATAATAGGTAGTAGCTTTTTACACAACCACCTTTTCATTAGATGCCTTTTAATTTAGGATTTATGATATTGTCTTTTGCACGTGGACGTGATTGTCTTTGTTTAGCTGAATATGAATTGTGCTTATTGAACAAGCATTGTCTTAGCTGTTCAGCTAAATATTTTTTGAAATCCCTACTATTCATAAGGCACTCCTTGTAAAATGTTTAGTGCCTTCTCTTACTACTTCTTAAAAAAATCTTCTATATTTTTAAAGTAATCTTTCCAAAACTCTTTAACATCAGCTTGATAATCTTCAAACCATTTTTTGTAAAAGGCTTTCATAGATTTGTAATCGTACATCATATTATCTCCTACTTAACCAGTTGTTTTCTTCTTCTGTGTATGCCCACATTTTTTATTCCTTGTTAATTGGTATATAGTGCAACGCACAAAGAATTACAATAGTTTATTTCCTTTTCTACAATTTTCTTTAGCAGATAGATATTGAAGATTCCATTCAACGTGCAGACCACAGACAATAGGATTATTTAAAGGGATAATGTGATCTACATGGAAACCTTTTGGACAGTTTTTGTATATTTCTTTAATCTTATCTAGATTGGCAAATTTAGGTATAGCTTGTATTTCTTTTGCTCTGCGTTTATTTGATTTATCTTTATAATAACCTTTATTTTCTAAATAATGTTTTTTCATTCTTAATGAATTAAATTCTTTTCTTTCTTCATATTTATCTTTACGATATTTTTTTAAATAAGAAGTGTAATAATCTTTTCTTTTTAAGAATTTATTTCTTTTTATGCAGTATAACGAACAATGATTAGAATCAGATCGTTTTGGTAAAAACTCTCTTTTACATTCAGGATTTGAACAAATCATCTTGCAGTCGTAGGCACTCCTGTAGAAGTTACAAAAGGGTTAGATGCAAATGCCATGTAAATATATGTTCCACCTGATGCGTTTCTACTTGCATTTGTATCTCTTAATTTAAAACCATTTGATGTTAAATCTAAAGTATTGGCAACTGTATATTCAGAATCACTTACATTTGGTAATAATTGTTTTTCTACATCATTAAAAGGGTCTCTAATAGAATCTAAAATTAACCAATTATTAGTACCATTTGTTCTTTTTAACATAACAAAAGCTGGTTTAAACCCAGTATAAACAAACGTACCATCTGCGTTTCCATTGCCTGTGTAAGTACCAAACTTGCTGAAACCTTTTTTCTCTGCGAAGCAGTAGGCAATGTAATCTACTCCTGAACCATTACAAACACCACTTGTATTAACTGTAAATGAATTTACAGTTGGAGAAGTATTATTCCAAGGAGTACTAGAAACTCCTGCGGGTTGAGTATCAAAAAATATATATTTAGTTGCTCCTATACTTTCATGATAAATAACCCAATTATTAACATTAGTTCTACCTTTTACTATAATCATTTTTGGTGTAACACCTAACCCATGACCAACTGTCGCTAAACTTCCTGTACCTGTATAAGACACAATACTAAATCCACTTGTAGTTGATGCTGATACTTGTGATGTAATATCTCCTTGTGTGTTTTCTGAAGCTGTGCCACCGCCAAGCCAATTCCAAGATACAATGCTTTCGCCACTACCATTGACACCAGTAACATTTGTTCCTGCAATCTCAAAACCATCTGTTTCAAAAGTTACAACAGCATCACCAAATTGTGCTTCAGCACCTGTCGTATTACTTCTAAGAGCATTTGTGCCACCACGATTAACATCATACAAAGCATGATTAACTGCACCACTTCTACTTTTAATCCAAAGCCAATCTGGTTGAAATCCAACACCAGTTACACTTCTTGTTGAGCCAGTACCAGTATAAGTAACTGTATTAAAATAATCTGAAGGTTTATCTATATCTGTGTATGCCATATTAAATCCTTTATCATATTATCCGTATTCTGCTAAATTTTTTGTGCAAAGTGCATAGTAACCACTTGGAACTGCGTATTCAAAATTTCCATAGCCATTACCATCACTATTACCTGATGAGATGGTATAAGGTGGGTTGCCGAAGTTAAATTCAGTAACAGCACTGGAGGCTGAAGTATTTATAGACGCACCAAAAATATAAGCATTGTTTGGTGGATTTATATTAGCTGTACCAAGCAATGAACCATTTTGATATATTTTTAATGTATTTTGAACACTATCTAAATCTAAAGCAAGACCAATAATATCACCACTAGAAATAACGTCAGTAATACTTAAAATATTAGATGAGTTTAAATAAACTCCTAATTGAGGAAAAAAACCATATGCTTGATTACTTGTTTGTCCTATATAGTCTACATTAGCTGGATTAGATGACCAAGCTATTCCAACATCAGCTATACCCCAACCAGGATAATTTGTACCAGCAATAGTAGTAGCTTTAGCTTCAACATACCATTTACCTTGCGATACTGCTAATGTTCCTTTTCCATTTGAATAAGTACCACTAGCATATACAAATTTTAAATTCCCTTCACTTAAAGTGCTAGCTGTTGAAGATAAAGGATTTAATGTTGCAAAATTATTAGTACAAGTATCAGTAGATTGATCTGTTGCAACAATACCATTTTCTGTTAAATCTGTTCCACCATTAACGTCATTACCTAAATTACCACTATCTTCAAAATCTAAATAAAAACCAGAATTTCCAAAAGTTAATCCTGATACATCTATTGGTTTCCATATTGAACTATCTTCGTCAAATTCTCCATAGTCTGTTGTAGAACCAGCAACTCCATCTTGATATACTACTTCTGCCATATACCCATTAAAATAATTTGAACCTGATGCTATTTCTGTTCCAACATAATAAGTGTCTGATGTTGTATTATAGGCTAGATCAGAATTTTGACTTGGTTGTGTTTCTGTACCAAAGCTAGTAACTTGAGTTCCATTAACAAATAGCTTTACTCTATTTCCAGCAGTACCTTGAGTTGTGTCAAGAACAACTAAAATGTGCATCCAAGCTGAAGGATCTCTATAAACTGAATTTGTTATATAATTAACTGTATTTATGCCACTTGTTCTATTAAATATTTCTATTTGTTGACTAGATGTAAATCTAATAAATGCTTGATTATTAACATCTATTCTACTAAAAAAAATATGATGTTCTCCAGATAAAGTTCCTCTTTTAATCCAAGCAGAAAATGTTGCTTTTGTTCTAGTACCAGCAACAGAAGATTTACTAAATCCACTTGAACCATCAAACCTACATGAGTTAGCAACTTCATATCCACCAACAGCAGATATTGAGTTACTAGGAATAATTAAAGGCATTAGATTGCCTCTGGAAATTCAGGAAGCGGTCTAGTGATTACAGGATCTTCTTCTGTACCTGTATTTGTATATTCATAAAGTGCTTTTAATTGATCCACTGTTGTACAAGCATCTATCATAGCTTCCATTTCATTTGATTTAGTTCTAACATCTGCTCTCCAAGATTTAGTTGCAGTAGGAATGTTAGTTCCAGTTTCTTTTGCTTTTACAATTACCCAATCTGTAGGTGTTAAAAGTCCAGCCGCTTGTTGTTTAACAATTCTTTTCTTTTGTGTTTTTAACCCCTCAACTTTTACATCTCCAACTTCTTTGTCATTAGGCAATTCTCCATTATCTGAATCTTGTTGTGTCCATAAACTATCATCTAATTGTTTAGCAGTAGCCGTTCCCCATGATCTAGTTACAATACCATTAGCAAATGTAAATTGCTCGTTAGTATTAATGTAATAGTTAGTATCTTTTAAATTAGTAGAATCAGTTTGTACTTCATAAATACCAATCGCTTCTTTTTCAGCTTTTGACCACATTGAAAATATTTTAGCTGGGTATCTTACATCACCAATAACGATTGATTTAGGTTGGTGAATGATTTGAGTAATTTGATTATCTTGAACAAGTGCGTACATTGATTCTCCTATGTTGCTGACATATTTAAAGTTCTACCCATTTCTTGCCATACTGTACCATTGTATCTAAATACTAAATGATCTGATTGACCAGAAACAGAGGTAAAAGTTGGTGCTGTTGATCCAGCAAATTCAAATACTGTATTAAAAGCGATAGTGTGTGATCCACCATATTGAATGTTTAAACTAATAAATGAACCTGTTGTTGCATTACTTGGTGCAGAGAAAGTTGTGTTTTCTGTTGTAACGTGTTTTGCATTTGGTGCGGCTTGTGAATCCCATGCAACTGCATTTGATGATGATGTTAAACTTGCTTCAGGGTAATAAGCTAAATCATTAAACTTAATTACACCAGTTCCTTTTGTTGTAATATCAATTCCAACATTTGTATCACCACCTGTTGCAGATAAAGTTGGATTGTTACCTGTAGCTGAATTTGTCATTGTAAACTCATTAACTGCACTAGCTGTTTCGTTAAAAGTTAATACTGCATTATTATTACTATCAGCAATACCTCTATCATTATCAAATTGAATATTATTTCCATTAGTATCTAATGTTCCACCTAATTGTGGAGTTGTGTCATTAACTAAATCTGCAACTACTGAACTATCTAACCAATTAACTGTATTAGCTGAGTAGTCTAAAGTTGCTAAAGATATATCATCTCCACCATCATATAGTTTTAAAGTTGGTGATGTTGCGTTTGTAGTGTCTAACCAAATTGTTCCAGCTACAGCAGAACTTGGTCTTGATGTTCCTGATTGAGTTGTGTTTAATGCAGTTAAAGCATCATTCAAATCACTTCTAAAAGAAGGGAAGGATTGATTTTGTATCGTTAAATCGGATTGTGCCATATATTCTCTCTCTAATAACCTTTTGCTATATAGTCAAATGTTTTTGATATGCCTACATCACTTGAATTTTTAAACGCTATATTAAAACCACTTGTATTTTTACTTGTGATCTCATAATAGTCGCCAGAATTTAATCCTTGTGCAGACACGCCTATTGCGTAATTACTACTATAAAAAGGATTTGTAAAGGTAACAGTATATGTACCTGTACCACTTGTTATATCATTACCATTGAATATTCTATCAGGCATATCCACAGAAACAGATAATTCTTCAATAACTGGAGTAGATGATAAATCAAAAGATTTAAGAACTATTCTAAACTTTAAGTATCTAGCTGAATAATCTCCAACAACAAATGTTCTAAATGCAGTGTAAGTTATATTATCATCAGATGTAGCTATTTGTAAATCAGCTTCACAGTTTGCTGGAGTATCTCCGTCAAAGTTAGAAGGTTGGTCATCAAAGTTCCCAGCCCTGTCATCAAATAAGTCATCTATGTTGTCTGCACTTTGAGTTACACTTGCTGTTACTCTTGATTTGTAAACTCCACCTAAATCAATAACTCCATCAAAGTCATAAGTTCCTGTTGAATATAAATCTGCTGATGTTTCACCTGAATCAAAAAAACCTGAACCATCATCAAATAAACCTGTTGCACTATCAAATAGTTCACTAGAATTTAATCTTAAATAACTATTATCATCTATATAAACATTAGATTTAGTTCCTGAAAAATCTGGGTGTTCTGATTGATTAACTATTGCATTATAATCAGTTGGAATTGTGTTGGATATAATAGCTTCATTAGAACTAAAGTTTCCTAGTTTATCTACTGCTTTGATTAAGTAGCTACCCTGACGTGCTGGAACTGTTGCTGATGTTGCTGGTCTTGCAATCTTTTGAACTAGATTAACTGAGTTTTGCCATTCAGCACCAGATGTTAATGTAGAATAACGTACTTGATAATATGCTAAGTCTAAATCACTAACTGCTGTCCAAGATAAATGAGCATCACCATTAATGACATTTACTGCAAAATCTTCTACATCACTAGGTGGTGCTAATGCTCCAACGATTGTTCTTTGTGCTGTTACATAACTACTAGATACCCCTAAACTGTTTACAGCTTTTACTCTTACATCATAAGTTTCTTGGTCAATCACGTTTAAGACTCTTTGATTTAATCCTGTACCTGTTGAGTGTACTTTATAATCTGATTCAGTATTTAATTTGTATTCTACTTGATAGTAGTCCACGAAGTTATCAGTTGATGCACCGATAACAATGTCCATAGCAACAATAACTGTTCCATCATTATATTGAATAAGCTGATCTGATAAAGTTACTGAAGCTGGTGGTTCTACAGATAATGGATTAGGTAAATTAGTATCAGCGATTGTTGGTGCTTCTGCTTTTTCTGTCCATGAATAAAAGTTATCTTGATGCTCAAAGAGTTGTAGATCAACAGTCAAGTCCTCATTAATTGTCATTCCTAAAACTCTAAATGGTTTATTATTAAATCCACCTGTTGGATAATAGATTTGTACAATATCGCCTACTGCTACATCTAAAAATTCTGAAGTTACTCTAACTTGTACTTGTAATTGGTTTCTTGATCTTCTTAAAATAACTTCTGCTAAACCTTGTGCTTGATAAACTGATGTAACATTTGGGAATGAATAATTACCTTCTAATAATACGCCATCATCAGCTAACATAGTTGCGTGTTGATCTGCACTAGGTAAACCTGAATCATCATTAGGTGGATATGAAATAGTATCTTCTTGATAGTTCTTGTCAGGATTAACAAATGTGGCAATAATACGATTATATTTATTATTCTTACGTTCCCCTAATAATTTAGCACCACCTACAACATTATCTGCATTAATGGTTTTAACTGCTGTGCCTGTTCCCTCAATAGTAAGTTTGTAAACCCCTTCAGTATAAGTGAAGAAAGCCCTCATAGGGTTTAAGAGTTTCTTAACATTATCTATGACTTTTTGTGATGTGTCTATAACTCCATTGGTTTCAAATAAGTTAATATCTGATCCGCCAGAATATGGTGTTACTTGTGTTTCACATTCATCAGCCGCATCTTGAAATGATTGAAAGTTAGCTTCAAAAGCATCATCAGGTAAACCTTTTCCATATCTACTATTTCTTAAATAATCTAATAAACATAATGCAGAGTTATTTGAATAAGCTGTAGTTGTTGTTCTTGGATCATAAACTTTTTTACCTTTAACTACTGCTTTGATGTTAGGTATTGCACCAAAGATATCTTGATTCCATTTAAACCTAAACGCAAGATAAGCTACACCTCTAAGTCTATGGTTTGTTCCCCAATTAGTTTGTGATGTTAAAATAGATGATGCGACTTGATCGTCTTTTCCTAAAAATGCTTGTACTTGAATCCAAGATTCTCCATCTCTATAAAAAGTTCCGTCAGAACTATCTACTTCTCTAACTGTTCCATGAGTAAATGCACCATCAAAAGTAACTTCTTTATCATCAATAAAAATAGAATCTATGGATTCTATCTCACCTTCACATAAACTTGCGGCTACATATAAATACTGATTATCTGATCCTGATGTTTCCACATAAACTCTTGTTACTCCTAATTTTCTTTGACCATAAACAACAGGAATTTGTGCATTATTAGATTCCTTGTTTAATAAAACACCTTGTGCATTTTCACTATCAGGAGTATCAAATTCAGGAACTTCAGGAATAGGAATAAGCCAACTAATAAAACTAGTTACTATATTAACAACTGCTTCAACTATACCACCCATTAGCTATGAAACTCCCTTTTATGTTTTTCACCAAACCTTTTAACTGTACCATCTATTCTTAACCACTTAACACTATCTCCAACTCTAGTTCTTTCTTTAAAATAATTATAAAGTTTTTGTGTTAGTTCTCTTGTGTTTTTAATAGATACAACTTCTATTAACCAAGCATTTCTGCCAGACTTCCATTCTGTTTGTTTGATCTTGCCAGACTCTTTAAATCTTTTTTCTACCAAATCATGTAAGTATGCCCAATTAGCAAATCCTACAACTTTATCATTATCATAAACATACATACACTGTTTTAGTTTCATTGATGGCATTAAGTATAAACGTAAATCATTATCGTCCATACTATCGTATCGTTTAAAGTTTCTAAATAATTCTACAACGTCCTGTATCACGATCTACCCCATCTAAGTTCTGCAATAGCTTGTGATGCATAATCAAATCCTACATCACCCGCAAAATATATTTGTTGTGAGTTTGTGTTTGTTTTACGACCTTGTACTCTTTCAAAGTCTGACCAATGAGAAGTTGCTGAAATAGTAACTGTTGAATTTGTTATTTCCTCATCAACACTAAAAGACTCAATCTTACCTTTAAATAAAGTTACAGGATCGCCAATTAATGTCTGACTATCATTTAAAAAACCCTTATAAACTTCTACATCTTTGTTCATGTAATTATTATTTAAAAATAAAGATATAACTGTTTGGTCTGCACCAGAAAATCTTAATTGTATATTAGTAATCTCTACTTCTGAACTTTCTGATACTGCTGACGCATTTAAAAATACAGATGAAGCTGTGTAAGCATTACCATCATAAGTAATATCTTTGTAATGATCTGTATATCTTGATCCAGTAGATACACCTAAGTAAACTAGTGTAACAGGATTTAAGCTATCTGTAGCTAGTTCATTATTAACTGCTGTGGTTAATCCTCTAGCCATTATAAACTCTCTAGTACA
>Ga0209653_1003787_pt1 | contig 10096 bp, 17 predicted proteins | sample SaaInl6LU_22_DNA_FD_184644 | JGI IMG/M metagenome (GOLD analysis project Ga0209653, IMG submission 184644) | Marine microbial communities from expanding oxygen minimum zones in the Saanich Inlet - ESP_116LU_22_DNA (SPAdes) (version 2) | ecosystem: Environmental > Aquatic > Marine > Intertidal... | reverse complement strand
GAGATCTCAAATTTCTCAACAATGATATACAGAGGGTTAAATTACGAGAGTTTTCTCGTGCCCGACACGGAGGGTCGTATTCACGGTTATATCAAAACCAGCATCTTTGAGGTTCTTACAAAATGCGACATCTTCCGAACATGTATCGCGAAGTAGCTTCCCATCTTCACCTTCCATCTCTATGAGGGGGTAGGTAAAGTATGGATACTTCATCTTCTCCAGAACCTCCCTACGACACGCGAAGAACCCCATACCATTGTAGGCTACTGGGACATATTTCTCCTTTTCGAGTTTTCCCACCTCCATGAACTGGAATGATCCAGTCTTCTTAAAGTAATCCAGGTCCCACTCCTTGACACATGGGTAGTGCTTCATATCCTGCATTCGATAAAGACCAGAGACGACTGGATACTTCTTGGTATCTTCAAGAAGCTCTATGACTTGTTCGGGTGTGAAGACAATATCCGAATCGATTGTGAGCCAGATGTCATATTCGACTTGACCACCAAATGGTTTCTGGTCAGCACCTCGAAGGACATCGAGACCTAGGGTCTTCATCCTAGAAAATGTGACATAACTTGAGTATTCATTTGTAACCATAAAGTCGTAGCCCTTCTTGGTTAAGGTCATCAGGGTCTGAGACCAGTTCATGAGAAAGGTTCCAGAGAATGTCCGTCCAGGGAGTGCGAGTATGACTTTCATCTATTCAGGATACTCAGTACTTCTTTAACTGCGGGGTGGCGAACGACATCTTCATCTTCCATTTCGACATGTGTGATATACTCGAGATCCTGACACTGCATCTTATAAATTAGATCAGCGAGACCATTCTCCGATCCAAGGTCTGACTGCTCAAGGTCACCTGTAACGATGAGTTTAGTTCCCACACCTACACGGGTTAGGAGCATTTTCATCTGATTTGGAGTGGAATTCTGCATTTCGTCGGCGATGATTAGAGTGTTATCAAATGTACGCCCTCTCATGTATCCTAGGGGTTCAATGCTAATGAAACGTTCCATTTGGTTATGGCTCAAATATTTTTCAAAGATGTCGAACATCGGCTTCGTCCACGGCTCCATTTTTTGCTCCATGTCACCCGGGAGGTAGCCCATATCCTCGTCAGCCGCGACGATGGGGCGTGTGAGAACAATCTTAGGACGTTGATATCTGGCCACGTGTTCGAGAGCTATCTGACACGCCAACATCGTCTTTCCCGAACCCGCCGGTCCGGTCCCTATGACGATGGGTTTAGGTGATCGGAGTGCAAGTGCATATTTACATTGACCAGGGGTTTTGGGGAAGTTCATATAACTTTGTTAAAGATATTTTCCTTATATAATTTAAATGGAGTTTCACTTTGTAAAATTAAATGTAAACGGTACATATCTCAGTCTTGTGGATCCGACACAAAAATCAAGATTCATGTGTTTCCGCGATAAGAAGATTGCTTATAAGTGTATAGACTATGTATCATCATTTAGAGCGAGACGTGGGATTTGGCCGTCATTTGACATGTCCACTGGAATGAAAAAGATAGAAGATTCTACTGTAAAATTACGGACCCCTGAACAAGTGATGCGTTATTTAGAAATAGAGACTTATGATTTTGAGACAATTGATCAAATTGCGGCACGGACAAATACATCGTTTTATTGTGTCTCGAGATTTCATAGTGCTATGGTTGATAACATAGAATCACTTGATATGTCCGGACAAGAAATGGATCCAATAGTTGATGAAGCCGCATACAGGGATCTATTGGAATATAAATTGAAGTGTGAATGATTTATCCCTCGGTAGTATTCATCCAACTATCTCTTTCATCCACAAAAGCATTTCTACTATTTTTAATATTCACAGTAATTTCGGTGGGTTTTTCTTCACCTGCTATTTTCATTGCGGCGAATAAGGTGATGTAATATTCTGCACCTCGTAAATCCGCAGGTTTTGTAACACGATTATTGCCATCTTCACGTATTCTCATGAGTTTTCCATCTGTATATTCAAACATATCTCTTATGGATTTTGTAAGTTCGTGATTTTCCATATCCCAGTTACCACCCCAAATATCATCAGCTATCTTTTGTATAAGAGATTCACCATTATTATTTACTATATCAGTTAATGTACCTTCAGAATCAAACTTCTCAACGTACCAACAATCGTGACCACCCCCCGGGCATTCTGTGTAACCGTAACCACCGTGTCCGTCTAAATTTAAATCATACACGTATGCATATCCCGTTGTGTCACTAATAGTGTATGATGAACAGTAATCCTTCGCTACATCTGGTCGGTGACATCTATGCACCGTAGGCCTTCTTATGTACTTTTCCTTTTTGGGCATAATTTGATAAGCTTCTTTATAAAAGGAGCCTTCTTCTGTAATCAAGAGTTCACCTGGAGACATACTATCAAGTGGTGAATTGTTGGGTTTGTCTTTCTTCACCTGTGTAAAATAATATGCAGCAAGGGAAACAACTATGCAAATTATTAGTATTACAAATGCGATTACGTAACCAAACATCTTTGTTGTATACTTACAAAAAAAACAGTCACTTAAAACCAATAACACTTGTACAATAAATATGTGTGGCATCCTAGCTCTCTTCGGTGATGAAGTAGAAGTTTCTCCATATCTCCTTTCTCACCGTGGTCCAGATGACTACCGAACGAAGACACTGGGTAAATGCCGTATGGACTTTTATCGCTTGGCCATCAACGACCTGACCGATGCTGGTATGCAACCTTTCAGACAAGGTGAACACATGCTCATGTGCAATGGTGAAATCTACAATCACCGTGAGTTTCGAGATGGTAGGGAGATGAGTACCAGTGATTGTGAGGTACTTTTACCCCTCATCAAAGATTTCGGGATGATGAAGACACTCGATCTCATCAATGGGGACTTTGCATTCGTGTGGACGAATGGTAAACGTATCATGGCCGCGAGAGATCCCGTCGGTGTGAGACCCCTCTTCTACACGCGGTATGCCGAAAACTCGATTGCATTCGCGAGTGAAGTGAAGGCTCTTCTGTTTCTAAACTCTGAAATTCATATATTCCCACCTGGTCACATGTACGATTCATACATCAACGATTTCGTCTGTTATCACACTGGATACTGGCATGTGAACAAGTACATCAAGAATGGCTTTCATCGCCAACTGAGGGAGACACTCGAACACGCCGTCCATGATCGTATCGAGAATACCGAACGTGATATAGGCTTTCTCCTTTCGGGTGGTCTCGACAGTAGTCTCATCGCTTCAATTGCATCACGTAAACTCGGAAAGATCAAAACGTTCTCGATAGGTCTCAAGGGAAGTCCCGACCTAGAGGCGGCACGCACGGTTTCAAAGTACCTCGATACTGATCACACCGAAGTGACATTCACACCCGAGGAGGGAATTGCACATCTCAACGATGTGATCCACTCCCTCGAATCGTATGACACGACGACTGTGAGGGCGAGTACTCCAATGTGGCTTCTCTGTAAATACATCAAGCAGCACACACAATGTCGATACATCTTCTCTGGTGAGGGGAGTGATGAGATTTTGGGTGGATATCTCTATTTCCACAACGCACCGAATGTTGATGAATTTGCATGTGAAAACATGAGACGTCTTCGTTTGATTCATCAGTTCGATGGATTGAGGGCGGATAGATGTGCGGGAGCACATGGACTTGACTTGATTGTTCCATTCCTCGACAAGAACTTTATCGATTTCTGTATGACAATCAATCAGAATGAAAAGATGGTTGGTATGGAGAAGCGAATTCTTCGCGAGGCGTTTGAGGGATATCTTCCTGAGGATATTTTATGGAGGCAGAAGGATGGGATGAGTGATGCTGTTGGAACGAATTGGGTAGATGAGATTAAAAAGTACGCCGAGGATGACGTGGATGACATACTTTTTAAGGAAACGAGGGTGAAAGCTCGTGGACACAATACACCCTTGACGAAGGAAGAAGTTTTGTACAGAAACATTTTCTGGAAAATGTACGGGAAGGATAACGATCATCTGATTTCAGAAATATGGCGCCCTAGGTGGACAAATGTAACAGACCCGAGTGCACGCCTACTTATAGAAAAGAAGCCAAAGTAATCTATAATGGCGCACTTTGTCAGGAGTTTCGATTGTAAAAACGAAGAGCATGCCATGTGGTTGAAGAATGTTGGGGGGGTCATGGCAAAATCTATGAGTGGAGATCGTATTGATCTCATTGGGGTTGTCAATAACAATCCCCTACCTGGTAGTCCAACGGTTGATAATCCGATGGACTGGGCATATGTACATTTTCAGTTGTGCATGAAGTATGCAAATGCAGTCTTAAACGGGGAGGCGTTTGTTCCGAGTGCAAAATGATTCATATTCTTGAAGTGTAAAGTCTTGTGGGTCTGAGTTCTCATCCATACGTACGAGGAGAACTTTACCAAAGACTTCCTCATTGTTGAATGGGTGTGGTAACTCGTTTTCATTTTTCGTGCTCGCATTCTCTGCTTTCAAGATGACCACATCTATGTCAGGCCACTGTCCTATGAATGTTTGAGGCCCACCTAACAGTAAAAATATTTGGTTCTTTGTTGGAGATATGTCGAGGTGTACTTCTTCCACACACCCTTTTGTCTCATGTATGAGAATTGCTTTGTTCATCCTTGTGATGACGTCATAAAAAAATATTGACAATTATAAATGAAAAATCAGTACTTGTTAGCTTTGGCTGTGTTGATCGTAGTGGCGTGGATGGTGAACCGTTCTAACGAGAAGTACACTGCTGGTCGTCCCGCGTATCGTTATGGGTTTGTCGATACCAACCCAACTCGTCGTGTCTCTGATGCCTTCGATTCCCCTGATCGTCGTGATGTTTATGAAGGATTACCCCTCCCCTAAGTGGGTTAAAACTAATAAAATAGTAAGTATTAAGATGAACATTCCGTTACGGGAATTCGTTCTTGAACGTCTGTCTACACTTCTCGAGATTCCGAAAGATGATACCATATGTGTCAATCTCGAGACGCGTATTTTAAACCATTCCATGGAGAGAGCCGTACAAATGTCCCAAGTACCTGCGTGGGACAACCACAAGTTTACGAGCATATACAAACACAAGTTCTTGACTATTCAGAAATGGCTCAGGGAAAGTCCTACACTGAAGAATAAACTTCTCACAAAGTCTATCAAGACGGAAGATCTTTTTAATATGCGACCAGAACAGGTCTTTCCTAATGGCCTATATGCTAAACAGATGGAAGAGAAGATCCACAAAGAGATGCGGAAAGAGTTTCTCGCCCGTGAAATTAAAAATCAGGAAGGGTTCTTCACCTGTAATAAATGTAGATCGAACAAGACGACATACTATCAGTTACAGACGAGATCGGCTGATGAACCTATGACAACGTATGTGAGTTGTCTCAATTGTGGGAAAAATTGGAAATGTTGAGGAAATGCTCTGATGCTGTCAGATCGGTGGGCATGTCACCAACAGAAAGTGCGAAGTGATAGGGTAGACGTCTTTTCATCATATCTTTTGTCTGTGCACTCGTGAACCCCAAATAATCGTAACTAATTTTATACTGTTCGAGTTGTCGGATCGTCCAATATATAGTCGCTTCGATACCAGGCCTAGCTGTGATGATGACAATCTTGTAACCCAGTTTATGGGCTTCATTGAGAAGTTCTATCATAGGTGTGTTTGAACGACCACTTGTGAAAATGAGTGTATCATCTATATCAAACATCACTGCATCACGTGGACCCATATCCCGTTTCGTGATGTAATGTACACCCCACCTTTTCAAGTTATCCATTAATATTATTAAAGATTTAAATTTCAATCAACACAGATATGATTATCGACGTTGAATGTGAAGACGGTACGACACAAATCGCTCGTACAGTCCTCGAGAATCAAGATAGTTATATTGTTCAATTCTTGGAACGAAACAAACATAACTTTTACGACTTTGTAGATGACAAAGAGGAGATTCCAAAAAGCGCAGTCTCTGGATTTTATGATGTAGAAGAACTCGAAAAAACTGAATTATTTGCCAGGCATCCTCAAGGGTACGAACTCATCGATGACAGTGATGACGAAACGTTCGAGTGTTCCGAAAGTGATGAAGAAGACAGTGAAGATGAATCACTCGTCGACGAAGACGAAGCCTAAGTACTATTTTATTGTTATGTAAAAACAAAATGGACGAATATAAAAAACGTGTGACTAAAAACGATAAGAAGAGCCAGAGAAGGGTTTATTCTCAAAAGCACATCAGAAACCAACTTAAACAAAAGGAGAATAGTTTAGCAAAGAAGAACGATGGCCCCGTACACACCACCGACCACGCACTACTCTCAAATGGACGTGTCCATGTACGATGAAGATCGTGTGTTTGCGTTCATCGGTCGTACAGGTAAGCGGTTCTATTGGCTCACTCAGAAATTGGGACTTGATTACCTTTGGTACGACAATAAGCGTCAAGTTATTGAAATCTGGGGTCCCTATTATACGCACCTGAATTCACAATCTGCTCATGTGATCCGATGTGAATTGGATTATTTTATGAAACCTAAGTTAGAGGATACTCTCATCGAAAAACAAGATGAGCATGTACAGACCCCCGTCGAAGCGTGTTAGATGTCCCCCACCTACCAAGGGGGACAAACCTAAAGTGGGTACATTTTTATACAACATACTAAATTCGGAACCTACGAAGTATTTCACTTTCAAAAAACAACCTGTTTATCATCAAGATAGGTATCTAAAAGCTCTTGAACAAAATCATAAAGATTTAGGTATTCCCTTCACGAAACCAGATCTACCAGACGCAACGGTATATCAAAACCCCCCAATCTCAGAAGAGCCTGAACTTATTTACGGTGATCGCATCCAGGTAAATCTTCGGGTACTCAAAAGTGGAATTGTTCGTGTGAAGGTGAATTGTGCTATTGCCATGATGTATGACAAGTATTATTGTAAAGGTGTTCATCCACCGATTAAGACTATACTTCAGGCGTACAGGTCTCACGGATTTAGCCAGGAGTTTTTGGATAAAATCAAGAAGTCGCATGATAAGAAACTCGCATTTGCCGAGAAGGTCCCAGGTATTCTCACAAAGATTTTCGACAAGGAACCCATCAAGAAAGTAAAAAAGAAGAAGGAGGAAAAGAAGGTGGAAGAAGAGGATGAAGAACCTGAACCTGAACAGGAAGAGGACGACATTCCAGTGGAGGAGGGTGAACTAGATGTCGAACCAGATGAGGAGGAAATCGTGGATGATGAAGAGTATGTTTCCGATCCAGAAACCTAAGTAGAACCAACTATTTTAATAAAACATCTTGAAATGTTTGTGACTAACGTTGTCCTCGCTAACCACATTCTCGACCGTGGCTTCTTCCACACCCTGAAAGAAGCGACGTATCACGCCAACCAACAAACAAAAGAGAAAATCTGGAAACTCCCCAACGGTTCCGTCTTTTTCGGAGACATCGAAGTTCGTGTGTACAATACTGACGACTATAAGAATGAATATTTTCTTTCTTTCGTTGATACCTGCTGAAATCGCACATATGTCGTGTGATCAACATGTTGTGAAGATCCAGTTGGAAATTTGTCAGATGCTCTATACAGCTTGGTTCTTTTCGAATCAGCAAGAGTATGTCCAAGAACATGCACCCTACACGAAGGATGGGAAGAGGAGGGGGTACCGACCCGCACACTCCAAGCATCCCATGACCATGTGGGTTGGATCGAGCCTCAAAAACTATATCTACGCGTGTGAGATTGGGATCGCTTTGACCCTCGAGTACACTCGTAGATATGGTAAGGTACACACATGTGCTGAACACCTCATGTGGTTGATAAACAACCACCCTTCACACTTCGAAGAGCGCAAGAGTGAGACGGCGTACTACTCAAAGGAGGGTATACCCGAGTGTATGCCAGAAGAGTATAGGTGTCCGAGTGTAGTGGATGCATACCAAATGTACTACATGATGGAAAAGATGCAGTTTGCTAGGTACAAAAGATAAGTTTGTAAAAACGCTCTAATACATACGCCTCAATTGGACATATATCTTTTTCTACCAGATTTAGAATATTTAAATAAAATTCCTTAGAATGTTTTAATATTTGCTTTTTAGAGACGATAAATTGTGCACCAGCTCCGAAACTAAACGGTTTATCATCACCTTTGTTTTTAAAAATATGTTCATATATTTTTCGTAAAGGTAATCCTCGGTGATGGCGACAACTATTTAAAGAACACTCGATAATCCATTCACTCAAATATTCAAATTCTATATCAATAGTATCACCTGAATATTTTTTTAAATTTTGTAGTATATTGGGTGAATGATCAAATGGGTTTCCTTGTAAAAAACATATATACTCCCCCAACTTATCATAATTGTCACAAATATGTTTAAAATATGTATGCGCTTCACGACCCACGTTATCTAATTTTATTTCGTTATAACAGGTGTCTAAAGGTTCTCCCTTGTTATAAATGATAACATTCGAGAATTCTTTCGTCCATGAAACATCTTCATTATAACGAGCAACTACAATATTCATATGTAAATGTTACATATAACTTTTTAAGTGTGTTTATGATGTCTTGGCTTATAACATCGGTTAAAAACGTGACGTCATTGTAATCAAACGATGTTCAGCATCGCAAATAATTTTACAGCTCCCCCTGTCAAAATCGCATCTGAGCGTAAGCCTGAGTATCATCCAAGGACTTACAGTCAGTTTGTCAAGGGTCTCAAAAACAAGGAACTTCCCGCCGTTATCGTGAAGCCAAGTGAGAATGTCGCCCAATTTCAAGAGGAGAATGGTGATTATGGTGACGTTCGTATCGTTCAAACGGAGCAGCTCTGGCAGACCTTAATGGATAGCGATGCCGAAGTTCTCGTGGATACGTCAGGACCCCCAATGTCCTTCGCTGAGACGGGAATTATGATCATTCTCGGTATCTATCTCTTCTCTGTATTGCGAGCCATTTTTGGTGCCCGTGGTGGGGGTGGTATGGGAATGCCCAACCCCTTTGGGAAGTCCACTGAGTTTACGATGGATCAGGAAGTTGAGACACGTTTCACTGATGTTGAGGGTATCGACTCTGCCAAGGAAGAGCTCGAAGAGATTGTGGACTTCCTCAAGAAACCTGAACGCTACTTTGGAAGTGGTGCTAAGATCCCCCGTGGTGCCCTCCTCGCTGGTGCCCCAGGTACAGGGAAGACCCTACTCGCTCGAGCCATCGCTGGTGAATCCAACGTCCCTTTCATTCAGTGTTCTGCCGCGAACTTCGTTGAGATGTTCGTAGGTGTTGGAGCCAAGCGCGTACGCGAACTTTTCCAACAGGCACGAGAGAATCAACCGTGTATCGTCTTCATCGATGAGATTGACGCTGTTGGTAAGAAGCGTTCGGCAGGTGGTATGCCTTCCAACGACGAGCGTGAGCAGACCATCAACCAGCTCCTCACTGAGATGGATGGTTTCGATAATGAGACTGGTATCGTAGTCATCGCTGCTACGAATCGTATCGACATCCTTGATGACGCTCTTTTGAGACCTGGTCGTTTCGACCGTAAGATTCAGGTTACCCTTCCAAGTGTTCAAGGGCGTAAGAAGATCCTGGGTGTACACTCTCGTGATAAGAACCTCGATGATACGGTAGACCTCGGGAACATCGCCAAGCAGACGACAGGTTTCTCTGGCGCTGACCTCGCGAACCTCATGAACGAGTGTGCCATCCGCGCTGTTCGTGATGGTGAGGGTGTGATCACGAATGACATCGTGGAGAATGTCTATCAGCGTGTTGTCGTGGGTGCCAAGGGTGATGCGAAGTTCTCCCTCCGCAAGAAGGAACTTGTGGCGTACCATGAGGCTGGACACGCCATCATGGGTGTCCTCGTCCCCGACTATGACATTGTGCGCAAAGTCTCCATCATTCCTCGGGGTGCTGCGGGTGGTATCACCTTCTTCCAACCTAATGAGGAGAATGCCGACTCTGCGATGTACACGAAGGAGTACCTCCTCTCCCAAATCAAGGTGGCTCTCGGGGGTCGTGCAGCTGAAGAGATTATCT
>Ga0209653_1003782_pt1 | contig 10105 bp, 10 predicted proteins | sample SaaInl6LU_22_DNA_FD_184644 | JGI IMG/M metagenome (GOLD analysis project Ga0209653, IMG submission 184644) | Marine microbial communities from expanding oxygen minimum zones in the Saanich Inlet - ESP_116LU_22_DNA (SPAdes) (version 2) | ecosystem: Environmental > Aquatic > Marine > Intertidal... | reverse complement strand
ATGTATAAGGATCTTTATGATCTAGTGGAATTGGAATTTCTGGATATAATTTTTGAAGTGTGTCAATTACAAATTGAACCTTTTCATTTTTGGTCATATTTAATGAGTTACAAAGTTGTTCTGTCACAAAGTTACAAAGTAGGTTTTAGAATCCTTTGACACTTTGTATCTTTGTTAATTAAAAAAAAATAAAAGGATGAATACACTAAAAGTAGGGGATAAAGCCCCAAATTTTGAAGCAAAAGATAATCAAGGAATTGTTAGAAAATTAAGTGACTATTCAGGCAAAAAGTTAGTTGTTTTCTTTTATCCAAAAGCAAGTACACCCGGTTGTACAGCCGAAGCATGTAATTTGAGAGATAATTATCATACGTTTCAAGCACAAGGATATGAAATTTTAGGAGTAAGTGCAGATTCTGAAAAAAGACAGCAAAATTTTGTCAATAAATATGAACTACCTTTTCCATTATTAGCTGATGAAGATCATGCTGTGATTAATGGATTTGGAGTTTGGGGACCTAAAAAGTTTATGGGTAAAGAATATGATGGAATTCACAGAACTACTTTTGTGGTAGATAGAAATGGAGTGATTGAAGAAGTGATTTATAAAGTAAAAACAAAAGATCACGCTGCTCAGATTTTATAATGTGAAATGTATCAACTTAAAAAAACCGAACTGACAAGTTCGGTTTTTTTATTAAAGAATAAAGCTATATACTACACTAATATTGTGCTCCTTGTAATTTTTAATAGTATTGAATTCATATGAAAAGTTGAAGTTTTTATAAAACCATGTAATACCGCTTTTTAATTGAGTAAATTGATTCCATAAAAAAGTTTTAGAATATATACTTAGTGTTCTATAAATGTTTTGTCGTAATCCCAACTGGTATCCTATTTTAGATTCAAAATTTCTATCTTTTGATACTCCTATACCACCAAAAAAAATTGTAGGTCGATACTTTATTGGATATACTTTAATTTCATTCTCAACAACCAAACTACTAAAATTGAAATCATCACTTTTAATATAATTCTTATTGTATATAAAATTTAGATTATATGATTTCTTACCATTATTAATGATATCTTTAAAACTCACTTCTATCAATAATTGATTATTAGAATCATTACCACTCTGATAACCAATTTTTAACTTGTAGGCTTCACCAAAATTAAAAAAATTTTTATTTTGATAGTAAATTGACATGCCTTTTTGTGTATTAATAAGTCCTCCATAATAACCTATTCCTATAGAATGATAATGAGTATATGAACCGTCATCATGTAAATACTCTTCTTCTTTTAATATGATTTGAAGATTTACTTGATCTTTTATTAATACTTCTTTAGTAGAAAAACCTATAAGAAAAAATTGCAATATATCTCCTTTGTTTACTTCTAATCTGAACTTTCCATTGATATTGGTGTCTATTCCATTTTGTGTTCCTTTAATAATAACTGAAACACCACGAATTGGTTTGTCTTTAAAAGTAACTGTTCCAGTTATTTCTTTCTTTTGCCCATAAATAAGTTGACTAATTATTACTAAGAAAGTAAAAAGTACTTTTTTCATAACATTTTAATTTTTCATAATCTTCTTAAAGATAATATTTTATTCAGCAAACAAACTCTTGTCCAATCCAGGAACAACACGTAATGCATTTTTACAGTAGACTTTCTTCAATACAACATCTGGCAAATCGAGACCATACATAGGCCAGAAGGCATGGTATTTCTTGTGATAAGGAAAATATTCATCAGCGCTTTCTAAGACTCTAAAATAGGTCGGAAATTCTTCTGGTTTCCAGCTATCCTTTCCGAATAAGATTCTATCCTGATATTTGATAAAAAATTGTTTTGCAAACCTTGGTTGACGACCCAGTTCTGCAATAATCGCTCCAATACCAACATGCATATTTGGCATTTCATCTAACAATTCTCCCAGCTTTCCTAGATCATTGGCAAGCCAACTCATATGAGCACTAACAAAATTTGTGTTAGGATGTTTTTTAAACATATTATGTTGCTCTTGCATAATGGTTTCCCAAGGTGCTGGATTGTTTGCTCCACGTTTTCTTCTTGGACGTGTTTTTAATTCTAGCCAACGTTCATTGTCAGCATTAAAATCGTTCCAAAAAGGTTTGGATCTGCAGAGTGCATCAAAACAGGAATTCCTAATTCACCACACTTTGCCCAAATAGGATCTAATCTTGGATCATCTACTTTCACTCTATTCCCATTAACATCTTTATAGCGTAAACCTAAACTTTTGTAGATTTTAATCCTCTTGCACTATTTTTTACATCTTGTTCTAGTTGTTTACCGCCTGAGTAATCCAACCTTTTTTTCCAACATTCTCACCAAAGTTGATATTGGCAAAAACTACAAAAAAGATTTGGGTAATGATCAGCGATATTCTTGACGGATTTTTGTAAATCACTTCCAGAACGACCACTAAGATTGACCATGATTCCCATATTCAAAGTATCCATAGCGGTAATTACAGGAGGTAAATCTTGTGTAGGCATTCTATAATGATGGCCATGAATATCAATAAAAGTAAACTTTGCTTTTTTAATAATTTTTCCAGGGACAACAAGTGTAGATGTTGGATTGTACTCTTCAAAAGTCAAATCTTGAGCTGATAAGTTATCAGCAAAAAAAATAGAAGAGAATAGTAGTAGTAAAAAAGAAAGGAAGATTGTTTCATAAAGATGATTGTTTTATTCTTTAAAGATAATCATCTCTTTAATGAATGGGTGATTTTTAATAGAGGTTTAACAAATAGTATTTTAAATAGCAATGCTATACTTTAATTGTCTGCCTTCTTTAGCGGCTTGGTTATCTTTTTTTAAACCAACAGCAATTCCTATTACCATTCCGATAGGCAATCCAACTCCTAATAATCCCATATTGCTTAAAGAAGCTCCAAATGCAACACCTAAAGGCAAACCAAAAGAAGACATTCCTAGAACCATCCATAAGTTTCTGTAGTATCCAATAGGGACAATTTTATGTTCCTTTTCCAACAATCGTAAAATCTTTTGTTGACAAACCTTTACTTGCCTTTTAAGTTTTTTTTCTTCTTGTATTTTATTTAGAAAATCAACTTGTTCATTTGTAAAATTGATTACTTTACTTGATAATTTTAGTGTAAGCAATTCATCAATTAAAGTTGAAAATTTTTGATAACACTTTCCGTTTTTTTCATTTGTGAAATAACCTCTTTGTTTTAACTCTTTAATTTCCATGATTGATTCTTTAGTTTAGATTTGACTCTACATAGTTATATTGGTTAGAAGCTTGTAAGTGTCTATAGTTTAAAATTTCATTCCAACTCTAAAATTCAAGATTCTTCCTGACAAGAAATTTGGAACTCCAAATTGATTTTTAGTGGCTGCATCTCTTACCCAAGTATTGGTAATTGAATTTTGAATACCAAACATATTAAACAATTCCAAACCAGCTGTCAATTCCTTAAATTGACTTAACCAACCTGTTATATACCTTTTTTTAGCATCCGTAAATACGTATAGAATTCCTAAATCAGCACGTCTATAAGCACGTAATCTATTTTGGAAATTATAAGGATCTGAATATGCTGGAGCGCCACCAGGAACACCAGAATTATAGACTAAATTCAAATAGGCTTTTAAGTCTGGTAGATTTGGGACATAATCTTGAAACAGAATCCCTAATTTAAATCGTTGATCCGTTGGTCTTGCTATATAACCACGACCATCAATATTTTCTTCTGTTTTTAAGATTCCTAAACTAATCCAGCTTTCGTTTCCAGGAACAAATTCACCGTTTAAACGAACATCTAGACCTGTAGCATACGCTTTGGCATTATTATTTGCTTGATAACGAATACGAACATTATCAACACTATAAGGGTTAACATTGGTTAGATTTTTATAATAAACCTCTGTAGTAAGTTTAAAAGGTCTATCCCACATGGTAAAGCTATAATCGCTTCCTAAAACAATGTGTGCAGATCTTTGAGCTTTTACATCTGAAATAATTGTACCATCAAAGCCTCTTAATTCTTTGTAAAATGGCGGCTGTGAATAGATTCCACCAGACACTCTAAATAACATGTCTTTTTCCCAATCTGGTTTGATTGCAAATTGAGCTCTAGGACTGAATATAAATTGATTTACAACAGCATTATTATTTGCTTTAACCGACCATGATTGACCACGAACTCCAAAGTTCCACCAAATTTTATGTTCTCCGATAAAACCTTTTTTACTGTATTGAACAAACCCAGAAATACGATTAATAGTCAAACTATTTTCTGCCCTAATATTTTGAAAAGGTAAAATGGGTCCAGTATACGGATTGTAGGGTTGATCATTGATAATTCCTAAGCCTAAAGGACGAATCGAAAAACCAACAGAATCAATAACTTCCCATTCACGAATACGATCTCTGATGTCTTCTGTTTGATATTTGATTCCAAAATCAACTTGAGAATTTTCTTTATTATAAACACCTCTTACTTGAATATTGGTAATTAATGCATCTAAATCATTTCTTGAATGGTTTAATTGAGAACCTATCCCTTCAGAAAAAGTAACATCACCAAAGGTTTGAGAACCAATATTTGAATCAACTTCTCCTAAATTATAAGAAGCTGCAATATCAAAATATTCTTCTTCTTGAGTATTAAACGAGGAGATGGTAGTAGTTAACTTTAAATCGTCATTAACTTGATAATCTGCACTTAGCGCTGCAAAAGCAGTTAAGTATTTATCTTGTTCTTGTCCATCGTAAAAAACGATTAACTCTAGTGGATCACTTACAGTACCAAAACGTGTTCTTCTTGTTACGGGTTGATAATCGTAATTATTTATAGAGAAATTACCTAAGAAATTTAAAGTTAGTTTCTCACTTTGCTTGTAAGATATAAACCCTTGCAAATCTGTAAAACGAGGTCTGAAATTGGTTTCTATTTGTTTAGAATTGACAAATAAACTATTGTCTCTGTATCGAGCCCCAACGATTACACTCAATTTTTTTTCTAAAAAAACATCTTCATAAGTAATGCTTCCACCCAATAAACTTGCATCTATTGTTGCTGCAAATTCTGTTGGTTTTCTGTAGGTGATATCTAAAACAGAAGAAAGACGGTCTCCATATTTCGCTTGAAATCCCCCTGCAGAAAAATTGATATTCTGAACCATGTTTGAATTTACAAAGCTTAATCCTTCTTGTTGTCCAGATCGAATTAAAAAAGGTCGATATACTTCAATACCGTTTACATACACTAGATTTTCATCAAAGTTTCCACCACGAACGTTATATTGAGTACTTAACTCATTATTATTACTAACACCAGGCAATGTCATTAAAAGGGTTTCTATTCCAGCATTTGCGCCTGGAATACGTTTTACTTTTTCTGCCTTTATTGTTGTAATTCCTTGAGCGTTTTTGCTATCATTTTTGATGACCACTTCATCTAGAATTTCATTTTCTGCTCGTAAAATAGGGGAGTAACGAATTACCGATCTCTTTTTAGCTAAGAATTCTTTTGAAAGAGTTTTATATCCTACATAACTAAATTCTAGAGTAACACTAACATCTACAGGAATTCTTATTTCATAATACCCTCGTTTATCAGTAGTAGTTCCAGTTTTACCGAATTTTACAGTAACATCTTCTATGAATTGATTTTGAGAATTCTTTACAAATCCTTTTACTATGGTTGTTTTTTGTGCCCAAACTAAGACAGGAAACAAAAATAAAATGAGTAGAAATTTTTTCACGTAGTGTTTGTCCTTATTTTCTATAAAACGTAGAATTATAGGTATTCGTATTTCCTACGTTGTCAGAGACTACAAGTTTAAAGATATGTTTGCTTCCAACCAATTTTTTATCACTAAAATCATAAGATAATTTTTTCTTTTTTAAATCGTATTCCATTAAGATCCATTCATCATCAATAAATGCCTCATATGATTTAATCCCAGATTGTGAATCTGAAATTTTAATTGTTAGGTATTTATGACTAGTTAACCAATCTCCTTTATTGAAATTGGGATTGTAGATTTTAGGTTTTTGCTTATCAATCAATAAGGTGTATTTTCCTAAAGTTTTTGTAGTTGTGAAGACTTTATCAGCTCTTTTCCTAGTATTTTGATAATTAGCATATCTTTTATTGTTGATGTTTGCAATGTATATTTTATCTAAATCGGCTTTTTTATACAAAGTGCTATCAAAAGTAATGGTGTAACTTTTATCGAGTGGAATATTGGGTTGATGAATTTTTGCTATTTTTTCGTTTACAGAAAAATCTAAATATACATCTTCATAGAATGTGTTTTTAGGGAAAGCTATGGTTACTCCATTTTGAGTAAATTTATGAAACTCACTTTTTGTGATTTTATAATTTGTTGTGTCTTGTTGCTGTTTAAACATCGGCTCACTTGTTTTACCAACAACAGGAATTTTGATAGTAGAAGTATTTCCCTTAAAGTCTTTGGCAATAATTTCAATTTGATAATTTAAACCAGCTTTTATATCGATAAGCCCTTCATTAACTAAATCTTCATAGATGCTTAGTTTATTGGCTTTTTCTTTAAAAGTTTTTTGTACTCTACTTTTGTATTTCGCGTAATGGGGATAATCGATTAATAGATTTAGGTATTTACTTTCAGCAAAAGAAAACGTTTCTACGTCATGGTAATAATGTCTTTTTCCATTCACAAGCATTTCTATACTATACACACCGTTTTTATTTAATTCTTTCCCTAATCTGTCATATACATTTATTCCGAAACCAATTTTTCCAAAAGCACTTATTCTATTAGTGATGTAAGTATTTAATGTATCTTTTTTAAGTGCTAAAATTTGCTTTTTTGTTGTTCTATTAATTCGTGAACTAGATTCTATTGGATATGCCATCAATTTATTAATTCGTGGGGCAATAGAATCTTGAACCACTAATCCAAATAACATGGGATTGATAATATGTTCTGTTTTAGTGTCTCTTATTTCATAATGTAAATGAGGAGCTACAAAACCACCTGTACTTCCAGAATAGCCAATAATTTGTCCTTTTTTTACGATGATTTCATTTTCTTTTGGATAAATATTACCGGTTTCATAACTTTCTTTAGTGTATTGAATATTTTTTACATACTCTTGAATTCCTTCCCCAAATTTGCTCAAATGTGCATAAACAGAAGTATAACCGTTAGGGTGTCTGATGTAAATTACCTTGCCATAACCCCAAAGAGCTACTTTAATTCTAGAAACATAACCGTCAGCTGTGGCATAAACTTTTAATCCATTTCTGCGTTTCGTTTTAATGTCCATTCCAGCATGAAAATGATTACTTCTTAGCTCACCAAATGTACCTGCCAAAGATATTGGTATATCTAAAGGGCTTCTAAAATAGTCAGTTGGATAATTTTCTTGACTAAAAACAGATAAGCCAAAAAGAAAAAATAAGAGGAAAATATAATTTTTCAATTCAAGTAATTTTATACTAAACTAAGAAAACTATTGCATCAAAATGTTAAGAATTAATATAAAATTTTGTTCATTATTTATTATAAGCATAAATAGTTGTTAGTTATAAAACAGAATGCTAACTTTGTAGATATAGTTTTATAATTAAAAGCTTAATGAGTAATACTATTGAAGCAGTTCATTTATTGGAAGATAAGTTAAAAGACTTACTATCTAATTATGATTTCTTAATTAAAGAAAATCAAATTCTACTTCAAAATACATCAAAATTACAGCATCAGCTTTTAGAAAAAGAGCAATTATTAGAACAGAAAGAAAAAGAATTCAATTTGTTAAAGATTGCTAAAACTATAGAAGGCAGTGAAAACAGTACTAGAGATACAAAACTCAAAATAAATGCTTTAATTCGAGAAATCGATAAATGTATCGTTCAATTGAATGAGTAATTAAGTTCATTATTATCGTGGGAAAATTAAAGATTAATTTAGTAATTGCAGGAAGAACATATCCTTTAAGTGTTAATAACACTAAAGAAGAAGAGGGTATGCGTAAAGCTGCAACGAATATTAATCAGCTTATTAGCATGTATGAAAAAAATTATGCAGTAAGCGACAAACAAGATGTTTTAGCAATGTGTGCATTACAATTTGCGTCAAAACTAGAAATTTCTACCTTAGATAAAGATGAAAGTAATACAGAAGCGTTAAATAAGATAAATGAACTTACCAAGTTGGTAAGTACTCATTTGGAATAAGTTCTTTAAAATATAATAATACACTGCCTACACTAGTTATTTGTTTGATAAACTCAACACTAATCTATTATGAAGGATGAGTCTTAGTTGCCAAAGCAAGCCTTAGAGACTGAATTTTTATGCTGAACATGTTTCAGTATATTTCAGTATCAAGAGGATCCTTGATCAGCTAGTTATTCCTAAACTTGTCATAATGGAGTTTATATAAACCCTACTAGTGTAGGCTTTTTTTATACAATCAAACCAAAATTATGAATGAAATAATCATTCCTGTTATAGCAGGATTCGTAGGCTTAATAGTAGGTTTATTAATTGCTAGATTTTCTGAGAAATCAAAAGCTAGTAAGATTTTAAACGCTACAAAAAAAGAAGCAAATGCCATGTTAAAAGAGGCTAAATTAGATGCTGAAGCTTTAAAGAAAGATAAAATATTACAAGCAAAAGAGAAGTTTATTGAATTAAAATCTGAACACGAAAAAGTAATATTAAGTAGAGAAAAGAAAATCTCTGATGTAGAAAAAAGAGCAAGAGATAAAGAATCTCAAGTTCAATCTGAAGTTGATAAAACCAAAAGATTAAACCAATCTTTAGAACAAAAAGAAAAAGATTTTAATTACAAATTAGAAATCTTAGAGAAAAAAGAAGACGAAGTTGAAAAGTTACATAAAAGACATGTAGATCTGTTAGAACAAATTTCAGGTTATTCAGCTGAAGAAGCTAAAAAAGAATTGGTTACAACTTTAAAAGATGAAGCGAAGTCAGATGCGATGAGTTTTATTCAAGACACCCTAGAAGAAGCAAAATTAACAGCAGAACAAGAAGCTAGAAAAGTTGTATTAAATACCATACAAAGAGTAGGAGTAGAACAAGCTGTTGAAAATTGTGTATCAGTATTTAACTTAGAATCTGATGATGTAAAAGGTAGAATCATTGGTAGAGAAGGAAGAAATATTAGAGCCTTAGAAGCTGCAACAGGTGTAGAGATTATAGTTGATGATACTCCAGAAGCAATTATTCTTTCTTGTTTTGATCCTGTAAGAAGGGAAATAGCCAGACTATCGATGCATAAATTGGTTACAGATGGTAGAATTCACCCAGCTAGAATTGAAGAGATTGTTGCTAAGACCGAAAAACAAATTACACAAGAAATTATAGAAGTTGGAAAACGTACTGTAATTGATTTAGGAATACATGGATTACATCCTGAATTGATAAAAACTGTAGGTAGAATGAAATACAGATCTTCTTATGGTCAGAACTTATTACAACACTCTAGAGAAGTTGCCAACCTTTGTGGTATTATGGCATCAGAATTAGGAATAAATCCTAAGCTTGCTAAAAGAGCAGGATTATTACATGATATTGGGAAAGTTCCAGATACAGAAAGTGAATTACCTCACGCATTATTAGGTATGCAATGGGCTGAAAAATATGGTGAAAAACCAGATGTTTGCAATGCTATTGGTGCACACCATGATGAAATTGAAATGAAAACACTATTTGCTCCAATTGTTCAAGTATGTGATGCAATATCAGGTGCTAGGCCAGGAGCAAGAAGACAAGTTTTAGATTCTTACATCCAAAGATTAAAAGATTTAGAAGAAATAGCTTTTGGTTTTTCAGGTGTTCAAAAAGCATATGCTATACAAGCTGGAAGAGAATTACGTGTCATGGTTGAAAGTGGTAAAGTTAATGATACCAAAGCGGCTGAATTATCTTTTAGCATCAGTCAAAAAATACAAAATGACATGACCTATCCCGGTCAAGTTAAAGTTACTGTAATCAGAGAAACGAGAGCTGTAAATGTAGCTAAATAATAAAACTATATAAAAATTAAATTCCCGTTAGATCATTGAGCGTAGTCGAAAT
>Ga0209653_1003780_pt1 | contig 10109 bp, 9 predicted proteins | sample SaaInl6LU_22_DNA_FD_184644 | JGI IMG/M metagenome (GOLD analysis project Ga0209653, IMG submission 184644) | Marine microbial communities from expanding oxygen minimum zones in the Saanich Inlet - ESP_116LU_22_DNA (SPAdes) (version 2) | ecosystem: Environmental > Aquatic > Marine > Intertidal... | reverse complement strand
GTGCTGCGCGACGGCAGCCGTGAAACGCTGCGTGTCACTTTGGGCCGTCGTGAGGCGGCGGAAGCGGCTAGCGCATCTGGCGATGATACACCGCAAGAGCCAGACAGCTTGGACATTCTCGGCATGACTTTGTCAGAACTGAGCGATGATATGCGTCAAGAGCTTGGACTAAACGAAGGTGCTGCGGGTCTGGCTGTCGTTGATCTTGATGAGGCGTCTGAGGCGTTTTCGAAGGGACTACGTGCGGGCGATGTGATCACCGAGGCTGGGCAAGAAAAGCTTGAGACTGTCGGTGATTTTGAAGACCGTGTTGCAGATGCACGCGATGCTGGGCGGACGTCACTACTGCTCCTCATCCGTCGTGATGGGCAGCCTCGCTTTTTGGCGTTGTCCCTAGACGACTAATCATCGCACGATGTGAAAAATTGAAAAGGCGCGTCAATTTCTGGCGCGCCTTTTTTATTGGTTTATGGATCACCGTAGTTCGCGTTTAATTGGGGTGAGCCCTAATTGCCGCGCGGCGGCGGTGGACAAAAGTGCGCTATCAAGGCCCTGCGCTTTTTGATAGCGCCGGATCGCCATGCGTGTCCTAAGATCCAGACTGCCTGTGATTGCGCCTGAGTAGATGTCGCGGGCCGCTAAGGCGCGCTGGACCGAGGAAACAAACGTCGGGGTCAGCGCATCACTACACAATGCTTCAAACCACAGCTCTTTGCGTTCTGTCACAATGCGCTGCAATGTTTCAGATCGGTACATCGGCGGTGACAGCACAGTGCCATCGCTGCTGAGCTGTGCGGGTTGCACCAAAACTTGCTGGGTCACAGTTTCTACCACAGCGGGGCTCACATCGCGGCCATAACAAATCCCATCTTCGGCGTTGGGTGGCCCGATGCCAAACGCGGCGGTAGCTTGGTCTGCGCGAATAGGCTGTTCAACGGGCGTGCAGGCCGCAGAGATCGCAAGTACGCCAAGGCCCAGAATGTTGGGCAATGTGTTGAAGTGACAAAGACGCATTTAGGGTCCTGACGGCTAAATCCGAGATAAATCTTGGCACATGATAGGGTAATCTGCGGCCTCATCGCAAACCCTATGACCTTCGCTCTAGAAAAACCCTCAGTGCGCCGCTACATCTTACGCCAGATATTTAAACTGGAGGCCATCTCATGGCGAAAATTACCTATATTGAATTTGGCGGCACCGAGCATGTTGTCGAAGTTTCGAACGGCCTTACGGTTATGGAAGGTGCGCGCGACAACAACATTCCGGGCATCGAAGCGGATTGTGGTGGCGCGTGTGCGTGTTCCACCTGCCACGTTTATGTGGACCCTGCATGGGCTGATAAGTTGCCGGCTTTGGACGGGATGGAAGAAGATATGCTTGATTTTGCGTTTGAAGCAAAACCGGGTCAGTCGCGCTTGACCTGTCAGTTGAAAGTGACTGACGAGCTGGACGGACTGATTGTCCGGATGCCTGAAAAGCAAGTTTAATGATTTGGCGCGCCGCTTGGTTGGTCGTGACGCTTGTCTGCTTAGCGGGCGGTGGCGCGGCTCAGACAATCCAAGCGGCGCGCTTTACCGAGCCCACAACACGCTACGCTCATGGGGTGCTTGGGGATGCGGTTGAATACGGTGGCTTGGAGATCACCGTTCTATCGAGCAGCGGTAAGAGCCTGACACGCAGTATTATGTTACCCGGCAGTCACGTGTTTGAAGACATTGCCCCACGGCTTTGGGATGTAACCGGAGACGGTTTACCTGAGGTTGTGGTGATTGAGACTGATGTCGCGCGCGGTGCGGCGCTTGCGGTTTATGGCCCCAATGGCAAACTGGCTGAGACGCCTCACATCGGGCGCACGAACAGGTGGCTTGCCCCAATTGGCGCGGCTGATTTGGACGGCGACGGGACAATAGAACTCGCCTATATTGACCGCCCGCATTTGGCCAAAGAGCTGCGGGTTTGGTCGTTTATGAACGGTGATCTTCGCCCGTTGGCGCGCGCGTCGGGTTTGACCAATCACCGCATCGGCGAAGACTTTATTTCCGGCGCGTTGATCCAGTGCAACGGCATTCCTACGATCGTTACCGCCAACGCAGATTGGTCACGCCGCATGGGGATTGTGCTTCAGGAGGGCACGCTCGTTAGCCGTGATTTGGGCCCATTTGCTGGGCGCCAAAGTCTTGAAGGCTGTTAAATTATGATGTGCCTTAAAGGGCGCGCCAACCGATATCGCTCCGGCTGAACCCTTCAGGCCAATCGATTTTATCCAGGATTGCGTAAGCCGCTTTGTGGGCCTCGGCCAATGTTGCGCCGCGCGCTGTGATGTTCAGCACCCGTCCACCGTTGGCGACAATCGCACCGTCTTTCTGTGCGGTTCCAGCGTGAAAACACATTTGCGTGCTGCTTTCTGGTAGGGCGTCTAGACCGCGAATTTCTGTGCCTTTGGCATAATCGCCCGGATAGCCATTTGCGGCCATCACGATGGTCATTGCGTGGTCATTGGCCCAGTTGACCTGTGCTGACGAAAGCGTGCCATCGGCACAAGCCAGCATCAGATCCAGTGCTTGCGCCCCAAGGCGCATCATCAATACCTGACATTCCGGGTCGCCAAAGCGCGCATTGTATTCAACCAATCGAGGCTGGCCGTCTTTGATCATCAGGCCTGCATAAAGCACCCCTTGGTAAGGCGTTCCGCGTCTCGCCATTTCGGCGACACAGGGTTTGATGATCGTCTCCATTGCCAGCGCTTCAACAGATGCGGACAAAACAGGCGCTGGCGAGTAGGCGCCCATGCCGCCAGTGTTCGGGCCAGTGTCCCCGTCGCCTACGCGCTTATGGTCCTGCGCAGTGCCCACGCTCAACACGTTTTCACCATCGCAAAGTACGAATAGAGAGCCTTCTTCGCCCTCCATGAATTCTTCAATCACGACCTCGGCACCGGCACCGCCAAATGCGCCACTGAACATATCATCAATCGCATCAAGGGCTTCGGCCTCAGTCATTGCGACAATCACGCCTTTACCTGCCGCAAGCCCATCAGCTTTGACCACGATAGGGGCACCATTCTCGCGGATGTAATCCTTGGCCGGTGCTGCGCTGTCAAAACGTGCATAGGCCGCGGTGGGTGCGTCACATGCATCGCATAGCTCTTTGGTAAAGGCTTTGGACGCTTCCAGCTTTGCCGCTTCTTGGGAGGGGCCAAAGGTCAAGATGCCCGCCGCGCGCAAGCTGTCACCAACACCAGCCGCAAGAGGCGCTTCGGGGCCGATGATGACAAAATCAATGCTGTGATCTGTGGCAAATTGCACAACCGAGGGGCCGTCGTTGATATCAAAGTTGGCGCATTCGGCGATCTGTGCGATGCCGGCGTTGCCGGGGGCCACAATCAGGCGGTCACATTTGGGGTTTTGCTTCACAGCCCACGCCAACGCATGCTCACGTCCGCCGCTTCCCAGAATAAGAATGTTCATCGCGCAGTTCCCCTTGGCCTTGGTTTGCGTGCGTTCTAAGCTGGTGTGAAGTGATGCACAAGGAACGGCCTGTGATGGATTTGATCGACGACCCCCGTAGCGGTGAAAACGCACCAGAATTTAGCGTTTCCGAAATTTCGGGCGCGGTCAAAAAGACGGTTGAGGGTGCGTTTGGGCATGTTCGCGTCAAGGGCGAGGTGGGCCGTGTGATGCATGCGCGCTCAGGACACTTGTATTTTGACATCAAAGACGACCGCGCCGTTCTTGGCTGCACCACTTGGAAAGCCCAAGTCGCGCGCCTGAACGTGATTCCCGAAGAGGGTATGGAAATTGTGGCCACTGGTCGGCTGACGACATTTCCGAACCAGTCAAAGTATCAGATGAACGTTCAAGACGTCAGCGTGGCCGGTGTTGGTGCGTTGATGGCCATGCTTGAAAAGCGCAAGACCAAGCTGGCTGCTGAGGGGCTTTTTGATCCCGCGCGCAAAAGCGACATTCCATTTTTGCCAGATGTTATCGGGGTTGTGACCTCGCCAACCGGTGCTGTCATACGTGATATTCTGCACCGGTTGCGTGACCGGTTTCCACGCAAAGTGCTGGTCTGGCCTGTGGCCGTTCAGGGTGCGAATTGTGCTGCTGAAGTGACCCGTGCGATCGAGGGGTTCAATGCCATGACGCCCGGTGGCGCGCTTCCGCGGCCCGACGTTTTGATTGTCGCACGTGGTGGTGGCAGCATTGAGGACCTGTGGGGATTTAATGAGGAAAATGTGGCGCGAGCGGCTGCGGCCAGTGATATTCCCCTCATCTCTGCTGTTGGGCACGAAACTGACACGACATTGATCGATTATGTCTCGGACAGGCGCGCGCCCACGCCAACGGCGGCGGCGGAAATGGCGGTGCCTGTACGCCTTGATATGCTGGCCTTTGTAAACGAATGCGGCGGGCGTTTGTCGCGCGGCCTTGCAAACGGGATGACGCGTCGTGCGGACCGCCTGCGTGATCTGGCCCGTGGCCTGCCGCGGCCCGAGCGGTTGACCGAAGACCAGCGCCAACGTTTGGATGCGGCCTCTGACAGATTGGATGGCGCGCTGAACCGTTTTGTCAGTACTAAACGGGTTGCTCTGGCTGATGTTGCTGGTGGCGTGCGCCCCACAGTGCTGAGCGCGCGGATCGCCGAAGCACGCAGGCGTACAGATGATCGCGCGCGACAATTGGTGCCTGCGTTGACGCGCAAAACAGAACGCCGCCGTGAGGCATTGGCAGGCGTAAGTGCGCGTTTGCGCCCTGCGGTGGTTGCAAGTGAAATCACCAGACAGCGCGAACGCACTGGGATGCTTGGCATCAAGATGAGCGGTGGAGCCACGCAACGCATTACAACTGCGCGTGCAACGCTTGATGGGCTTGAAAGATTGCGCAAAACATTGGGGTATGAGGCCACGTTGGAACGCGGCTTTGCTGTGGTGCGCAGCGCAGGTGCGGTCATTACGCAAGTGGATGATGCGCGCGCTTCTGATGCCTTGGAAATTCAGTTCAAAGATGGCCGCGTTTCACTGGGGTCCGCCACGGGACCGCGGGATGTTGAAGCGGCTGTGAAAAAGCCATCTACCGCACCCAAAAAACGCAGCAAAAAGGATGACACCCCGCCTGAACAAGGCACGCTGCTTTAGGTGTGCATATTGCCGTGGTTGGTGCGCTGGCGGTGTCGGCCGTTGCTTTGACACGCTCCGCGTCCGCTTGGCCCTGCTAAATGTCGCTTTTGCCCCTGACCGAAGTTTGTGAACGGGGCTACAAGAAAATAGATTTTTCGGGGGATGCGCAAAATGGCATTGGACAGCAAGGATATGGACGCGGGCAAAGGCGTTTGGAAATCGGGCAAAGGCAAGGGCCGCCGCCACACCAAAGGCCGTCAGCTTGATGATGCTGCGTGGGGCGAAGTGCAAAGCCTGCTTGACGGGAAATCCCGCGACCGTGATCTGTTGATCGAGCATTTGCATTTGATCCAAGATAAATTCGGCTGCTTGTCCGCGGCGCACCTACGTGCCCTGGCAGAGGAGATGCGTTTGTCCATGGCCGAGGTTTATGAGGTGGCGACGTTTTATGCCCACTTTGATGTCGTCAAAGAAGGCGAGACCCCGCCGCCTGCGCTGACCATCCGAGTGTGTGACAGTCTTTCGTGCGAGCTTGCAGGCGCCCAAGCGTTGCAAGATGCGTTGGAGAAGGGACTGAATGCCGATGAAGTTCGCGTGGTGCGCGCGCCATGCATGGGGCGGTGTGATACGGCACCGGTGCTTGAACTGGGTCACAACCATATTGACCACGCTGATTTAGCAAAAGTTGAAGCGGCAATCGCGGCGGGTGACACACACGCCCATGTGCCTGATTATGAGGCGTTGGATGCCTATCGCGCCGCCGGTGGTTACGACAGCCTGACATCACTGCGCCAAAGTGGCGATTGGGAAGTGGTACAAGAAAAAGTGCTGTCTTCGGGTTTGCGCGGCTTGGGTGGTGCTGGTTTTCCATCAGGCAAAAAATGGGGTTTTGTGCGCGCAAACGCAGGGCCGCGTTACTTGGCTGTAAATGGTGATGAGGGCGAACCCGGTACATTCAAAGACCGCTATTATCTTGAGCGTACACCGCATCTTTTCCTTGAGGGGATGTTGATCGCGGCTTGGGCTGTTGAGGCCGAGAAGGCGTTTGTTTACATGCGTGACGAGTATCCTGCAGTGCTCGAAATTTTGCGCCGTGAGATTGCGGCACTTGAGGATGCGGGTATTGTTGAGGCTGGCTATATTGACCTGCGCCGCGGTGCGGGGGCGTATATCTGCGGTGAGGAATCCGCGATGATTGAAAGCATCGAAGGCAAGCGCGGCATGCCACGGCACCGGCCTCCGTTTGTGGCTCAGGTTGGTATTTTTGGCCAGCCTACGCTGGTCCATAACGTCGAAACCCTGCACTGGGTCGCGCGGATCTGTCGTGAAGGCCCCGAGATTTTGAGCAGCGTTGAAAAGAATGGCCGCAAAGGGTTGCGCAGCTATTCTGTGTCGGGACGTGTGAAGAACGCGGGCGTTTATTTGCTGCCCGCTGGCTCTACCATCACAGATATCATTGAAGCAGCCGGCGGCATGGCTGACGGGCACGTTTTCAAAGCCTATCAACCGGGTGGGCCGTCTTCTGGGTTGTTGCCTGCTTCCATTCACGATGTGCCGCTTGATTTTGACACGTTGCAGCCGCTTGGCACTTTTATTGGCTCTGCTGCTGTGGTGGTGTTGTCAGATCAGGATCGTGCCCGTGATGCGGCGCTGAATATGCTGCGCTTTTTTGAAGATGAGTCCTGTGGTCAATGCACACCGTGCCGCGTGGGCTGCGAAAAAGCTGTAAAGCTGATGCAGGCCGATACGTGGGATCAGGGCCTTCTGACCGAGTTGAGCACGGCAATGGTGGATGCCTCAATTTGTGGTCTGGGGCAGGCGGCGCCAAACCCGATCAAATTGGTGATGGAACACTTCAAAGACGAAATCTGAGTACTTCTGCAGGGCCAGTGCGCAAAATTACCGCGCGTCTGGCCCTTGCGGTGCAACGGGCATCTTTCAAAAGCGCTGCCAAAGGGTTAGATCACTAAGTGAACCCTTTTCGGAGAGCTGATTTGTCTTTTTTCAATAAGCTGAAATCCAAGCTTTTTAAGTCTTCCTCCAAACTTGAGGAGGGATTGGATGCGATTGTCGAGGATGGTGGCACGGTTGAAGAAGAACCGCAGTCCGAAGTAATCGTTGAGGCAGAGGCAGAGGCAGAGGCCGAGGCTGAAGTCCAAGTCCACGACGCGCCTGAATCGGAACCGGTTAGTGAACCAGAAAAAGCGGTGCCGGAGCAATCTGCGCCGGATGAGGCCGTGCGGGATGAGGTGGAGTTTGTCAACGAACCTGTTGACGTAGCCGCTAAAATCGAAACTCCTGAGCCTGAGCCTGAGCCTGAGCCTGAGCCTGAGCCTGAGCCTGAGCCTGAGCCTGAGCCTGAGCCTGAGCCTGAGCCTGAGCCTGAGCCTGTGGCGGCGCCCAAGGCCGAAATACCTGCTGCCCCACAAGAAAAGCCAAGCTTTTTGGGCCGTGTCTTTGGCCGAAGCGCTAAGAAAACTGCCGCCCGCAAACGTGTGCTCGACGACGATATGCTTGAACAGCTTGAGGAGTTGTTGATCGCCTCAGATATGGGGGTTGATACGGCTCTGCGCGTCACCGCAAACATGGCTGAGGGCCGCATTGGTAAGCGCCTTTCAACCGCTGAGATCAAGTCCTTGCTGGCCGCTGAAGTGGCGCGGATCATGGACCCTGTCGCCAAACCCATGCCGCTTTATGCCAAAAAGCCCCAAGTGGTTCTGGTCGTCGGCGTAAACGGGTCTGGCAAAACCACGACGATAGGCAAGCTGGCGCTTCAGTTCAAAAATGCAGGTAAAAAAGTGGTCATCGCCGCCGGTGATACGTTTCGTGCCGCCGCCGTTGAGCAATTGCAGGTCTGGGGTGAACGGGCTGATGTGCCGGTTTTGACTGCACCCGAAGGGTCTGATCCGGCCTCGCTTGCGTTTGACGCAATGACCAAGGCCGAGGCCGATGGTGCTGATTTGTTGATGATTGATACCGCTGGTCGTTTGCAAAACCGCGCTGATTTGATGGAAGAGCTGTCAAAGATCGTGCGTGTCATTCGTAAGAAAGACCCTGATGCACCGCATAACACGGTGTTGGTGCTTGATGCGACCACGGGGCAAAATGCGGTGAACCAAGTAGAGATTTTCCAAAAACTGGCTGATGTATCCGGGCTTGTGATGACTAAACTGGACGGCACCGCAAAGGGTGGTGTTTTGGTTGCGCTTGCCGATAAGTTTGGCTTGCCTATTCATGCGATTGGCGTTGGTGAACAGATTGATGATTTATCCCCGTTTGACCCCGAAGAATTTGCGGCGGCCTTGACCGGCGCGGATGTTTAGAAGCGAAAAATAAATATGAGTGAATGGTTGGTCTCGCTGGAGGGAACGGAAGCGGGGCATCAACTTGCGCTTGTTCTTGCGCTGTCTGCGGCGTTCTTGCACGCCGTCTTTGGAGCGTTGCAAAAAGGGCGTTTTGATCCATGGCTGTCGCGTGCGTCGATTGATGCCTGTTTGGTTGTTATTTCGCTGCCGGTCGCGCTGTTTTTGGTGCCGTGGCCCGAAGGCAATGCGTGGTGGTTGATGGCCGGTGCAGTGGTGATCCACCTGATTTACAAAGTGCTGATCGCCATGGCCTACACACGCGGCGCCTACACTGTTGTCTACCCTGTGATGCGCGGCACGGGGCCGCTTTTTACTGTAATCGGCGCTTATTTGATCTTTGGTGAGGTCTTCACAATCGTTCAGTGGTTGGGTGTCTTCACACTTGTGGCGGGTATTTTTGGGCTGGCTGCGTATAACTTTTTCCGGCTTGATAGTGGCCGCGATACGCTCATCCCTGCTTTGTGGTTTGCAGTCTGCACGGGGCTTTTTGTAGCGATCTATACAACTTATGATGCTTACGCGATCCGTGCATTGCCTGATCCGTTTACGTTTATCGCATGGTTTTTCTTGCTCACATCAATTGATTTTCCGCTCTTGATGCTGTGGCGCTACCGTCAAGGAGGCTGGCCTGATGTACGCGGTTTGATGGGGCGCTCGGTGATGGGGGCATTTATTGCCTATGGCTCGTTTGGGGCGGTGATGTTGGCCACGCGCCTTGATAAAGTAGGCGAGGCGGCTGTGCTGCGCGAAACCTCAGCGGTTTTTGCGGCTTTCATTGGCTGGATATTTTTAAAAGAAACAGTCGGTCCAAGACGGATAGGCTTGATGGCGCTCATTGCGCTTGGTGCAGTTATTGTGGAAATGGGAGGCTGAGAAATGCCCGGAAAACCAATCAATCCAATCGTGAAACAGGTGCTTGAGTTAGGGCCGACAATCGCGTTTTTCCTGATCTATCTTCGCATCAAAGACGACAGCTTTATGTTTGCGGGCACTGAATACTCAGGCTTTATCGTCTCCGCAGTGATTTTCATTCCAATCCTGCTCGCAGCGATGGGTGCGCTTTGGGTGCTGACTGGTGAGTTGAGCAAGATGCAGGTCTTCACCGCCTTCATGGTCATTTTCTTCGGTGGGCTGACAGCGTGGTTCAATAACGAGACCTTTTTCAAGATGAAGACGACCATTGTTTACGGTGTCTTTGCAGTGCTTCTGGGCGGCGGGCTTTTGCGTGGGCGCAGCCTGCTGGCTTATGTATTGGGTGATGCGATGCCGATGCGCCAAGAGGGCTGGATGATTTTGACTAAGCGGCTGACAGCGGCCTTTGTGCTTTTAGCAGTTGCGAATGAAGTTGTTTGGCGGACCATGTCCACGGACGCTTGGGTCAAGATCGAGACATTCGGGTTTCCGATTGCTCTGTTTGCGTTTCTATGGGTGCAGATTATTGCACTGCAAAAATATATGGACGAGCCAGATCAAGCGGACTGAGTGGCGCGCCCATATTTTTGATCGCGGCGACCTACTTCGTTTTGAACAGCGCTTTTTGTGCGTCCTTGCTGGAATGATCGCCACGCTTTTCAGCAAGCAGCGCACGCCCCTCAATAACAGCAGGCCGTGCGCTGACGGTCTCAAGC
>Ga0209653_1003776_pt1 | contig 10120 bp, 4 predicted proteins | sample SaaInl6LU_22_DNA_FD_184644 | JGI IMG/M metagenome (GOLD analysis project Ga0209653, IMG submission 184644) | Marine microbial communities from expanding oxygen minimum zones in the Saanich Inlet - ESP_116LU_22_DNA (SPAdes) (version 2) | ecosystem: Environmental > Aquatic > Marine > Intertidal... | reverse complement strand
TCTCATTCTATAACTTTCTATGGGTTTCTATGTATAAATATTTATAATATCTTTTTGGGGTATATTTATAGTAATATATGGAGAATACCCTATGGCAATAATAAAATCGTTTTCACCTTTTCAAAACTTATCCAACTTCCAAACTTTCTTGGTAGATGATAATCCTCTTTCAGATTATTTTAGAATAACCGAATTTAAGGATACTTTTACAGGTGGTAAGAATGGATTTCTAATTGAAGGTTCTGAGTTTTTAAAAGAAACTACCGAAGTTAAGATTGAGTTATTAGATGTTGAAGGTAATCCAATATATTTTGAACCAGGTGACGGTATACCTGAATACTATGAGGGTACATCAAAGTTAGTATCGGTTCATGTATATGATGATACGCCTATTGGATTAGGTAAAATAACGATTCTAGGTGAACTTAAAAACTATATTGATGGTAATGGTTCAGTTATACCAGTTCCATCGGAATGGAAGGGTGTTTACAATGTTAAATGGGAAAGAACATTTAAGGTAAATAAAAACCTTAACAATGAAGATATAGTTCGTTTCTATAAAAGACCACTTGTCAATATAGATGAACTTGTAAAACCTATTTTTACCAAAAGTGTAAACCAAGTTACAGATAGTGAATCAACTGTTACTGGTGTTGCACAACTACCAACTGCAGGAACTAACTTATCAACTTATCGTGGTGGTACTTTTTATAAATTAATTAAGAGTTCTGGTTCATGGGATATTGATGTAGATGAAAATATAATTAATGTAACTGTTGGTGGTTCATCATATTCTCCAAAAATAATTGAAGTTCTTAATGATAGAGAAGTATTAGTAGATATACCATATACTGATAATAGTATAGTGGGTAATTTCGTATCTCAATCGTATTCAGTTACTTATACCGATTTCCAAAATGAAACTATTGGAGAATCTGCACTTACTGGTTCATTTGCTAAAATAGATATTACTCAATTAAAAACTTTTGTTGGTGATGTTGCAAGGGTTAAGGTGTTTCGTAAATCAAGAAGTTCAGCAAATGATTTTCAATTCGTACAAGAATCGAGATTGGAATCTACTGAATTACTTAGAGATATAACTACTACCGAAAATACTGAATTATCATATGGTAGATTTGACCAAAGTAATTTAGAAAAATATTGGGTTACTACAAGTATAGACCACACAACTGATATAGATTCCTCAATTTTATCTCAGGCTGTAAAAGTAGATTATGATACAAATCAAGGAGGTGTTCAAAAATTAATAACATCACAATCATTTTCTATTTCCAAAGATGTAGAGTACACTTTAAATTTTAGAACATTACTTAGTGGTTCTATATCTGGTGATAAATATCTTAAAGCATACTTTAGTGGTTCATATGAAAATGGTAGTCCATTTACTCAATCATTTGTAGATGTTACGCCAGATGGTTCATACGTAGTTCGTAAAAATATAACCGAGAATGTCATATCTCAACAAGATGTTGATGCTAAATTAGTGTTTGAATTTAAAGGAGATGATTGGTACATTTCAAATGTTAGTTTAAGAAATGCACAAGATACTTCTTTCTCGCCTGATGAATTTACTTTAATACAAGATATTCCAAGAAAACTTGCTAGTGAAACATTTGATTTCAGATTCGAGTTTTATGATATAAATAATAACTACATTCCTGTCAATGTAGTTGCAACTAAAACTTTCAATGGTGGTAACGATTTTAATACAACATCTAAATTACTAACCTTTGAATCAGATAGAAACGCATTTAGATATATAAGTGGGTCTGGTAATCCAACATCACAACAAATTCAATTTAAAACAACTATTCAGAATCTAACAGGTTCTGTTTCATATTTCTCGAGTGCATTTGATGAAGATGGTATTTACATACCAACCGAATCATGGGATATATACCCAGGGTTACTTCAAAATCCAGGTAATGATGGTGGGTTGGTTACTCTTAGTTCATTTGAAGGAACATGGGGTGGGGATTTGTTACTTAAACCAGAAGTATATTCAATAATTTATACTGCATCTATTGAAAATTTAGAAGAATTTGAAACAGTATATCGTTTAGAGGATGGTGAAAATGCACCTACTCTTTTAGTTAGTTCAAATGCAAATCAATTTATTTATGAACCAACAACTCTTTCACCAAAACCAAGTGGACAGAGTATAACAATTCGTGCACAAAGAAAAAACTTAGCAACAATTGATACTCCGATTACTATCTTTGCAAGTTCTTCTATTGGATATGAAAAATTAAATGGAACTTCAGGAGTTACACCCTTGGGACATCCTGATATCTCAGGCAGTATAGTTACAAGTAATGGTGTAAGTACTTATGTATTAACTGCTCAACAATTTTCTGCATCATTTGCATCAAATTCGTTTGATGAAGTTACGTATGAATTTACAGGTTCTGATGTTTTTGGTGTAGAGCAATCTGATGAAATTACCATCTCTAAAGTGATAAACTTTGATGGTGTTTCTATAAATCTATCAAACGAATCTACTGCATTTAGAGCAAATTCAGTTGGTAGTGTTTTGGATGATTTTTCGATTGGTGATGGTGAAGTTGAAGTGAGAATTGGTAATGTTATAATCGAACATAACGATGGTCTTACTGAATCAAATACTTTTGATATAATTTCGGCAACACCACTAAATGTGGTTGAATCAAATCCCACATATGGTGATGAATTTTATGGTATATCTAATTTAACTGCTGATAGTGGTTCTTTGGTTTTAGATATAAAATATCTCGCTGGTGATGGTACTACTTCACAAACATTTAAAAAGAAAGTTAACTATACTAAAAATAGAATTGCACCCCCTACTATTACAATTGATACTACAAACAAAACTCAAAACGTAGATGCAAAATCAACTGGTGTACAAATAACTTCTTTCGAAGATTCTATACTAACTGTTAAAGAAATTTATACAGGTTCAAACACAACATTCTTAGAAACTGATGTAGATTTATCTTTTGACTTAAATCCAAATACCGTTGCAAATAAAGATGATAATTTAACTATATCATATAGTAATCTTGGGGATTTAGTAGATTCTTCACAAGTACAATTTACTGTAACTGTAACTGATAGTGAAGGTGTAGACAGAACCATATCGGATTCGGTTTCATTATCTAAATCAAAAAATGCACCACCAAATGTTTTAGTAACAGTATCACCACAATCACAGACAGTAGATTCTGGTTCTGCTGCAGATGATATTGTAATTTCTGTTAAAGAAGGTACTACCAACTATTCATATGAAGCAGGTACATTAACTGAAAATACTTTTAAAATATCATCAGTATCAACTGGATTTAGTAATTCAACATCAACCATTACTTTAGACTCAAATCCAACTCTAACCACAAGTGGAACCGCAACTATATCTTATGTCAATTCAGAAGGAACTGCGGATAGTGAAGTTGTTTCATTTACTATTGGTGTTGCAAAACAAGGTCGTGATGGAATCGGTGCATCTACCATTGAATTAAACCCACCTTCTCAAGAAGTTAGTGTTGATGTTAATGATTTAATTTCAAATACAATTCCATTTTCTGTTCAAGTATATGATTCAAATGGGATATATACATACGATGATACACTTTCTACAAATGGAAGTTTTAAAATAACAGGAATATCAGATTCCAATGGAGATGGTACTTCTACTAATACAAATAGTACAATATTTTCTGCTAAACCAGCGAGTACACTTGGTAACTTAGTTACATTTGATGTTACATATAAGGATAGAGATGGTAATACATCAGACCCGATTGAAAAAACTCACTCAATACGAGTTATAGCAGAAGGTTCAACTGGACCTGGTATTGTTTTTACTGGACCTTGGGAAAATACACGTACCTACCAATATGATATTGCAAGTGGACGAAGGGATGCTGTGTTATATAGTGGAAGATATTATGCTACTCTACAATCTCATACAAACCAAGCACCCGAGGTAGACGGTAATGCTTATTGGCAGGATTTAGGAACTGATGATTTCTTTGTAGCAGCTAAGATTGCGATATTTGATGATTCATTCATAAAAAATACATTAAACATTGGGGCTACCGATAATGGTGCTTTATCTTCCGCAAATATAACACTAAATGGTACTGATATATACCCATACTTTTCATTAGGACAATCTGCAGAAACCGGTACTCAAGAATATGGGGCAAACGGAATATTCATTGGTAGACATGATATTAATAAAAATACCAATGCAGCTAATGGTGCATATGTAATGTCTTTTTCAAATGGAACGAATTGGTTAAAGTGGAATGGTTCTACGTTAGATATAAAAGGTTCTATAACAGCAACTACTGGTACCATATCAGATTCAGTAACTATCGGTGGAACAACTGCCGGAAACCTACTTGGTCCTGGAGATGCTGCAGGCGATATCAATAGCAGTCCACCCACTACCACTATAAGTGGTGATAGAATTAGAACAGGAAATATACAAGCAAATAATTTTAATGGAGTTACGGACGGTTCTGATTTTTCTACGAATGGTTCTAATTTTGATTTATTAAATGGTACCATAACTACACCTTCATTTAGAATAGATGGCACTGGGAATGCATTCTTTTCCGGAAACATATCAACTGGTGCTAACATTGACGGTGCTAACATCACGGGTGGTACATTAACTGGTGGGCAAATAAATGGTACAACTTTTAGTGGTGCTACAGGAACTTTTTCTGGTGTTATTACCGCAGAAAGTGGTGAAATTGGTGGATGGTCTATTGATAATGGTGAATTATATACTGATGAGATGGCCCTAAACTCCAATCGACCTGCTTTGGAAATATATAGTGGTACTTCTCTTGCAGTTGATATAAATTCAAGTACAACTCTGAGTTCCTTGGGAGCAGCATCGGGAAATACTTTAAATATATCACCCCAAGCAGATGGTGATGTTAGTAATAAATCAAATTTTGGGTGGGGAACTTCATATACTATACCAACTACTACCATAGAAGCTTCATATACATCACCTACTACAATTTCTACAAGTGGATTAGCTGGTCAGATTTTAACATTTGCATATGATACTACGGATGATGAGCGTATATATTATGCAACATTGAATATGACAAATTTACAGGACCCGACTACAACATATTTTCAAACACCCTTTATTGGTATTAATATAACATGTGTATTGGAATTAGTTAGTGGTGGTAGTGTAGTTACAACGTTAACAGCTTATTCACTTAATGGTCCGGATTTACCATTAATGGGTAATACCCAAGGTCAGTATTCTGTAAATAGAGAATCCGATTTTTATCCAGAATCATTATCCAAATCGACAAGTTTTACGGCTAATGGTGGGACTTATAGTGTTAGAGCACGAACTATTGTATCGTTTGATGCAACATTTTATTCAAGTGTTTATGCTCCTAACGCATATGCTACTACTCTTAGTGTGAATGCATATACTGCGGGTTTTTCAAATGTAAGGGTATTTAAAGAAGTATCAAAAACGGAAGTTAACGCAGGTGGATTGCAAGTAGTTCGTTCTACAACCGAGTATGTGATAATGGATAGATTATCAAGTGGTACCATGTTGCAGGTTGGTGGTAATATTACTGCAACTGGTAACATTACTGCATATTATTCATCGGATAACAGGTTAAAAGAAAACATAATTCCAATTGTAAATCCATTTGATAAAATTGATAAAATTGGTGGATATGAGTTTGATTGGAAACCTGAGTTTGAAGAAATACATAATTCCGAAGGTCATGATGTTGGTTTAATCGCTCAAGAAATACAAAAATCTATGCCAGAGTTAGTTGGTGAAATGAATGGTGGTTTTTTAGGTGTCAAGTATGAAAAATTAACAGTTTATTTATTAGAAGCTGTAAAAAATTTAAATAATAGATTAATTGAGTTAGAAGAAGAAAATAAAAAATTAAAGGAAGATAACTAATGGCATTACCAAATGATGGTGAATTAAGTGTACGTGATTTACAAATTGAGGCGTTCATACCTGCAGGTAATGAAAATCAGTTTACGGACCTGGCTGAGTTATATGATATTGATGGGTATAATCCAGCAGCACCATCTAATATAATTTTAGCGGAAAGTTTCTATGGTGAAACGTTAAATCTAACCGCAACAACAATTACAGTTACCCCAACAACTTTAAGTTTACCAAATAACGGAGGAGGTTCTTCTCAATATACAAATATAAATGTAAGTTCTAATGGTTCTTTTTTAATAGTAAATAAACCAAATTGGATAGGAATTGATGATTCATATTATACAAGTGGTGGTACTATTAGAATATATAGATTTGATAACTCTGCACTAGGTTCTCCAGAGCGTTCTGCAACACTAGAATTCAGAGGTAGTGGTGGTATAACTCGTAGAACATTATCAATAACACAATCTGGAAATCCAATTGAATTAACCTTAAATCCCAGCACATCACAAACACTTTCACGTACTGCAAGTACATTAACACAAGATGTAACGGTTACAAATCCATTGGTAGTAACTGGTACTGTTGTAGGTGATGGTATGACACTATCATCACCTTCTGTAACTAATCTTGGAAGTACATCAAGATATAGATTTACATTATCATATACAACCAACGATACAACATCAACTCGCGAAGCGGCTATAACATTTAATATTACAGGAGATACTTTTTCAGATGTAAGGAATATCACACATACACAAACGAGGTTAGTACCATCATTATCAATTGCAACATCTACATTATCATTTGTACAAGGTGGTGAAACTAAATCCTTTAATGTAGTATCAAATACAGATTGGACTTCTGATATAACTGGTACTGGATTCCAACAATCATTTTCTTCTATAAGTGGATTTACAACTTCTAATTTATCCGGTGATAATAATGATACGATATATATTAAGGCTTTAGTAAACGAGGAAACATCTACACGAAACGGAAGTGTTAGGGTTGAAGTAGATGGTGGTAGTCCATTTGATACTGTTAGTTTATCTCAAGCTGCATTTGTAGAGACACTATCAATTGCAACATCTCTACTTTCATTTAATTCATCAGGAGAAACTGAATTCTTTGATGTAGTATCAAATACAGATTGGACTTCTGATATAACTGGTACTGGATATCAACAATCATTTTCTTCTACAAGTGGATTTACAACTTCTAATTTATCTGGGAATGGTGATGATAGAATCTATATAAAAATTGCTGCTAATCCAGAAACATATAGACGTGATGGAAGTGTATTTGTATCGGTACTTGATGGTAATCCATTTGATTCGGTTAGCTTTAGACAAAATCCTAAACCAATTTGGGTTGATGATAATATTCTTATTTCTGGATTTGATGTTGATGAATTTGGTGATATTACAGTACCATCGATATTAACTTCCTTACCATACTCAGTTACATATACAACATCTGCTAATGCAGGTACATCATATAGTGCAGCTGCCGGGTTTCCATTAGTTCAATACTCTATATTACGATATGTAAATGTCACAGTAGATGTTCCAAGTACATATCAAAATCCAGGTCTATATACACGAACAGCAGCCGCGTATCAAGAAGAGAGATATTATGATACAGATGAAATAACAATTAGTGGATTTTCAGTTGATGATACTGGAGCTATTACAGTTCCAAGTATTTCAGCTACTGATAGTCCAACTATAACCACAACATATACATTTGGTCCAAATATTGGGTCAACAACTACTGTTAATAAAGGGTTTCCAGTTGTATTGAGTGATATAAATCGTTATGTAAATGTAACATTGACGGTACCGTCTGGTTGGTTTAATACAGGAACTACAATTACTCGAACCCAATCAACAGTACAACCTGGTGCTACTTTAGATGGTGATTTATATTATCCGGCAAATAGTACATCCACATTCCCCAATTGGTCACCTGGCTCAGTTGGTGGTTCTTATACCAATAATAGCTTCTTTGGAGCAACCGAAACTACACCTGCATATCTAACATTTTCATTAAGAACTAATGTGATTGTAGAATATAATGTGCAAGAATTTGGTCATTCGAGTTTTTCAATAGTTCAACCAACAAATGATTTTGCATTAACTGATAATGAGTTTACAACTCAATTAGATATAACACCATATAGTACTCATTTTAGACTAAAAGTAAATCCAGTTAGTATTTCTCAAGGTACGAGTGTATCTACCACTATGATTTTTACAACAACAGATACTAATAACGCGAACTTTGAAATTGATATAACTCTTGGTAAACTACAAGGTAGTAGTGTGGGTGTTAATCCAAGTGTAAGGCCGAAACCAATAGAAATACAACAATAATATGATAGAAGAAATAATTTTTACAAAAGAAGAATGTAAATGGATTTTAAATTCATGTGGAGAATTTATTCGTAGTGGTGTTACTAATGATGGTGAGACAATTGAAATAACCGATTATAGGACTTGTTACGAATATTCATTTATTAATAATATAGGAATTTCAAACTTACTATTACATAAATTAAAAAAATTTAATGTAGTATCATTACCAGATATTCTAACAGTAATTAGATATGATACTGGAGAATATTTTGATTCACATATAGATAGTGGTATCGGCCATGAATATAGATATAAATCCGTTTCAATTCAATTAAGTGAACCCACTTCATATAAGGGAGGTACTTTGATTTTATCAGCTCCCAATGAAAGAAATGAAATGGAAAGTATTGCTAGTAGTACTGAATTGGGAAATATGATAATGTTTGATTCTTATTTAAGACACGAAGTAACACCAACTATAAGTGGTACTCGGTATGTATTAGTTTTTTGGTTAAGAGCAGATGATATAATATCAACATAGTAATATTATTTATTAAATATTACTTTTTATTATAAAGTATATTTATATATAAAGGTTATAGAACAATGTCAAAAAAACACCCTTCGTGGATTTTATTAGTAGCTACCGGAGCAGGAAATACTGTTCAAGGTGGTGCAGATATATGGGTGAATAACTTTCTCAAAGAAGTTTGGCCTAACTTACCTAACAATCGTTATTATAGATTACTCATAGATTCAAAACGACCTGGTAATTTTAGAGAAGATTCACTTCCTAAAAATTTAAAATATCACTTTCATTTTGATGATGAAGATGTTACTCATTACTGGTGTAAGGAATCCAAGTGGATTCATTTTTTACATGGACACTATCATATGAGGAAACATCTTTGGGAATATGAAGATAAGTTTGGATTAATTTATGTTCATGCATATCCAAGAGATATGGAATCTGTAATGAGTAAATTGCCAGAATTGGAAAGGTCTCAATATCAAACAAAAGTTGATGCAGATTTTTACGATGAGTTACTAATGACATTTAAACGAAGAATTTGGATAGGATTAAATCATTCTACTGTTATTGATAAATTTCCAAATTATACTTATACAATTCCCAACTATTATGAATTCAAAGGACCGGCTCCATTAACCAATCATTGTGATAATGGTAAGGTTGGTTTCGCTGCTAGAGCCGAAACTCGTAAGTGTTTACATTGGATGAATGGTATTGAAAAAGGGTATGCGTTAACCGGTCAATATGATGTTCAAAACCTAAGAGATACTTCATCATATACCTTAAAAACTACTGATATCTACCAATGGGAACCTGGAATATTTCAAGCATTCATGGGTAAAAATTGGGGAATATTTCATGGAGCATACTTTAACGAACCATTTGGATATTCTATTTTTCAGGCGTTAGATTATGGAAAATTACCAATAATTAATACTGATTGGGCTAAAAAATGTGACTACAAATATCGTGCATCTACAAAAAACGAATTTGATGATTGTATAAAGATAATAAAGAAAGATTCTCATGAAACTCGTAATGAAGAAAGAAATAAATTAATAAATTTCTTAAAAAAATACGATAATAAAAAACAATGGGCTGATTCTATGAGAACCCAAATGTTAAATTTTCACTAATTTTTTTATCGTTTGGAGAAATCGTATATATGTATATACAAAGGGGGTAGGGGGTTAGTGCTAATTACTTTAAACTGACAAAATAATAAATAAAATTTATAACCCTTAACTGACTAACTATAATAGT
>Ga0209653_1003771_pt1 | contig 10126 bp, 9 predicted proteins | sample SaaInl6LU_22_DNA_FD_184644 | JGI IMG/M metagenome (GOLD analysis project Ga0209653, IMG submission 184644) | Marine microbial communities from expanding oxygen minimum zones in the Saanich Inlet - ESP_116LU_22_DNA (SPAdes) (version 2) | ecosystem: Environmental > Aquatic > Marine > Intertidal... | reverse complement strand
GAAAGTTGTTTGTGTTTCTTCAATACTTTAGGTAAAAATACAATTAGCGTTAATATTAGAACTTAACCTAGTTCAATACTTAAATTAAAGAAGTTTTGTATCTAAATAAACATGAAATAACTCTTCAGTTCATTCAATACATTTTTTTTAGCAACTTGAACAATGTAAGTACTAGTTTCAAATGGAGTAAATTTAGTGAAGAATAGAACTAATAAAAGATGTGTTGTAGTTCTTTTCCTTGATGTTTTAAAATTGATGTCATTATACAATATTGTAGGATTAACTCAAGCCAACAAACAATGCGCGCATTGTTTCAAGTATCTGTTTTGTTTACTAAATAGTTGTAAAAAGTTTCACGATAAGTTAAAAGGTTATTTATGGCTTTGTAGTAACTTTTTTTCTCCAGTTTTAAAATTTTTGTTAATCGTTGCTTTGTCATAAAGTTCTCCTAACGTTGTGTATGCTTCGTAGATAAGGTTGTTATCATGAATAGAGATTACTTGATAAAATTGGGTTTGTTCATATGATTGATCCAATTGATAACCTTGAGCAGTATAGGCTTTCATTTGCTCTGTATCCAATTCGTATTGCTTTGGGCCACTTACTGAAGTTACATAAACTGTTCCTAGTTTATTTTTTTTATACTTATCTGAAGTTCTTAGCGGCACATGGCCTCTTGAGTAGGTATGGTCATGACCATTCAATACTAAATCAACTCCATATTTATCTAGTAGGGGTTTCCAGTTTTTACGAGCAAATTTAAAATCACGTCCTTTTGCAGGGGAAAATACAGAATGATGACAAGTAATGATTTTCCATTTTGACGTACAATTTTTCAATTGCTTTTCAATGTAGGCAGTTTGAGATGCTAAATCTGTATTGGAGTTTAAAACAATAATTCTTATGTCTTGATAATCAACAGTATAAACGGTTTCATGAAGTTTGGTATTCAATTTTTTTTCAATTGGTAACGTAAATTGAGGTCTCCATTGAACAGATAATTGTCTTGGTTTATCTTTAGCAATTGGTCTAAATTCATGGTTACCTACTACAGGAATGGCGGTCCACTGGCTATGAATAAAGCCACCAGCTTTAAACCATTCTGCCCATTCTTGATCATGATGCGCATTATTGATTAAATCTCCTGCATGAATTACGAAAGAAGCATTTGGTGCTGTTTGGTAAGCTCTACGAATTACCCGAGACCAATGGTCTAAAACTTGATTTTGAGCATCACCAAAATAAACAAACTGAGTTGGTGCGTATTTAGACTTTGCAGTTTTAAATTGAATCCATTCAGACCATTTTTTTTCCCCATTACCAACTCTATATACATAAGTTTTATTGGGTTTTAAATTATTAAATATAACACTGTGGTAATGCACTTTTAAAGAAGAGTTTGACTTGTAGAGTCCTAAATCGAACAATTCTGTAGTAGCATTTACAGTAATTGCATTGTTTGTGAATTTTGAATTTACAGTGGCTTCAGAAATTTGTCCAAAGCTTTTCGTAACAGTACTATCTGTTCTCCATGTAACAGCTCTACTGGAGGCAGGGTCTCCATAGAAAGTTAAAATAATTCGATCAGGTTCTTCGCTAGGAATTTCCCAATGACGTAACGTCTTTCTGTGTTGAGCAACAAGTTGATTCGTGATCATAAAAAATACCAAAACAAAAATTTGGAACAGGTCGATTCGATTTGGTTGATAGATTTTACACATTTTTTAAAGAGTAAATTTGTTTATTTTTTTGTTTGAATTTTATCTGCAATAATTCGTTTTTCTCTATTTGCTACTTCCCAAGCGGTATAGAAAACTAATTTTGTTCTATTTTCTAATATATCGTAATTTATTTTATCAGGTGTGTCTGAAGGTTGGTGATAATCTGCATGTGTACCGTTAAAATAAAAGATTATAGGAATATTATATTTAGCAAAGTTGTAATGATCTGATCTGTAGTAAAAACGATTTGGATCATTTTCATCATTGTATTTATAATCTAAAGCAATATTCATGTATTTGTTATTAATTTCTTCAGAAAGATTATGAAGTGCTATACTCAATTTATCAGAACCAATAAGATATACATAGTTTGGATTTTCTTTGTGCCTATTATCTATCCTGCCAATCATATCCATATTTAAATTACAAACGGTGTTTTCTAACGGAAATATTGGGTTTTCTGTGTAAAATTGAGAACCTAATAAACCTTTTTCTTCTCCAGTTACATGTAAAAAAAGTATAGAGCGTTTAGGTCCTTTACCAGCTTTTTCAGCTATTTTAAATGCTTGTGCAATTTCTAATATGGCAACTGTACCAGAACCATCATCGTCTGCACCATTGTAAATTTTATCATTTATTTTTCCTACATGGTCTAAATGTGCAGAAATAACAATAACCTCTTTAGGTTTTTCTGTGCCCTCTATAAATGCTAATACATTTTCAGAATCTTTCAAGAATTTTGCTCTCCATGAGTTTGTTTTAAACCATTCGTTAGTTATTTTTTGAAAATAATCTCCCCTTGAAATCGGAGAAGGAATTTTCATGTCAACATAAAAATCTTTTAAATACTCAACTGCTTTTTTTTGCCCATCTTGTCCTGTGTCTCTCCCTTCAAACTCATCTGAAGCATAAATAAATAGATGTTTTTTTAGATCTTCTGCAGTTATGCTGTTGGCAAATTCTGCAGCATAATCAACTGTGATTTTTGGATTAGAACCACAACCTAAAAAAGTAAAACAACTAACGATATAATAAAGTTTTTTCATGGATGAACTGATTTCAAAATCTCAACGAAGTTAATAAAATTGAACAGGAATTTAAACTATCCTTTAGAAAAGGTAAATTGCTGTAAATTACTATTAAAACTTATATATTCAGAAGAAAATAATTTGTCAAATATGTTATCTTTTATTAGATTTTTTGGTGTGTTTTTGTAAACTTTATCTTCTGTAAAAAGTATAATATCGTCTGCTAGTTGTAGAGCTAAATTGATTTCGTGAGAGGAAATAATAATTGTTTTTTGTTGTTCTTGAACCATTTTTTTTAGTAATTCAAACACGTTTACGGTATGATGCATATCTAAATGAGCAGTAGGCTCATCTAAAATGATAATATCTGTGTTTTGAGCTAAAGTTCTAGCAATTAATACACGTTGCAACTGTCCGTCACTTAACTCTAAAAATGGTTTGTTTTGTAAGTGTAAAGTTTCAGTTTGGATTAAAGCTTTTTTTACAGCCTCTTTATCTATATCAGAAAGTGTGTCTACCCAATTTGTGTAAGGTTGTCTTCCTAGAGCAACTAGTTCATAGACCGTTAACAAGCTCTCTGGTAGGCTTTCCGTTAGCACCAAACTTAACTGAGTGGCTAACTGTTGTTCTGGAAGGGTTTTAATTTTAATTCCATTACAAAGAATCGTTCCAGCTATGGATGGAATTGTTTTACTAATTGTCTTTAGTAAAGTAGATTTTCCAATGCCATTTTTCCCCAATATAAAAATCAACCTTCCTTTTTCAATACTGAAATTAATGTTGTTGCTAACGACATTAGTTTTTTTTCTACTTTCATAACCAATAGTCAAGTTTTTAGCTTCTAAAACAATATGTTTATCAGGTGTTTCTATTTTTTTTAATTTTTAAGCTAAACAAAATTTCTCTTTTTGACCAATAACCAAATTACGATTGGAGCTCCAAATAATGAAGTTATTGCATTTATAGGTAAGGTAAATTCGCTTCCTGGAAGCTGCGCAATACAGTCACAAACCAGTAAAACAATTGCACCAATTAATAAACTTGCGGGTATTAAAATCTTATGATTAGATGTCGAAAAAATTAACCTAGTCATATGCGGAATAGCTAATCCAATAAAGGCAATAGGACCACAAAATGCTGTGATAATTCCTGTTAACAAACTCGTTATAATTAAAATAAAATGTTTGTTTTTTTTGATGTTAATACCAACACTTTTTGCATAGTTTTCTCCTAAAAGTAAACTATTTAACGGTTTGATTAATTGAAAAGAAAAAGCAATTGCGATGAGAAAAACGAACATAAAAATATAAATTTCTTTCCAACTTAAATTTTCTAAACTTCCAAACCCCCAAAAAACATATTGTTGAATTTCGTAGGCATCACTAAAATAACTCAGAATACTTACAATAGCTGTAGTAAAACTGCTAAACATTAAACCAATAATTAGGACAGACATGGTATTTTTAACATTATTGGCTGTTGTAATGATGAGAAGAAGCACTAATAAGGCACACAAACTTGCAGCAATAGGCAAAGACCAACTGGAAAAAACAGAGAAGAATATTGACCCTCCTAAAAAAGAGCTTCCTAAAAACAACAAAGCTACACCTAAACTTGCTCCCGAAGAAATTCCTAAAACAAAAGGCCCTGCAAGCGGATTTCTAAATAGTGTTTGCATAAATAAACCTGAAATTGCTAAACCAGAACCTACCAACATAGCAACGATAGCTTTGGGTAATCTATAATTAGTTACAATGGTAAGCCAGCTATCTTTGCTAGCATCTCCTAATAAAATAGCTTTAAAAACTTCGTTTATAGGTATAAAAATTGAGCCTACACTTATGTTTACTACAAAGGTAATTACCAGTAATATTGCTAATACTGCAAAGTGTATTGTATAGGTTTTGTTCATTGTTTTTCTATGTACTCTTTTAAAAAACGAACTAATTTTTGAATGGCTAAACCTCTATGAGAAATTTTGTTTTTTATATTCATGTCCAGTTCTGCAAAAGTTTGTTTAACATTAACTGGAGAGAAAATAGGATCATATCCAAACCCTTTTTCTCCTTGTTTTGAAGTTGTAATTTTTCCTTTGCAAATACCTTCAAATAAATACTTCTTATTGTTTAAGTGTAACGCAATAGCTGTTCTAAATTGCGCTTCTCTATTCGTTTTATTCCTTAGTTCTTTTAATAATTTAGTCATATTATTTTCAGCATTACTAGGTTCTCCTGCATAACGTGCAGAATATACTCCAGGAGCTCCATGTAAACTTTCAACTTCTAAACCAGTATCATCTGCAAAACAATTGTAACCAAATTTTTCTGAAATATAACGCGCTTTTAACTCTGCATTACCTTCTAAAGTAGTAGCAGTTTCTTCAATTTCATCAAAAAAATTGATGTCTTTTAAACTTAAAAGTTCAATAGATTCCGGTAGCATATTTTGAACCTCTTTTAATTTGTTTTTATTATTTGTTGCAAAAACTAGCTTCATAAAACGGTAGTTATTTTAAACAAAAGTACGCAATTAATTAATGCATATTTTAGCATGATTACAACGACTTTAAAAAAATTACAACGCAAACTGCCATCATACAAAAAGTTTAAAACTTTCCTTTTTAGTTGTTTTTAAATTCCAGACTTAAGAAAAAATGATAGTCAAATTAATAATCAATTGACACTATGTGGAATTTAGAGGCTTATTATGAAACGTCTAAAATTGAGTAAAAAGATTTTATACCTAAGAAAATCAAAAGGTTTATGTGATGTTATGATTGAGATTTTGAATTTAATATACGATATCAAGTAATTTTAAAGAAAATATTATTCGTGATGATAGGGTTCATTTCTAAGTATTGTAAATCCTCTATAGATTTGCTCAATTATAAATAAGCGAATCATTTGATGAGAAAAGGTCATTTTAGACAACGAAAGTTGTTCTTTTCCTTTTTTATAGACTGCATCTGAAAATCCATAAGGGCCACCAATTACAAAAACTAGTTGTTTTATTCCGGTATTCATTTTCTTTTGTAAATATTTTGAAAATTCTATAGAAGAGAGCTCTTTTCCTTTGTCATCTAGTAAAATTAAAAAATCGCTGCTTTGTATTTTTTTTAGAATTAATTTGCCTTCTTTTTCTTTTTGGTCCGTTTCTGTTAAGTTTTTAGTGTTTTTTAAATCGGAAATAATCTCAAATTCAAACTTGATGTAATGCTTTAATCGTTTTTGATATTCATCAATCAATTGAATCAATTGTTTGTTGTCAGTTTTACCAATGGCTAATAGTTTAATTTTCATTTTTCAAAATTACAAATTCCAAATTATCAATTTCTAATCAAGGAGTTTGCCAATATAAAGTCTATTCTTAGGTCCTAATATTATTCAACAATTGATATTCATAATTCATAATTCACAATTGATTACTATTTTTGCATCATATTTAGTTTTTTATGATTTCAAAAGAAGCCTTTCAGAAGGAGTTAGCAGTTATTATAGCCAATGGTATTAGAGAAGATATTGGTTCAGGGGACCATACATCATTGTCTTGTATTCCTACAAATGCAAATGGAATAGCAAAGTTGTTGGTAAAAGAAGCTGGAATTATTGCAGGTATTGAATTTGCAAAACAAGTTTTTAATTATGTAGATGACAATCTAGTTGTCGAAACTTTATTAAAAGATGGAGATGAGGTTAAGGTTGGTGATATTGTTTTTTACGTTTCTGGAAAATCGCAATCTATTGTTATGGCAGAGCGTTTGGTTTTAAATGCCATGCAAAGAATGAGTGCTATTGCTACAAAAACAAAATTTTTTGTGAATTTGTTATCAGGTACTGATACTAAGATTTTAGATACTCGAAAAACAACTCCTGGAGTTCGGGCTATAGAAAAATGGGCAGTTGCTATTGGTGGAGGAGAAAATCATAGGTTTGCACTGTATGATATGGTTATGATTAAAGACAATCATATTGATTTTGCTGGTGGAATTACAGCTGCTATCACAAAAACAAAATCATATTTAGCCGAAAGAAATCTAGCGTTAAAAATTATTGTAGAAGCTAGATCTTTGGTTGAAATTGAAGAAATTTTAAATAATGATGGAGTTTATCGTATATTGATAGATAATTTTACATTTGAGGATACTAGAAAAGCGGTCGAACTGATTAATGGAAAATGCTTGACAGAATCGTCTGGAGGAATAAATGAACAAACGATAAGAAAGTACGCTGAGTGTGGTGTAGATTATATTTCATCAGGAGCATTAACACACTCTGTTTACAATATGGATTTGAGTTTAAAGGCGGTAGAGTAGTTTCAGGACTTCAGCAATGTAAACTGATTTAGTAAAGAACTTGTAATGATTTTCTCCGTTTTTTAATATTGCAGAGGCACCTTTGGTTGAATTACAGATCCAATTTCAGAATTTTTATAATTTGAATTATTTGAAAATCAATATATTTTAGAAACCCTGTGAACTTTATAGAGGAATTAAACACATGCTTTTTAGTTTTATAACAACAATAAAAATAGATAACTTTGTTGTTATGAAAATATTAAACTCTGAATCGTTATCTTAATGTCAAAAGAAATAGAAGACAAATTAGTAAAAATACCCGTTTTAAATTTGATGATTCGTTTTTTTAAAACAATTAAAGTTCCAAGTTTAGAGGGAATGTCTCTATACGATGTTTTAGAAATGTACGCTTTTGGTATTGTTCAAGGAGCATTAACAACTAGAGCAAGTGGAATTGCCTATAGCTTTTTTATGGCAATCTTTCCTTTTTTATTATTTGTACTAACGTTAATTCCTTTTATTCCAATAGATGGAGTTCAAGAGGGGTTGTTGTCTATAATTGAAGATGTACTACCTCCCAAAACTTATGATGCCGTAGGTTCTGTTTTGGTTGATATTATTAAGAATCAATATGGAGGTTTATTGTCTTTTGGGTTCATAGGATCTATCTTTTTAATGACAAATGGAGTTAATGCCATTTTTGGAGGGTTTGAATACTCTTATCATGTAAAATTGATTAGAAATATTTTTCGTTCTTATTTTATTGCAATGGTAGTTTCTTTACTTATTGTATTCTTCTTGATTATAACTGTTTTGATGGTAGTTTTCTTTGAGTTAATACTCAAAGATTTGGTTACTTTAGGATGGTTGGAAGATAATTTAATTTGGTTACAGCTTACTCGCGGAATGGTTTTTGTAATCATGATTTTTTCGACAGTATCCATCTTATATCACTTTGGAACTAAAGAAGCAAAATATTCTATTTTTTTCTCCCCAGGTTCTGTGTTAACAACGATCCTTTCTATTTTAACTTTTTATCTTTTTAGTTTTTATATCAACGAATTTTCGCAATACAATCAACTTTATGGCTCTATTGGAACATTACTTATTCTAATGTTATTCATTTGGTTAAATGCCATAATTCTATTATTAGGTTTCGAGTTAAACGCCACAATCTACTCTTTAAAAACAAAGAAATAAAACGTTTATCACACCATAAAAATTATAAGTTTTCACGATATTTGTACCTTAAATTGGTCATTACGATTTTTTTTTTATTATTCAAAAAACTCGTAATTCATAATTCATAATTATAAATGAAAGTAGGAATTCCTAAAGGAACAAGAGATTTTTCACCAACAGAAGTTGCACAGAGAACATATATTATCAATACGATAAAAACTGCTTTTGAAAATTTTGGTTTTCAACCGATAGAAACTCCATGCTTTGAAAATTCTTCAACCTTAATGGGTAAATACGGAGAAGAGGGAGACCGTTTGATTTTTAAAATTTTAAATTCCGGAGATTTTTTATCAAAAACAGATGCGAAGCTACTACAAGAGAAAGATAGTATAAAGATAACACCTCAAATTTCAGAAAAAGCCTTAAGATACGATTTAACAGTTCCTTTTGCGCGTTATGTTGTGCAACATCAAAATGAAATTACTTTTCCTTTTAAGCGTTACCAAGTTCAACCGGTATGGAGAGCAGACCGTCCTCAAAAAGGACGTTTTCGAGAATTTTATCAATGCGATGCAGATATTGTTGGTAGTAAGTCTCTATGGCAAGAAGTTGAGTTTATTCAATTGTACGATACTGTATTTACCAATTTGGGGTTATCTGGAACTACTATAAAACTTAACAATAGAAAAATATTATCAGGAATTGCAGAGGTTATTGGGGCTCAAGACAAGTTAATCGATTTTACAGTAGCTTTAGACAAACTAGATAAAATCGGTAAAGAGAAAGTAGCTGCAGAAATGTTAGCCAAAGGTATAACAGCAGAAGCTATTGAGAAATTACAACCACTATTTTCTTTTACAGGAACAAACAATGATAAACTAAATGCTTTGGAAAAAATGTTAATTTCTTCAGAAGAAGGAATTAGTGGAGTAGAAGAATTGCGTTTTGTGATCAATTCGGTTAAGGAATTAAGCTTACAAACGACCGATTTGTCAGTTGAAGTTACTTTAGCTAGAGGACTGAATTACTATACGGGAGCAATATTTGAGGTTGCTGCACCAGAAGGTGTTAAAATGGGTTCTATCGGTGGCGGTGGAAGGTATGATGATTTGACAGGAATTTTTGGTTTAAAAGATGTTTCTGGAGTTGGAATTTCTTTTGGTTTAGATAGGATTTATCTAGTTTTAGAAGAGTTAGGTTTATTTACAACTGTAAATTTACCAAAACCTAAAGTCTTGTTTTTAAATTTTGATGAAGATTCAAATCTTATTAAAATGAAAGCAATTAATACGTTAAGAAAAGAAAATATAAAATGCGAATTGTATCCGGATTTTGCAGCGACTAATAACCAACAGAAAAAACAATGGAAGTACGTTACAAAAAAAGGCATAGATTTTGTTGTTTCAGCCTTTGAAAACGGCAAATTTTTATTAAAAAATATGCAAAACTCTGAACAAAGCTATTGTTCTATAGACGAAATCATTAGCAAAGTAAAATAATTTATTCCTAATGTCGTAAATTTGCGTAAAAATTAGACTTAAAATGTTTGAATTACAGACTAAAATGAGTGATGAAAGAATTGAAGAGTTAGGAGATAGCCATGTTGCAACTTCTGCAGAAACTCCTTTGAGAGCTGACGCTTTTGATATTTCTGATGAAGAAAAGATTGAAAGAATTCAAGAGAGTGTAAAAGATATTTTGTTAACTTTAGGAATGGATTTAACAGATGATAGTTTGTATGGTACCCCAAAAAGAGTAGCCAAAGCTTTTGTAAACGAGTTGTTTATGGGGTTAAATCCAAAAAACAAACCAAAACTTTCTACTTTTGATAACAAGTATAAGTATGGTGAAATGTTGGTAGAAAAAAACATCGTCTTATATTCTACGTGCGAGCATCATCT
>Ga0209653_1003770_pt1 | contig 10129 bp, 13 predicted proteins | sample SaaInl6LU_22_DNA_FD_184644 | JGI IMG/M metagenome (GOLD analysis project Ga0209653, IMG submission 184644) | Marine microbial communities from expanding oxygen minimum zones in the Saanich Inlet - ESP_116LU_22_DNA (SPAdes) (version 2) | ecosystem: Environmental > Aquatic > Marine > Intertidal... | reverse complement strand
AAGCGATCTATCGGATGTCAGTACTGCAACACCGTCAGACGGGCAAGTATTGAAGTGGAGTAACGCGAATGGGCATTGGTACCCTGGCACTGATAATGTAGGTGGCTCAGGTGGCAGCGGTATAACTTTAGCAGATTTAAGTGTAACAACAGAAACAGCGTCAGGCGGAGGAGCTCTTGCCTACGATAATACAACAGGTACATTTGATTTTACACCTGCTGACCTATCAGGATATGCTACAACGCAAACTGTAAACGATATACAAGTTAATACAATAAGTGACGTCTCTATAACTAATGTGGAATACGGAGATGTGCTTACATGGGACGGGACAAATTGGACAAATATAGAAGATAGTACACCGGATTATGTTTTACCAACCGCATCTGATACTGTTTTAGGTGGTATAAAAATAGGTAATAACCTAAGCGTAGATTCAAATGGCGTTGTATCTGCAGCTACATCTAGTTATTCTACAGCGACTGTAAATACATTAGGACTTGTTAAGCTAGGAAGCAGTACAGAACAGGCTGTAGCTGCTAATGCCGTTTCGAACAATACAAATAGAACCTACGCGGTTCAAGTTAATGATACCGATCAGTTGGTTGTTAATGTCCCCTGGGTAGAAACAGATATTAATGCTCAAGCAAACTTTGATGAGACAGATCCATTAAGTCCTACGTTTATACAAAACGTGCCAGGCAATATTGTATTTGGTTCTGCCGAAACAAACAACACGGCCGTTTCAGAAATTGTAACATTATCACAAACACAATATGACAATATTACCCCTGAAGCTGATAAAATGTACGTAATTATATAATGGGAAACTTTAAAGTATTAGACACCGTACCCGATGTTGGCAATATAAAATTCGGAGGCACTAATGTAAAAAGAATATACAAAGGAAATAGTTGGATATGGCCACCACAAGACGATTCGTATGCCCCTGTTGAAACAGTAAATAGAACAAATTGCCCAACCCCTGGGCCTGTTACTTTTATAGCTAACGTTAGTAGAAATACAGAAGATGGTGATTTGGCGTCTGTTAATGGTTTTAATCTTTTAAGAGCTCAATATGATCCCACTAAGGTAACAGATACACTACAGGAAATAACAGTGGTTTCGCCTGCTAATCCTTTTGGCTCTTTGCCTAGTATTGTAAATGATCCTGATCATCAAGCTGGAGTCATAGCAATTAATAAAGAACAAATTGAGTATAGTATTTATAAAGCTACTGTAGATTATAAATATATGATAGCAATTGCTAGAGTACAGCCTAGCTTTTCAGGAGCATCCTTATCTCAATGCCCCTACTTAGGAGGCTTTTTATGTGACAGAATTTTACATTCTTCTGATTTTGGGCAAAGCTGGCAAACGATGATAGATTTAAAATCTTTAGAGGGTTTTGATGGAGTATTGCTATTGCATATGTCTAAAAATGGTCAAACAATATTTTTACAATATAGAAAAAATTTAAACAATACAAACATAGTAACTGATCCAAATACTAACAAAAAATACGAGCATTACAATGTTGCATACATAAATTTAATATCTAATAACTATGGCCAGACTTTTAGAGAAAAAAAATTAAAAGTTCCAAATACAGTTGAATATATAGTAAATAATACATATAGTGGGAGATTATTTGATACTCTTCAAAGTGGTATAAGGAATTATTTTATAGACAATGGTAATAATTTTGAATTTAATACTATAAGCAATAAACTGCCTGGCGAAGGCGCAACATCAAGGCCTACTGATTATAATTTCAGCGAATTCACTTCTATAAACAAAAGCGATAGTGATGTTTTAATAGGTAGCTTTGAAATGTCCAGTACTGGTAAAGTTATATTTTTTAGAACAAGAAATCAAAATTCTTTTAATAACTTTTATTTAAGCACAGATTTTGGGTATAATTTTACAGATATTACTCAAAGTGTACTAAACGCCGATTCAACTCCCTATAACTTTGATATGAACACAGAAAGTGTTTTTACGGTCGAAGAAATGATTAACAGGGTAAATAAATCCACAGTTGCTGTAACGGGAGACGGTAAAAAAATAACAATTTTTCAACACCACCCTCCTTTAGGTGGAGCGAGGAGTCAGACGGTTTTTACTTCGTTTGACTATGGCGAGCATTTTGATTATAATAACACAACTGGTTTAATGGCGGCTGTAAACACACTAGACACAAGATCAAATTCGCAGGATGGGCACAAAAACTTTTTAGGCTCAAACCAAGACCGTGTTTTGTCGGCTTTTGGTGAAGCTACGCAGGATAATGGGAATGTAGTTCCAGATTATATAATACTTAGAATAGACACAAGGGTTGTAGACGAAGATGACAGAGCTTACGCCCTTATAAGGTCAGGCGGGTGGTACGTCAGCTCTACAGGTAGTCGTACCTTGGGAGATAATGAATTATCAGACGACTTTAACACATACATTCAATTTAGTAATAACGCAGCTGCTTTACACAGCGGCCAAGATAGAACTTTTTATGAAGCAAAATTTTTAGGAAGCTCTCTGTCGCCAAAGGGTCAGCAATTTATTATACCAGTCCATACAAAAGGCACGTCAAATTACAACAGAAAGCAATTATTATATTTTGGAACAATTAATGACCCTATAATAAATACAACTTTTGAAGCCGGTATTCGCAACTACAGCAAATGCGGAAGAGTATGGCGAGTAGAAAGAAATTATAACCAAAAAAAAGATTTAATATTAAGAGGGCCTAATGAATTTATAGATAGCCAATCTGGTTTTGATGTTGATTTACCTCCTATAATTGTAAATAGTAATTAATATGTAATATATAAAAATATACCCGGCCCGGGTAGGGCAAACCAATAATTAATTTAAAACCAAACCCTATGACACTATATTATAGAACCTATTCTTGGGGAACATCATCTCCAAAAATAACCGAAGAAGAAGTCCAGTTTCTTACACATTTAACCGATAAGAAAAACTGGCGAATTGTCCAATTACCAAATGGTTATTACCAAACCGAGTACCTCGATCCAAATAAAGATAATAACTGGGTTGACGTAACGCGAAGAGAAACCGTTGAAGGTGCAGAAGCCGCAATCGATGCTTCATTAGAGCACTATAATAAACGGCTTGACTTTGCTAAAGGTCCAGTAGTGGTTAAAACATTTGAATAATATATCTATAAAAAATTTAATTAAATGGAATATAATAACCCAAGCGAGATAGTAAAATCTTTATCATTCGGGAGTGAAGGTAAAGATAAAGTAATGGCAGGTGTAGAGAAGCTTGCAAAAGCTGTGAGCTCTACTTTAGGTGCCTCAGGTAAGTGCGTTATATATGAAGATGCGTTAGGAAGACCGGTCATAACAAAAGACGGTGTAACGGTCGCAGAAGCCGTAGTCTTAAGAGACCCAGTCGAAAACATCGGGGCGACACTTATAAAAGAGGCAGCTAAAAACACGGTCAGAGAAGCGGGTGACGGTACCACAACGGCTACCGTACTCGCTCACTGGCTGCTCAGTAATGCCAGTAAAGAATTAGATAAAGGCGAAACAGATGTTCGCTCTTTGAAAGCAGGCGTGGAAAAAGCTGCGGCAAATGTAGCTAAATATATTGATAAAATAGCTGTACCTGTAAAAGACTCTATGCTAAAACAAATAGCAACCATTAGTTGTAACAATGATACAGAACTTGGTGAAAAAATAGGTGATGCATTTGAAAAGGTCGGCAAAGACGGAATTGTATTAATGGAGGAATCCGATACCGGCGAAACATATGTTGAATTTGTAGAAGGTGTACAATTAGAGTCAGGATTAAAATCTCCGCATCTTATTACAGATAAAGACAAAAACAGAGCTGTTTTAGATAATCCGTATGTTCTTATCGTATCTTCTCCTATACCTAATGTTAGAAAAATACAAGGGGTGCTAGAGCATGTTATAAAACAGAATAGGTCCTTATTAATTGTTTCTTCAATTGAGCAGCAGCCAATGGCAGCTCTTTTGGCTAATAAAGTAAAAGGTAATATAAAAGTTAATGTTATTGACTCTCCTGGCTTTGGGCCATCAAAACAAGACACAATCGAAGATTTAGCGTTTTTAACAGGTGCAACTGTTATAAATGAAGAACTAGGTGATGATTTAGATCTTATAGAACCATCAGTATTAGGCGAAGTTACAAAAGCTATAACTGATGAAAAAACAACAGTTTTGCAAACTCTAGAGTTAGGTGAAGACTTAAAAGAAAGAGTTTTGCAAGTTGAACAAAAAATTAAAAACGAAACTAATCCATATTTTAAGAAACGATTACAACAAAGACTAGCAATGCTAAACGGCGCTGTCGGCGTTATAAAAGTTGGGGCAGATTCTAAAATTGAGCTTAAAGAAAAAAGAGATAGGGTTGAAGATGCTTTATTTGCCGTAAAAGCCGCGCTTAAAGAGGGTATAGTGCCAGGCGGCGGTGTCGCACTTATGAACGCAGCTCAAAAAATAAATCCAAAAAGTAAAGGAGAAGAGGTCCTATTAGGCGCTATATTATCGCCATACAGAACTATTCTTAATAATGCAGGACTTAACGATAATTTAAGCATGGAACGCAAAGGATGGGGACGTGATGTTGTAACAGGCAAGCCAACTAATATGATTAGAGCTGGGATTATTGATCCGGCGTTTGTTACAAAGACTGCTCTTAAAAATGCGGTATCAGTTGTTAATACAATTATATCCGCTGACTGTATAATCAATAATATACGATTAGATGAAAGCAATTAATTATTTCGTAGTTATTGAAAAAATAAAGGAAGCGCCGAAGACAGTAGGTGGGCTTGAGCTTACGGAATCGCAAAACAGCGACGTTAGGTACTTAAAGGGTAAGGTTATATCTGCAGGTAATTTAGTTGAATCCCTTAAAAAAGACGATATTGTTTATTACGATAAGCATAATGGGCATGGTATAGAATGGAAGGATAAGCTGTATCATGTGCTAAAGCTTGGCGATATAGTTATGGTTGAATGAGAATAAGTGCGGACGACTTTAGAGAACTAAATTTAATGAAGTATTACAGGCTCATTCGCAAGTGGGCCTGTAAAACTAATGGGTTAAAAGACGCTGATTTAGAACTTTTAATATATTTAGATTGCAAAAAACGTTTTACACGTAATGATTTTATAGAAGGTGAATACACTTATTCTTGGGATAAAGATAGGTGGGAACGTCTTCGTCGTGATGGCTGGATTGAGGTTTGGCGTCATCGCAACCGTACTTCAATTAAATATTCTATATTTCAAACCTCATTTAAATGCAAACACTTAGTTAGTAGAATATATAGAATAATGCTAGGCGAAGAAGACCTTCCAACGTCTGAGCGTAGCGTATTTTTCAAAAACAAAACATATACAGATAAAGTCTATAATAAGGCTATAGATGATATGATTAAAGATTCAGAACGTTAACAATTAAAAATTAAAGTTATGCCAGGTAAAAGTAAAAAAGAAGGAGGTCTTACGGTAAAAAAAGGTTATAAAAAATCTTATGGTAAAAAGCCTATGGCTAAAAATAAAAAGTAGTTATGCCTAGTAAAAACGCGCCATCAAGAAAAAAATCTAAAGGATATTACGCCAAAGTAAAAAAAGGCAGTGGCACAGGCAAGAGTGCCGGTGGTGGAATGACGGCTAAAGGCGTTAAAAAATACCGTAAAGATAACCCGGGTAGCAAGCTAAAAACAGCTGTGACGACACCTCCTTCAAAACTTAAAAAAGGAAGCAAAGCTTCGAAACGCAGAAAATCATTTTGTGCAAGATCAAAAAGCTGGACTTCTGAAAGGGGTAAGGCAGCGCGAAGAAAATGGAATTGTTAATATTATGAAAAAAAAGCTAGCAACAGGGCAAAAAAGAATAGCTAAAGCAGCTAAGCCGTATAATAAAATTACCGGAGCTGATTTTAAAGCTTTGAAAAAAAGAAAAAAAAGAAAATGAAATCAAGAGGGTTAGGTGATGATATTTATAAATTCACCAAAGCAACAGGCATTAAAAAAGCTGTAGATTTCATGTCAACAAGTTTAAACATACCATGCGGCTGCGAGGGGCGTCGTAAGGCTATGAACACTCTATTCCCTCACAGATACAAAAAATAAAGGTTATGTCAAAATTTAAAATGAAAAACGGCAAAGGCTCCGCAAATGCCGACTCACCAGGTTCTTTTAGCTCTCTTGATACAAGTACTGTACAAAGCTTAAACAATATGGCTTTTAATACCGGGAACCGGTTAGAAAAAGAAACGGGATTTGGCTCTAAAGACCCCGATCCAAAGGAGGACTCTATGTTTAAGGCGCCTTCAATAACTGTAGGTCGAAAAGTATTACGTCAAGACGATTTTTATACTAAACCAGCTGCAGATAGAGTTAGAACTAATCTTGCAGCTAACACAACTAATGACGATGGCACTCCAAGTCCAATAGAAACAGATGAATACGGTTACTCCACAAACCCCAACAGCGCTAAACAAACAGCTGAAGATATAAGTTTAGGATTTAGAGAGGCTAGTAGAAGACCTATAACAGAACAAGAAACAAAATTTGAAAGCCAGTTTGGTTTACGTAAGTTTGATAATTTAAAACCATTTCTTGATAATACTCCAACCAATTCATTCACAAGATCAAGAAGGCGAAGTGAAAAACCAGCTGACACGTATAAGGCTTATAAAGAAGGCCCAGTGGCTCAAAGGTATCAAGAAAACGTAAACTTAGCTCTGCAGCAACTTGAAAGAGAAAAAGGGTTTACTATGAAAGGGCGGGGAAGTACAGTTAAATCTGTTTCAAGCCAACTACAAAGTTCAGGTAACAACGCGATGTCTGAATTGCAAAAGAAAGTTGGGGGTTTAAACGCTGCTCAAAATATTAAACCTAGTAAAAAACCTAAAAAACGTAAAGCAGCGTATAGTTTGGCCAGCGTCGCTGTTCAAGCATTAAAAGTTCCGTTTACACCAGTAAAAGGGGGACGACGTCAAGGCGCTAAAAATGAAGTCAAAAGAAAAGCTGGCTTATCTACATACGGCAAAACCAAAATGAGATTATTTTAAAGTAATTTAAGTGAAATTTATGTGATATTTACATTATATAAATAACTTAAATTAAATAAAATGAAATACTTAAATATAATTTTTTTACTAATGTCTTTTTTATCTTTTTCACAAGATAAAATTAATATTAAAAAACAATTACCTTTAGTAGTAAAACATAAAGTAAATTATACTGATTATTTTTTAAGAGATATACAGTTCGAGCAGTTTGCATCAAAAAAAGATCAGCGAACTTGGGCTAAAAATTCTAAAAAAAATCCAGTTCAGTTTGTTACTTTAACTGAATATTCTAAAAATATATTTTTAATGGCTATTTGGAGAAAACAAAGTATAGATTCTGTACTAGTCGGTAATGATTTATATGTTTATAAAACTACTAAAATAAAAAGAAAATTTTAAATGAAAAAACTTTTAAGTCTTTTATCAGGCGGCATAATTAAAGACGTAGGCAATGTAATCGATAAACTTACAACTACAGATGAAGAGAGATTAGCTGCTAAGCAAAAGATTCAAGAGTTATTGGAAAAAGCAGATCAAGACGCACAGGCACAAGTTACTGAAAGATGGAAAATGGATATGCAATCAGATTCATTTTTATCTAAAAACATTCGGCCACTTGTACTTGTGTATCTTACATCTATATTTACTATTCTAGCTTTTGCTGATGGTAACGTAGGTGGTTTTCAAGTGGCTGAAGAATATATACCTATTTTTCAGTCTTTACTTATTACAGTGTATGGTGCATATTTTGTAGGCAGAACTTGGGAAAAGTCTAAAAAACAATAATACATGGCTAGAATAAGTACTTATCGAAAAGACCTAGTTGTAACTAAACAAGATAAAGTAATTGGAACTGATGCTTCAGGTTCGGTTACTAAAAATTACACACTAGAGAATATAAGTTTATTCATGAGTCAAAGAGGGCTTGTTTCTGTGGGGGGACAGGTTATGTATAAGTTTGCAAGCTCACAAGGCCCTGGAATTTTTACAGGGGTTTCTGGCAACACAGCGTTTTCATCAGTATCATCGCTCAAATTTAATAAAATAGATCAAACGGAAAGCAATATAGAAGATTTTATAGAGGAATATGCTGGTAATAGAATAATAATATCGCAAGTTGACGATAAAAATACTTATGGCATTTTTACTGTTTCATCTGTTTCTAGACAATCTGGAACAGATATTTTTATATTTTCATTAACACCTGAATCTGTAAACGGTAACTTAACTATAGAAAAATATTATGTTATTTCGTTTGCTGGAGCCGGGGATAAGAACCACGTGCACTCCCAGGATGAGGCTTCTGCTAATTGGGTTATTTCTCATAATATGGGTAAATTTCCAGCTGTGCATATTGTTTTATCAACAGGTGATTACGGATTTGGCGAAGTAACATATACAGATAAAAATAATTTAACAATCTCGCTTGGCTATGCGGTGGCTGGCAAAGCATATTTAAACTAAAAAAAATGGCAATAAAGTTTTTCAAAAGCATAGACTTAACTCATAATGAGCTGCAAAATGCAAAATTACATTTAACAGGGACCGCTCCGCAAGAAGACGAAGGTAAAATATATTTTGACACCGGAACTAATACTGTAAAAGTGTATGTTGATTATGAGTCTGCCACCGATACATGGGAAACAGTAGCTTTTCAAAGCTGGGCAACAGGGCAATTTGATCCTGCAGGGACAGATAATTCTACTAATGTCACCCTTGTAACGACCTCGCATGATTATTTATCAATTACCGGGCAGGAAATAACGCTGGGAACAATACAAAATAACGATTTACAAAATTCAAGTATTAGTGTAGATGGAACCGCTATATCCTTAGGTGGCTCAGTAACTACATTACAACTCGGCACTTCAGAAACTACAGCATTAGCTGGTAATACAGCTGTGGATAATGTTAGCAATGCAAATTTATTAACCGCATTAGCAGCATTAGAGTCATCAGGTGGTACCGCAAACCAAAACATTACAATTGGTACAGATCCAGGTGACACAATCGTTATTACCGGTAGTTTAACTGTTCAAGGAACAACAACTACACTAAACACAGAAATAGTAACGATTGAAGATAATATAATTCTTTTAAACAGCAATGTTGCAGGCTCAGGAAATGGTACTGATGCTGGTATTGAGGTTGAAAGAGGTGATGACACAAATGTTTCTTTATTCTGGGACGAAAGCGCATCAGCGTGGACAGTTTCAAATACACAAGGAACATATGAAATACTTCAATCAGTAGGAGGCACAACGTTTAAGGTTGATTTAAATGTTTCAGAAAGCTCTGTAAGTAAATCAGTAAACACGTATACTGTAACGCACAGTTTAGGCACAAAAGACGTGCTTGTACAAGTAGTTGACATATCTGACGCATCCCCAACACACGAAACTGTATTTACAGAAAATCAAAGACCTACTACAAACACAGTAACAATAGCATTTGCAAATACCGTAACAGACGGCGATTACAGAGTGCTTATTAGCCAAGTATAATAAATTAAATAAAATATGGCAGAGCAAAAGTTTTTAACAAACTTAGACGTAGCTGGTACTGTTGATTTAAGTAATTTAACAATTGACAGTACCCAAGGTACAGATGGACAAGTACTAACGTCTACGGGGGCAGGAGTTGCTTGGGAAGATGCCGCAGGAGGAAATTCAGAAACAGCTGAAAGAATAGAGGTAACTGTTAAAAATGTATCAGGAGGCTCTTTATCTAAAGGTACAGTTGTCCATACAGCACCATCAGCAAATCCCCCGAATGGTAATTTAATTGAGGTGATTGCTGCAGATTATGACGATATTACTAAAATGCCAGCTATTGGTATATTAAATGAAACCATAGCTAATGAAGCAGAAGGATCAGCTGTAATGATGGGTGCTCTTTCCGGTATAAACACGTCAAGCTTTAGCATAGGTGATGAATTATATGTTGGAAACCTAGGCACACTTACAAATTCAAAACCGACCACGGCAGGTCAGCTTATACAAAAAATAGCGGTAGTTATTAAATCTCATGCTTCAAATGGTCTTATTAA
>Ga0209653_1003767_pt1 | contig 10138 bp, 8 predicted proteins | sample SaaInl6LU_22_DNA_FD_184644 | JGI IMG/M metagenome (GOLD analysis project Ga0209653, IMG submission 184644) | Marine microbial communities from expanding oxygen minimum zones in the Saanich Inlet - ESP_116LU_22_DNA (SPAdes) (version 2) | ecosystem: Environmental > Aquatic > Marine > Intertidal... | reverse complement strand
TATGCCTGATTGTATTGCGTTTGGCAGAAATAGCAGTATCAGGAATGCACGAAACAATCGAGTAGACCGCATGAGCCAAAACGCCGACGAAAGCCTGCCTACGCAAATGGTGGGACCCGCCAGAGATTGGCTTAAAATCTTGGGCAAATACCGCGAACCGGATGCGTGGCGCAGCAGCTTTGAAATTGCTGTGACGCTTTGCCCGTTTGTGGTCCTGTGGGCCTGTGCGTGGTGGGCGTTGTCGGTGTCTTGGATCTTGGCGCTTTTCCTTTCGGTCATCAATGCGGCGTTCCTTTTGCGCCTGTTTTGTATCCAGCATGATTGTGGCCACGGTGCGTTTTTCAAAAACCGCGCGGTCAGTGATTGGGTCGGCCGCGGTTTGGGGGTTTTGACTCTTACGCCCTATGATGTCTGGCGGCGCTCACATGCAATTCATCACGGCGCTGCTGGTGACTTGGGCCGGCGCGGTATTGGTGATGTGCAAACGCTGACCGTGTCAGAATATCACGCTTTGTCTTGGGGTGGCCGGTTAAAGTATCGGGCCTACCGAAATCCGATCGTGATGTTTGGTTTGGGGCCTGGCTATTTGTTTTTGCTCCAAAACCGTCTGCCTTTGGGCTTTATGTCACAAGCGCGCTTTTGGGTAAGCGCCATGCTGACAAATGTTGTTATTCTCTGTGCGCTTGGCGCCATCGTTTACTTCAAGGGTCTGCAGCCGATCTTGTTGATCTTTATGCCAACCACATTGGTGGCGGCGACCATTGGTGTTTGGCTGTTTTACGTGCAGCATCAATTTGAGAACACGTATTGGGAAGAAACACCCGACTGGGATTTGCACGACGCAGCTTTTCATGGAAGCTCTCATTATGTTTTGCCGCCTGTGCTGCAATGGCTCACTGCAAATATCGGGATTCATCACATTCACCACCTGTACAGCCGCATTCCATTCTACCGGTTGCCGCAAGTGTTGGTCGACTGCCCTGCTCTTGGGACTATGAACCGGCTGACCATACGCCAGAGCTTTGCCCAAGCGCGGTTGCATCTGTGGGATGAGGAAAGAAAACGTTTGGTCGCATTTTCGCAAATCAGAACACCTGCAACCAGCGCTGTGCCAAGCTAAGCCATTCCCCCCACACTTGCAGGGAGCGCGGCGCAGGTTACTTACGGTCGACACGATCCAAATTGTATCACCGGCTCATGGCCGCTGGAGTAAGAAAACATGATTATTCTCGATGGCGGCATGGGGCAGGAACTTATCAAACGTGCTGGGCGGGCAACAGACCTGTGGTCGATGCAGGCGCTGTTGGATGCGCCGCAGATGGTCCGTGAGGTGCATGACGAGTATTTTGCCGCAGGAGCGTCAATTGCTACGACGAATACCTATTCAATACTGCCAGATCGGTTGTTGTCCAAAGGGTTAGGGGATCAATTGATCCCCATGACAAGAACCGCCTGCGAAATGGCTGTGGCTGCACGTGATGCGCACGGGTCGGGACTGGTTGCGGGATCGTTGGGGCCGCAAGGGTTTTCATACCAACCGGACCAATGCCCACCCGCGGAACAGGCGGCCGAGGTCTATGCTGACCTTGCGAGGTTGCACGCAAATTATGTGGACTTTCATTTGCTGGAAACGATGTCCTCTATCGATCAGGCACGCGGTGGGTTGATGGGGGCACAGCTCACTGGGCTGCCTGTTTGGGTCGCGTTCTCAGTTAGTGACGATGACGGCCGTTTGCTGCGCTCTGGAGAGCCTTTGGCAGATGTGTTGCCGCTACTAAAAGAGTATCGCCCCGAAGCGGTCTTGATCAATTGCTCATCGCCCGAGGCGGTTTCAGACGGCCTGAGCAGCTTGGTAGGTCATGACTTTAAAGTTGGAGCCTATGCAAATGGGTTCACCAAAATTCATGCAGACTTCAATTCGATCAACGCAACAGTTGATTTGTTGGAAGCGCGCACGGATTTGGGGCCAGATGCGTATTTGACGTTTGCAAAAGGTTGGGCCGCAACCGGCGCATCAATCATCGGCGGTTGCTGTGAAGTAGGGCCAAAGCATATCGAGGCACTGGCGGAGTATTTCGCAGAAGTGCGGTAACCTTGGCACATTTACGTCAAGGCTGGTCTCAATGATCGAAGTGCGGCCCTAGGCGTAGGCCGCGTCAACGATGAACTCGACCTTTAGCTCAGGACGCGCAAGCTTGGCTTCCCCGCACGCGCGTGTAGGTGCATGGCCGGCGGGGACCCAAGCGTTCCACACTTCGTTGAGGCCTGCGAAATCACTCATGTCGGCCAGCCAGATCGTGACACGCAGCATGTCGTTGCGCGATGAACCCGCCTTGATCAACAGCGCGTCGATTTTCTCAAGACACGCGCGTACTTGATCTTGGATTGTGTCACCCTCGGCAACCTGACCGGTTAGATACGCCACACCGTTGTGCTTCACGATTTTGGACGAGCGTTCGCCTGTTTCAATTCGTTCAATCATGGTGGGGCTCCTATGGCAGCAATGTCTATCGTTCAGGGCATATAATGCGCTTTGGTCAGTGGGGTACAGAGGGGAAGCTGGCGGGGGTATAAGTTGGCCTGCCAGAGCGTGTTTGTTCAAACCGCTGACGACTGCCGACCTCATTGGTTACTAGCCTGCCAGATCAATTCATGGTCGGCTCAAAAGTCGCGCGCAGTATCATAAATGGGAAATGGTGGACCCTAGCGGGATCGAACCGCTGACCTCCTGCATGCCATGCAGGCGCTCTCCCAGCTGAGCTAAGGGCCCTATGGTGCGGCTAAGTAGCCGCGTGGTGAAGGGAGTTCAAGAGAAAAACACCCCCCACATTCGCTAATTAATTGTCGTCGTCGCCTTCGGCAGCAACATCGGCGATTTCGTCCAAAGAAACGTTATCTTCGTCGTCATCATCGTCGAGCACATCATCACCCAGATCGACTTCGAGATCATCCTCATCATCGAGTACGAGCTCTTCGCCGTCTGCTTCAGTATCTTCAGCTTTTGCGGCTGCTGGATCAGCTTTGTCGGCGACCATTGTGCGGTTCTTGTTGACATCAACGGTAACTTCTTCACCCGTGTATGGGCTCACGATTGGCGTACGGCCAAGATCGTAGAAGCGTTTACCGGTGGTTGGGCAAAGGCGTTTGACGCCCCATTCGTCCTTAGGCATATCGGATCCCTTGGGTAATCGAGGGTTGAAACTATCTCACAGGCACGCCCTAATGGCATCGCTTGCGATGTGTATCGCTGGCAGGTGCCACACTCAGGCGGCTCTGTCAAAGTGATTCCGTCGCAATGTGGCTAGGATGGGCAGAATTCAGGCAATGACGACACTTGTTTTGGAAGGTGATCCTGTTGTGCGGGTCCATTTGCGGCGCTCTGCGCAGGCGCGGCGGCTGTCACTTCGGGTCTCTCGATTGGATGGTAAGGTCAGCCTGACAGTGCCGACAAGCGCGCCTGAGCGTGAAGCACTGGCTTTTCTGCGCGAAAAAGAAAATTGGTTGCGGCACCAATTGGCGGACCAACCGGTTGAGCAAATCGTTGGGATGGGTGCGCAAGTCCCGCTTGGTGGTCAACTCTTTGAGATCGTTCAGGGGCAGGGCCGTAGGATTAGTATTCAGGGTACCCAATTGCAGGTGCCTGGACGCGCTGACACTGCTGGTACGCGTGTGCAGGGGTATCTCAAGGCGCAGGCGCGGCTGGTCCTGCACCGCGAAGTTGAGCAATTTGCGACCGCCTTAGGTAAGCCGTTTGGCCGTATCACGTTGCGCGATACCAGATCACGTTGGGGATCATGCTCGTCCACAGGGAATTTGAATTTCAGTTGGCGCTTGGTAATGGCGCCGCCAAATGTGTTGTCATACGTAGCAGCCCATGAAGTGGCGCATCTTGCACAGATGAACCATTCCGAGCGTTTCTGGCGGGTTTGCGAGGAACTCTTCGGCCCCTACAAGGCTGAACGCGCATGGTTGCGCACCGAGGGTACCACATTGCACCGATACCGATTTGGATGATTGACGAAGGCTGACTTTGTGATCACAAATAACACATGTTGATACAAACCCGCCAAGATGCCTCCCCCACTGCGGCCCATGACCGTCTCTACCGCTCGCTGAGAACGCGGATCATGCATGGTGAGTTGTTGCCAGGCCAAGCGTTGACCCTGCGCGGGGTTGGTAAAGAATACGAGATGTCGATGACGCCCGTGCGTGAGGCAATGCGCCGTTTGGTGGCGGAAGGCGCGTTGTCTTTGTCATCGTCAGGTCGGATCACCACGCCAGAACTGAGCAATGAGCGGATTGAGGAGCTTGCGGCCATTCGTGCGCTGTTAGAGCCAGAGTTGGCCAGTCGTGCACTGCCGCGGGCGCATATGGCGCTTATTGAGCGGCTTGAGGCGATCAATGGACAGATTGATCAGGTGATCGCCCGTTCGGATGCGGTGGGATATCTCAAGCACAACCTTGAATTTCATCGCACGCTTTACCTGCGCGCCCAAGCCCCTGCTATGCTCGCATTGGCTGAAACGGTTTGGCTGCAATTGGGGCCGACAATGCGTAAGCTTTATGGCCGGTTGCGCCGCACAGAAAGCCCGCGCAATCACAGGCTTATTCTGGCGGCCCTAAAAGCCGGTGATGACCCGGGCCTGCGTATTGCGCTTCGCTCGGATGTTACAAGTGGTTTGCGGATGCTCAAGCAGTAGGTCCAAGAACGAAAAAAGCGGGCCCCAGAAGAGGCCCGCTTTCCAAACTAATATCTGTCTCAGGATTAGGCGTGGATCGCGCCGTCACCACAAGCAAGTGCCGCTTCGCGCACAGCTTCAGAGTAGGTGGGGTGTGCGTGGCAGGTACGCGCAAGATCTTCTGCAGCCGCACCAAATTCCATGGCTACGCAAATTTCGTGCAACAAATCACCGGCCATTGGCCCAATGATGTGGGCGCCCAAAATGCGATCTGTTTGTGCATCAGCCAGAATTTTCACAAAGCCATCGGCTGCAAAGTTTGCTTTTGCACGACCGTTACCCATGAAGCTGAACTTCCCCGCTTTGTAGCTGCGACCTTGCTCTTTCAGGCTCTCTTCGGTTTCGCCGACTGAAGCCACTTCAGGGTGGGTGTAAATCACACCTGGGATGACGTTGTAGTTCACGTGCGGGTGCTGACCTGCAAGCCCTTCTGCGACTGCCATGCCTTCATCTTCCGCTTTGTGCGCAAGCATCGGGCCTTCAATGGCGTCACCAATTGCATAAATGCCTGCGACATTGGTGGCGTAGTTGGCGTTCGTTTTGATCTGGCCACGGTCACTCATTTCAACGCCAAGCGCTTCCAGCCCCAAACCATCGGTGAATGGCTTACGGCCCGTTGCCACAAGTACCGTGTCCGCGTCGATCGTTGTTTCGCTATCGTCTTTGCGGGATTTGTAGGTGACTTTCGCCTTGTTGCCTTTGACCTCAACACCTTGAACGGCAGCACCCAGTGTGAAGGAGATGCCCTGCTTGGTCAGCAGTTTTTGGAAGGTGCGCTGGACCTCGGCGTCCATGCCGGGTGTGATGACGTCAAGGAACTCGACAACTTCAACTTCTGCGCCAAGGCGGGCGTAGACAGAGCCCAACTCAAGTCCGATGACACCTGCGCCAATCACAACAAGCTTTTTCGGGATTTTGGGCAGTTCAAGCGCGCCAGTGCTGTCCACAACGATCTTTTGGTCAACTTCGATACCTGGCAGGGCCGAAGGTACGGAGCCTGACGCAATGATGATGTTTTTGGCGCTATGCACCTCGTCACCAACTTTTACCTGACCGGCTGCAGGAATGCTGCCCCAGCCTTTGAGCCAATCGATTTTGTTCTTTTTGAACAAGAACTCGATGCCTTTGGTGTTGGTTTCGATTGTGTCGCTTTTGTAGGACTGCATCTGCTTCCAATCAACGGAAGGTGCTTTGCCCTTGAGGCCCATGGCGGCAAAGTTGTGCTCTGCTTCGTGCAGCATATGTGACGCGTGCAGCAGGGCCTTTGACGGAATGCAGCCAACGTTGAGGCATGTGCCGCCAAGCGTATCGCGGCCTTCAACAACAGCGGTTTTGAGGCCCAATTGGGCACAGCGGATTGCACAGACATAGCCGCCGGGGCCGCTGCCGATTACGATGACGTCATAGTTGGCCATGGGGGTCTCCTTGGTATTAAATGAGGGCAGCGATTAGCATCGCAACAGTTGCGCCAAAACCAACCACCCAGATGTAGCTGCGCCACGGCACAAGGCCCTGAACATAGGCAGGCACGTAGAGCAGGCGAGCGATCAGATAGATGTGCGCGCAGGCTTCGGTGAATGGGCTGGATTGATCCGAGAGCGTCACCACAACCACAGCGATGGTGAACATGATCAACCCTTCGAAGTGGTTGTTCATGGCGCGTTGCAGACGCCCTGCGGTGCCTTGCAGTTCAACTTTCTTGTCGCGCGGTGACATGGCGGCTTTTGTACCGACCTGCATTTGCGCGGTGATTGAATAGAGCGTGAACTGAACAACCTGCAAAAGGGCCGCGAGGGTGAGGACGTAAATCTCTGTAGTCATTTTGGCGTGCCTTTAATTGCAGCAAGTGTCGAAGCGGCCCGCGCGGTCAAAAGCGACCTGCGGGCCACGCCAGGGATTACAGATCCATCAGTAGGCGACGTGGGTCTTCCAGCGCTTCTTTGACGCGCACGAGGAACGTCACCGCACCTTTGCCGTCAACGATACGGTGATCGTAGGACAACGCCAGATACATCATCGGACGGATCACCACTTGACCGTTAATCGCCATCGGACGGTCTTGGATTTTGTGCATGCCCAAGATGCCTGACTGTGGGGGGTTCAAGATGGGCGAAGACATTAGCGAGCCGTAGACACCACCGTTTGAGATGGTGAACGTGCCGCCTTGCATTTCGGCCATGCTCAGCTTGCCGTCACGGGCGCGCGCCCCTTTTTCAGCAATCGCTTTCTCGATGCCTGCGAAGCTCATGGCGTCTGCATCGCGAATAACGGGCACAACCAAACCAGTTGGCGTACCTGCGGCAATGCCCATGTGGACGAAGTTTTTGTAGACGATGTCTGTGCCGTCAATTTCTGCGTTCACTTCAGGAACTTCGCGCAGGGCGTGGATACAGGCTTTGGTGAAGAACGACATAAAGCCAAGTTTTACACCGTGCTTTTTTAAGAACAGGTCTTTGTATTCGTTGCGCAGCGCCATCACCTCGGTCATGTCGACCTCGTTGTAGGTGGTCAGCATCGCGGCGGTGTTCTGGCTGTCTTTCAAACGCTTCGCGATGGTCTGACGCAGGCGTGTCATCTTCACGCGTTCCTCGCGGGATACGTCGTCTGCTGAAACCGGTGCGCGTGGCGCGGATGGGGCGGCCGTAGTGGAAGCTGTTGCAGATGCGATTGCTTTCATGACATCTTCTTTCATAATCCGTCCGTCGCGGCCTGAGCCGGTCACTTGGTCTGCAGACATGCCTTTTTCGGCCATCAGTTTTTTGGCAGAGGGCGCGTCTTCAACGTCTTTGCCAGATGCGGCTGGCGCAGGAGATGCTTCGGCTTTGGCTGCGGGCGCAGATGAAGCAGCACCTGAGGCGCCACCGATCACAGCCAGTTTCGCCGTTGCATCCACAGTCGTGCCTTCGGTTGCGATGATTTCTGACAACACACCCGCGGCAGGGCTTGGAACTTCGACGCTGACTTTGTCTGTTTCCAGCTCACACAGCATCTCGTCTTGCGCGACAGTGTCGCCCACTTTTTTGAACCATGTCGACACAGTCGCTTCAGTCACGCTTTCGCCCAATGTGGGCACCATGACGTCGACGGCTTGTGCTGTGTCACCTGCGTCGGCCTTGGGTGCAGCATCCGCCTTTGGGGCGTCTGTATCGCCCGATGGCTTGGCATCACCCGCGCTGATCTGTGCCAACAAGGCATCGACGCCAACTGTTTCACCTTCAGGCGCCACGATCTCGGACAAGGTGCCTGCAGCGGGGCTTGGTACTTCGACGGTTACTTTGTCTGTTTCCAGCTCGCACAGCATTTCGTCAACGGCCACCGCGTCGCCCGGCTTTTTGAACCAGGTTGCAACAGTTGCTTCGGTGACTGATTCACCCAGTGTAGGAACACGAACTTCGGTCATTATTTCTTTCCTTTGATCGTCAGGGCTTCGTCCACAAGGGCGGCCTGTTGTGCTTTGTGCGCGCTTGCCAAACCTGTGGCTGGCGATGCGGATGTTGCGCGGCCAACATAGGCCGGACGTTTTGATTTTGCGCCAATCCGGTCAAGGACCCACTCAATGTTCGGTTCGATGAATGACCATGCGCCTTGGTTCTTGGGCTCTTCCTGACACCAAACCATGTCAGCACCTTTGAAGCGCTCCAGTTCTTTGACCAGCGACATCGCGGGGAACGGATAGAACTGCTCAATGCGCAACAGATACACATCATCAAGGCCGCGCGCGTCGCGTTCCTCAAGCAGGTCAAAGTAGACCTTGCCTGAACACATCACCACGCGCTTGATCTTATCATCAGCGGCCAGTGTCAGCTCAGAGTTGCCTTGTTGCGCATCATCCCAAAGTACGCGGTGGAAGGACGAGCCGGTCGTAAAGTCCTCGCGTGCACTGACAGCCATTTTGTGGCGCAACAGCGATTTCGGCGTCATCATCACCAGCGGCTTGCGGAAGTCACGATGCAGCTGACGGCGCAGGATGTGGAAATAGTTGGCCGGTGTGGTACAGTTTGCCACGATCCAGTTGTCACCGCCGCACATCTGCAAGAACCGCTCAAGACGCGCCGAGGAGTGCTCGGGGCCTTGGCCTTCATAGCCGTGTGGCAACAACATAACGAGGCCGGACATCCGCAGCCACTTGCTTTCGCCAGAGCTGATAAACTGATCGAACATGATCTGGGCGCCGTTGGCGAAATCGCCAAATTGTGCTTCCCAAAGTGTCAGCGCGTTAGGCTCCGCCAAAGAGTAGCCGTATTCAAAGCCAAGCACCGCGTATTCAGACAGCATCGAGTCGATCACTTCGTACTGTGATTGGCCCTCGCGAATGTTGTTCAGCGGGTAGTAGCGATCCTCGGTATCTTGGTTGATCAGGCCAGAGTGGCGGTGGCTAAATGTGCCCCGTGTACTGTCTTGGCCGGACAAACGAACAGGGAAGCCTTCGGTTAGCAAAGAGCCAAACGCAAGCGCTTCACCGGTTGCCCAATCAATGCCTTTGCCTGCACCAAGTGCCTTCTTTTTGGCATCCAGCATCCGCTGCACAGTCTTGTGAAGCGGATAGCCCTCGGGCGCGTGCGTCAGCGCGTTTGCTACTTCATCAAAAGTCTCATCCGCGATGCCTGTAGTGCCGCGCTGATAGTCATCACCATCGCGACGATCGAGGTGCGACCAGCGGCCATCAAGCCAATCTGCTTTGTTCGGTTTAAAGTCTTTTCCGGCCTCAAACTCGGTGTTGAGCATGGACTGGAACGCGGCTTTCATATCCTCGATTTCGCCTTCGGGGATGAGGCCGTCTTTCACCAAACGATCCGTATAAAGCGTCAGAGTTGTCTTCTGCTTTTTGATCTTTTTGTACATCAGCGGGTTTGTGAACATGGGCTCGTCGCCCTCGTTATGTCCGAACCGGCGATAGCAGATAATGTCGAGAACCACGTCCTTGTGGAACTTCTGGCGGAACTCAGTTGCCACTTTCGCAGCGTGGACGACGGCTTCTGGGTCGTCGCCGTTCACGTGGAAAATCGGCGCTTCAACCATCAACGCGATGTCAGTGGGGTATGGTGATGAGCGGCTAAAGTGCGGTGCAGTTGTGAAACCAATCTGGTTATTCACAACGATGTGCATTGTGCCGCCTGTGCGGTGACCGCGCAGACCAGAAAGGCCAAACCCTTCGGCGACAACACCCTGACCGGCAAAAGCCGCATCACCGTGCAGCAAGATGCCCATGACAGCTGTGCGGTCTGTGTCGTTCAGTTGGTCCTGCTTGGCACGCACTTTGCCCAAAACAACGGGGTTCACGGCTTCAAGGTGCGAGGGGTTTGCGGTCAGTGACAAGTGTACATCATTGCCGTCAAAGGACCGGTCGGATGATGCACCAAGGTGATACTTAACGTCACCTGAACCGTCCACGTCCTCGG
>Ga0209653_1003766_pt1 | contig 10138 bp, 10 predicted proteins | sample SaaInl6LU_22_DNA_FD_184644 | JGI IMG/M metagenome (GOLD analysis project Ga0209653, IMG submission 184644) | Marine microbial communities from expanding oxygen minimum zones in the Saanich Inlet - ESP_116LU_22_DNA (SPAdes) (version 2) | ecosystem: Environmental > Aquatic > Marine > Intertidal... | reverse complement strand
TTTGGGTAAATTGTATTTCCTGTAATCAATTGCGTAAAATTATCAGACTGAGTATCCTGTAATGAAAACCCAAGTTTTTTAACCATATCTTCAGAACAATGCAACAACTTTGGCTCTTTTGTTTTACGTGGCTTTACAAATGAAAATACGGCACCTTCTACTTGTCTTATAGCATTCTCTTGGCGTAATTCTCCTGGCAATTCTTCTATGAATGTGTTTTTTATATTTAGTTCCATTACTTTTAATTAATTCCTGTTTTCGTAGGAATGCCATCAAACTACTTTAATTTGTTAACATGTAATTTTCTAAGTTTTGCTAATTTTGGGGCAATTACAAAACTACAATAGCCTTCTTCACTGTGCTGTTTGTAGTAATTTTGATGGTAGACTTCTGCTTCATAAAAAATAGTCAATGGGTTAATTTCTGTGACAATCTTGTCATTAAAATAGCCTTGAATTTCTTGGGTCACTTCATTGGCAATATGCTGTTGCTGTTGGTTATGATAATAAATTACAGATCTGTATTGAGTGCCTTTATCTGCGCCTTGTTGGTTTAATGTTGTTGGATTGTGTGTGGTCATAAAAATGACTAAAATGTCTCTGTAAGAAATTACATTAGCGTCAAAAGTTATTTGGATAACTTCTGCATGACCGGTTAAACCAGAACAGACCTCTCTATAGGTTGGTTTTCCTGGAGCTTTACCCCCAGAATAGCCAGACACAACCTTTTCTACCCCTTTTATTTCTTGAAAAATTGCTTCTGTACACCAAAAACAACCCCCACCAACTGTTGCTAATTGTAAATTTCTACTCATTTTGTTTATTTCTTGTCATTACAAAAGAAGAATCACTGAAGTACTCTTTAAGTTATCCATTGCTTCTTGCGAAGTATCGAGTTTGTAATAAGGTTTTTTTAATTATTTTTTTCTAAGGTTAACGATTCAGAATTGATACAGTAACGCAGTCCACTTGGTTCTGGTCCATCTGGAAAAACATGTCCCAAATGAGCATCACAAGTATTGCATAAAACCTCAACTCTAATCATACCAAAAGAAACATCTTTATAGTATTGAATTGCATTTTCTTTAACTGGTTGAGTAAAACTAGGCCATCCTGTGCCAGAATTAAACTTTATAGTAGCATCGAATAAAGGGGTGTTGCAACAAATACACTTGTATTTTCCTTCATCATAAGTACCACATAAAGCACCACTGTGAGCTCTCTCAGTTCCTTTTTCTCGAGTAATTCTATATTGCTCTGGAGTTAATAGCTTTTGCCATTCCTCCTTTGTTTTTTCAACTCTTCTGTCAGGAGTTGGATTTTCTTTAGTTGTGAAGTTGATCACTTCTTTCCAGGTAAGCATACTTTTGTTTCCTTTGTTTTTAAAATTAATATTGCTTCGTGTTCTTTTTTTATAAAAATTAACTTGTTTTACTAGGATCTCCTGGTTTGTAGGATGTTAAAAGCAATACATAAATTTACGACAAACAATTTTGAGCAGTAAAATTAAAGTATCATTTCTTTTTATGTAAACATAAGCTAATCTTACAAGCACATTTTACCTATTGATGTATAAAAATGTACTATTTATCTTTAATGGAACCAGTGGGGTACAACACATGCATGTTTTCCTTTGGCACATGCACAGCGTTATGAAAAAAAAGGCATTCAGAAAATTTAACTATGTTAATGTGTTGGTTTCTGATAAGGGTTATATGAAGCAGAGGCATTTTTCTTATCGTTGCTATGAGAAAAAGATATTTTTCAAAAGTTGTGTTAGTATGCTTTTTGAAACTCTACCAAACCTGTTGATACGGATTGATGTATTGAAGAGCTAATGCGATGTCTGGTATTTTTCGTTTCAACAATTCTCTATTGTTACAATCTTTAATGGGTTGAATTAGTTTGATAGCAGAATAGAAATACAATTAAAAAAAAGGACGACGGATTATTTTTGTCTAAAATAGATTGTAATAGGAATCCCTGAAAAATCGTAAATTTCCCTTAATTTATTTTCTACAAAACGTTTATAGGGTTCTTTAACATACTGAGGCAAATTACAGAAAAACACAAACTGAGGTGTTGGAGTTGGTAATTGCATGCAGTATTTAATTTTTATAAATTTTCCTTTTGTTGCTGGTGGCGGATAGTTTTTTACAATCGCTAACATGGTTTCGTTAAACTTACTGGTAGCAATCCTATTTTTTCTGTTTTCGAAAACATCTACAGCAGTTTCAATAGCTTTAAACAAGCGTTGTTTTGTTAATGCAGAAATAAATACAATAGGTACATCTGTAAATGGTTCAATTTGTTTGCGAACTTTGGCTTCAAAATCGCGCATGGTATTGGTTTCTTTTTCAATTAAATCCCATTTGTTAATTAAAATAACCACACCTTTTCTGTTTTTCTCTGCGAGCCAAAAAATATTTTGATCTTGTCCTTCAAAACCACGCGTTGCATCTACTACCAAAATGATGACATCAGCATATTCAATAGATCGCACAGCACGCATTACAGAATAAAATTCTAAATCTTCTTTTACTTTAGACTTTTTTCGGATACCAGCGGTGTCTACCAAATTAAAATCGAAACCAAAACGATTGTATTGGGTATCTATAGAGTCTCTAGTAGTTCCTGCAATATTGGTTACAATGTTTCTATCTTCTCCAATCAATGCGTTTATAAAGGATGATTTTCCAGCATTTGGTCTACCTACTACAGCAAATCTTGGGAGTTCTTCAGCATCAACATCCTCATCAGTAGCATCTACTATTTTTTCTGAAATGGCATCTAATAAATCTCCTGTTCCACTTCCGTTAATGGATGAAATGGTGTGATAATCACCCAAACCAAGGTTGTAAAATTCTACGGCATCACTTTCACGCATGGCATTATCTACCTTGTTTACAGCTGTAAAAATTGGTTTTTTTACTTTTCTCAATAATTTGGCAACTTCAGTATCCATTGGTGTAATGCCATCTTCAACATCAACTACAAAAACAATAATATCTGCTTCGTCTATTGCCAAAGCCACCTGTTTTCTAATTTCTTCCTCAAAAATATCATCAGAACCAATGGTGTATCCACCAGTGTCGATTACAGAAAATTCTTTTCCATTCCAATCTGATTTTCCATAGTGCCGATCTCTAGTTACCCCACTAACCGAATCTACAATAGCCTCTCTTTTTTGAACGAGTCTGTTAAAAAGCGTTGATTTCCCTACATTGGGTCTTCCTACAATGGCTATAATACTGTTCATAATTTTACGTAAAATTTTTTGCGAAGATACAATTTACCCTTTTAATAGGGTGTTTAAACAGCGTAAGTATTCGTCTTAGAAGTAATTTTCGTTTCTTAAAAGAACATTCAAAAATTGAACGACATCTCATTTCAAATTTTAAAGTAAAATTTAGCGATACAATTTTGAAAATTACTAATTTCTTATCAAGGTTTTATCAGTGCTATGATTGGAAGGAGTTTGCATGCTGTATGTGGAGAGCAACGTGGCAATCTTAAAATACACAAAACGTAAAAGAAAAAGGCGTACAAGTTTACCTAACTCTGATTGTAGCCAAATCGTTTTAGCTGATTCTTATCGCTTCTCCAATTTTTATTTACTTTAACATACAATTCTATAAATACTTTCTTTTGAAAGAATTGTTGCAAATCTTTTCTGGCTTCAGCACCAACACGTTTGATTGCAGCTCCTTTATGACCTATAATGATGCCCTTTTGTGTATCACGCTCTACCATAATTATAGAACGAATTCTTACAATACTTTCTTCCTCAATAAAACTTTCTGTTTCTACTTCAACTGAATATGGAATTTCTTTTTTGTAATGTGTTAATATTTTTTCACGGATTTTTTCATTTACAAAGAAACGCTCTGGTTTGTCGGTCAATTGGTCTTTTGGATAAAAAGGAGGGCCTTCTGGTAAGAGCTCAATGATTTTATAAAAGACGGTTTCTACATTAAATTTTTCTAGCGCTGAAATTACGTACACAAAAGAATTGGGTACTTTTTCTCGCCAAAAAGCAATTTTAGCATCCACATCTTCTTTGTTAGATTTATCAATTTTATTCAATAATAAAATAACAGGAATCTTGCTGTTGATGATTTTGTTGAAAAAAGCCTCGTTTTTAAGTGCAGTTTCACCTACTTCGACCATATAAATAAGCACATCTGCATCTTCAATAGCAGCTTTTACAAAATCCATCATAGAAGCTTGTAATTCATAAGCAGGTTTAATAACTCCAGGAGTGTCCGAAAATACAATTTGGTATTCTTCGTGATTTACAATACCTAAAATTCGGTGCCTTGTCGTCTGTGCTTTGGGGGTAATAATAGAGAGCTTTTCGCCCACTAGAGCATTCATGAGAGTAGATTTTCCTACATTAGGATTTCCGATAATATTTACAAAACCTGCTTTATGAATCATAGTGCAAAGATAGTTGGTTTTGTAAGTTGTTTACAATAAAGCGAATAAAAATAAATGAAATTATATTTGGAATATACTTTAATTCTATTGTATATTTGCAGTCCAAATCGCGGGATAGAGCAGTAGGTAGCTCGTCGGGCTCATAACCCGAAGGTCACTGGTTCGAGTCCAGTTCCCGCTACAAAGAAGCTCCTTGAGAAATCAAGGAGTTTTTATTTTGGATTCAAGTGATGCTTGTATCGTCTTGAGAATAAAATAAAAAATCAGATGGCAAAGCAATCAAAGTTTCTTTGGGCTGTTCTCCTTATTGGCCCATTTCGAAACAACGTGGAGAAATGAATCCAGTTTCCGCTACTAGAAAAAACAAAGGCTTTCAAGAAATTGAGAGCCTTTGCTGCTTTTACAGGTACAACATGAGTACAACAAATATGGAGTTACATTCTCTATAAAAACTTTTTTTCGTGTCTAAAGGAGAAGTTAGAAATTATATTGAGCTATATTTTTGCTTTTATTGGTTGGATTATTCCCAATGTCTTCTTGGTTCAGTTTGGCGTTATTGAAATTAAAGTTCCTAAGTGTTTCGTATTTAAAAATAATTTATCTTTGATTTACTGTCAAGTAAGTAAAAATGTTTCTTTTTTCTTATTTCGTTCGCAAATACCTTAGGAAGAGTGGTGTCTGCGAAGTATTTGGGAAATACGCCGAAAAAATTAAGTTTTCTTCCAAGATACATTTGTCTAGTGTACTCCAGATCATACGACTTCGAGGAGTATACTTAGAATTGCGCATTTAGTTTTTATTTCATTATCAGCAATTTAGGATAACACCAAGTGTTAACCCTAGGATTACTATCTCTACTTTTAAATAAAATGAAATGAATACTAAATACATTGATTTAATTCAACAAACGTTTGATTTTCCTCAAGAAGAATTTCAAACAAGAAATAACACATTATGGTTTCATGAGGTTGATCTAATGAAGCTAGTTTATGAGTATGGGTCACCTTTGAAATTTACCTACTTACCCAAAATATCTGAAAATATTGGTAGAGCCAAAGAATGGTTTTCTTTGGCATTCCAAAAGCACAGCTATGAAGGAAACTACTTTTATAGCTATTGTACAAAAAGCTCTCATTTTAAATACATATTAAATGAAGCATTAAGGAATGATATTCAAATTGAAACATCCTCTGCATTTGACTTAGATATCGTTAGTGCTCTAAAGCAAGACGGAAAAATAAAAGATTCGAGCTACATACTTTGCAATGGCTTTAAAAGAGAAGATTATTTAAACCGTATTGTTAAACTCATCAATTCAGGACATAAGAATTGTATACCCATATTAGACAATTACAAAGAGCTTGAACTGTTAAGTTCTAATATCAATGATGAATTTCAAGTTGGAATTCGCATTGCTTCTGAGGAAGAGCCTAAGTTTGAATTCTATACAAGCAGATTAGGAATCGGTTACAAAAACATCCTTAATTACTACCAAAGAGAAATTGAGAATAATGAAAAAGTAAAACTAAAGATGTTGCACTTTTTCATCAATACAGGAATTAGAGACAATGCCTATTACTGGAATGAGCTCACAAAATGTTTGAATGTATATGTCAAGCTCAAAAAAGTTTGTCCAACATTAGATAGCTTAAACATTGGTGGAGGATTTCCCATCAAGACAACTTTAGGATTTGACTATGATTATCAATACATGATCGATGAAATCGTTGGTCTGATTAAAAAGACCTGTGATGAAGCCAACGTTCCTGTTCCAAATATTTTTACAGAGTTTGGAAGTTTTACAGTTGGTGAGGCAGGTGGAGCTATTTATAAAGTATTGTACCAAAAAGAACAAAATGACCGTGAGCGTTGGAGCATGATTGATTCTTCCTTTATTACTACACTTCCAGATACTTGGGCAATCAATAAGCGTTTTATCATGCTTCCTATCAATCGTTGGGAAGATGAATATGAACGAGTTTTATTAGGTGGGATTACTTGCGATAGTGAAGATTATTACAATTCAGAACAGCATGTAAATGCAATCTATTTACCTAAATACAATAAGGAGAAGCCACTATATATAGGTTTTTTTAATACAGGAGCTTATCAAGAAACTATTGGTGGCTTTGGAGGATTACAGCACTGTTTAATCCCGAATCCAAAACACATTTTAATACAAAAAAACGAACAAGGAGAAATCACAACCAAGTTATTTAAAGAACAACAAACAAGTAAAGAATTACTCTCAATTTTAGGTTATGAAATGAGCCAAGAGGGTTTTATTGATGTTAATAGAACTTCTGATAAGCGAATTCCTTCTGACCTAAATGAACAATAAATATTGACAGATGAAAACGATGAAAACCTTCGCTGGGATACCACAGGAGTACGCTCGGCAAGATCAATCTAAGATTGTATTGATCCCTGTACCTTTTGATCAAACCACTACATGGCAAAAAGGAACAGATTTTGGACCCACTGCATTTTTAAATGCAGCAGAAAATATGGAGCTGTATGACATCGAAACAGATTCAGAGGTATACAAAAATGGAATTTTTCTTACAGAATCTATTGAAGAAGACACCTCTGTAGATATGATTAATAAAAAGCTTTATTAATAAGAAGAAGTTTGTCACTTTATTTGGTGGAGAACATTCAATTTCCATAGGAAGTATTAGAGCATTCAATGAACGTTTTGAAAACTTGACAGTTTTGCAAATAGATGCTCATGCAGATTTAAGAAAAGAATATGAAGGAAATCCATTCAGTCATGCTTGTGCGATGTACGAAGCCAACCAAACAACTAAATTGGTTCAAGTAGGAATTCGAAGTATGGATATTTCTGAGCGTGACGAAATGAATGAGGATAACGTCTTTTTTGCTCATGAAATGGCAACAAATGAATATTGGATGGACGATATTTTAGAACAGTTAACAGATACTGTTTATATCACCTTTGATTTGGATGCCTTAGATCCGTCAATAATGCCGTCAACAGGAACTCCAGAACCAGGGGGGCTATTCTATCATGAAACCTTAGAGTTTTTGAAAAAAGTATTTGACAATAAAAATGTAGTTGGGTTTGACATGGTGGAACTATGCCCAAACAAATTAGATAAATCCTCTGATTTTTTAGCTGCTAAATTGTATTACAAGATGTTGAGCTATAAATTTCTCTTAGAAGAAGAAGTTCAAGAAATGGAAGAAGAAATAGAAAGCCCATTTAGTAAACTTTCAAAATTTAAAGATTACGATCATGGTGAATACTAATCAGAAACCTATATCGGAATTTTTAGAAAAGCACTTTCTTCACTTTAATGCTGCGAGTTTACTGGATGCTGCAAAAGGTTACGAAGATCAGTTGAACAACGGTTCAAAGATGTTAGTATCTATCGCAGGCGCTATGAGTACAGCAGAGATAGGGAAAATTTTTGCTGAAGTTATTAGAAAAGATATGGTTCATATCATTTCTTGTACTGGTGCAAACTTAGAAGAAGATATTATGAACCTTGTTGCTCATTCTCATTATAAGCGAATTCCTAATTACAGAGATTTAACTCCCTCGGATGAATGGGAATTACTTTTAAAAGGATTGAATAGAGTAACTGATACTTGTATCCCAGAAGAAGAAGCTTTCAGACGATTGCAAAAGCATATCTACAAAATATGGAAGGATGCTGAAGAAGATGGAGAAAGGCTATTTCCTCATGAATTTATGTATCGCTTATTATTGTCTGGAGAATTAGAACAATACTATGAAATAGACATTAAAAACTCTTGGATGTATGCTGCTGCTGAGAAGAATCTTCCTATGGTAGTTCCAGGATGGGAAGATAGTACAATGGGAAACATTTTTGCTTCCTATGTGATGAAGGGAAAACTGAAAGCTAGTACCATGAAATCTGGAATAGAATACATGACATTTTTGGCAGACTGGTATCAAGTAAATTCTGATAATGGAATTGGATTCTTTCAAATTGGAGGTGGTATTGCAGGAGATTTTCCAATCTGCGCTGTTCCAATGTTATATCAAGATTTAGAACAAACTGAAACTCCATTTTGGAGTTATTTCTGTCAAATTTCAGATTCCACTACAAGTTATGGTTCTTACTCAGGAGCTGTACCTAATGAAAAAATTACTTGGGGAAAGTTAGATATAGATACCCCTAAGTTCATTATTGAGAGTGACGCTACCATTGTTGCTCCTTTAATTTTTGCCTATTTATTAAACATGTAAATAATGAAAAGAAGAATTATAGATTACGAAAAGCTAACAACAGAAGTTTTAAACCTTTTGGTAGAAAAGTTTCCTGATGGATATAATTACGATGACATCATGACTTTTCAAAATGCAAAAGGAGAAACAGTAAAAGCTGTTGAAGTCCGAACTGAGGATACAATCTATTTGGTGAAAATAGGTATGAAGTTAGAGCAAAAAATGGAGGATTATTCTCAAGAAGAAATGGGAGATGATGATTCTGATCCTGCGGAAATTTCCAATGAAGATGATTTTCCCGATGAATATTAATAACAATTAAATAGTGAAAATATGAATACAAACTTCCATTTATCGCTTCCATGCAAAGACATGGAAGCAACCAAAAAATTTTATATTGACGATCTAGGGTTTAAGCATGGAAGAAATTCTTCTCAATGGCTTGATGTGGATGTATTCAATCATCAAATAACTTTTGTTCTATTTGATAAATTTTGGATGAACAGCCCAACTTATAAATTGGATGTTAGCATTCTTCCCATGTTTCATTACGGAATCATACTCGAAGAAGAAGCTTGGGAAGAGATGTATGATAAAGTCAATCATTGTACACTAGATATTACACCTAAGAAGACGTTCTTTAAAGATAAGAATGGTGAGCATCATTCCTTTTTTATTAAAGACCCGAATGATTACACGTTAGAGTTCAAAACATTCGTAGATAACGATTCTGTTTTCTTGATTTAAAATTTATGAATTAAAAAAGCTAATTATGAGATATTTTGAATCTAGAGAACAAGTGACAACAGAAGGGGCTTTTATCACCTATGCGTATGGCTATTATAGCTTTGAGATTGATGGAGGGGAAGTTCTTGCATTTGATGAGATTGAGAAAGGAGTTCTGGAAAAGTACGATTTAAAATCAGACCAATTCAATGGTCAGAAGTTTGAAATATTTTACAGTATCATCATTGATGATATGGATGATGAAGACTTTGTAATTCTTCGATTAGATGATTTAAAAATCAAATAGCCCTAGAGTTACAATTATTAATCAATTTCTTCTGACCCGATAGTTTAAACGCTATCGGGTTTTTTAATTAGAGTGAAAAATTAGAACATGATTACAGAATACAATATAGTGCAGTATATATTGCGACAAAGAAGAATATGTTAAAATAGTTAATAATATTTCTCATAACCCGAAGGTCACTGGTTCGAGTCCAGTTCCCGCTACAAAAAAACTCCTTGAGAAATCAAGGAGTTTTTATTTTGGATTCAAGTAATGCTTGCATCGTCTTGAGAACAAAATAAAAAATAAGATAGTAAAGCAATCTGAGTTTCTTTGGGCTGCTCTCCTCTTTGGCCCATTTCGGAACAACGTGGAGCAATGAATCCAATTCCCGCTACTAAAACTATAAAACGGTTATACTTTTATAAAAGTATAACCGTTTTTTTATTACTAACGAGGGCAATTCAA
>Ga0209653_1003760_pt1 | contig 10148 bp, 14 predicted proteins | sample SaaInl6LU_22_DNA_FD_184644 | JGI IMG/M metagenome (GOLD analysis project Ga0209653, IMG submission 184644) | Marine microbial communities from expanding oxygen minimum zones in the Saanich Inlet - ESP_116LU_22_DNA (SPAdes) (version 2) | ecosystem: Environmental > Aquatic > Marine > Intertidal... | reverse complement strand
AAAACTTTGAAAATTAAATAGGTTGTAATTTGCATCTGGAGTCATTTTATATTATATTAATTACAAATAAAATTATTAAAAATTTATGAATTTTAAAGCAGTATTCGATTCTATTATTGTGGAGAAGATAGAAGAAGATGAAAAATCATACGGTTCAATAATTGTTCCTGATATGACTAAAGAAAAACATATTATTGGAAAAGTAATATCAGTTGGACCTGGAAGAAGATCTATATTATCAGGGGACCTCATACCTACAACTATAAAAGAGGGAGATGAAGTAATACTTCCTCAAAATGGAATCACATACTTAGAACATAAGGATGGTGAATATATAGCATGTGATGAAGGTAAAGTATTGGCAATTATGAAAAAAAACTAACAAAGAATGGATTATCAAACCGATAAAAATAAACAAGTCATATTAGGTCAAGATGCTAGAGACTTAATTATAAAAGGGATTGACATACTTGCAGATGCAGTAGTAACAACTTTAGGACCTAATGGAAGAAATGCAGTATATATAAAAGATTATAAAGCATTATCTACAAAAGATGGGGTAACAGTTGCAAATTCTATAAATTTATCAGACCCAGTTTTACAAGCTGGTGTGAAATTAATCAGAGAAGCCTCTGTTAAAACTGCAGATGTTGCTGGAGATGGAACAACAACTTCTACTCTGCTTGCAAGAAGTATTGTAAAAAATGCACAAGGAGCATTGGCTAGTGGAGAAAATGCAGTACAGATAAAACGTGAAGTTGACGAGTGCGTGCAGAAAGTAGTTGAAATTCTAAAAGAACAATTAAGCGAAGATATCTCATCAGAAGAACAAGTTAAGCAAATAGCAACAATATCAGCTAATAACGATGAAGAAACTGGTAAATTAATTGCTACTGCTATTGATAAAGTAGGTATGGAAGGTATAGTTCATATTGAAAAAAGTAATACTGGGGAAACATATTTAGAGACTGTAGAAGGTCTTAAATTTGGAAATGGATATAAATCTCCTTATTTTGTTACTGATAATGATTCTATGACTTCAAATTTAGAAAATCCATTTATTCTAATAGTAGAGGATACACTTTCAAAAGTGAAAGAACTTCTACCTATTTTGGAGCACGTCTCTAATCAAGCGAAGTCTTTATTAATAATTGCAAATGAGATTGACAGTGAAGCACTTGCAGCACTTATTGTCAATAAAATGAGGGGTACTTTGAATGTCTGTGCAGTAAAAGCACCATTCGGAGGGGATCGTAGAAAATTACTTTTAGAAGACATAGCAACTTTAACTGGGGGAATGGTTTTTTCCAAGGAAAAAGGTATGAAATTTGATAAATTTAGTTATGATTGGTTTGGTAATGCAAGATCAGTAAAAATAACAAAGGATTCTACTACTATAATTGACGGTAAAGGGGATCAAAAAAATATAAATGAGAGAATTTCTAACTTAAAAAGTCAAATTGACAAATCTGATAAACCACATACAATAGAACTATTACAAGAACGAGTGGCTTCATTAGTTGGTGGTGTATCTATTATACATGTTGGTGGTCTTACCGAGGCAGAATCACAAGAAAAAATAGACCGTGTTGAGGATGCATTACATGCAACTAGAGCATCTATAGAAAACGGAATATTACCAGGAGGGGGGAAAGCTTTGTTAAAAGCTTCATCTTTAATAGAACCAATAAATACAGGTTACTCATTAGTTATTAATGCTTGTAAAAAACCTTTTGAGCAAATTTTAATTAATGCTGGCAAAAGTCGAATAGATGCAAAAATTATTGAAATCGAAACTTTAAAATCAGACAATTGGGATTCTTATGATATTAAAAATGAAAAAATAGCAAATTTCAAGGATTCAGGAATTATAGATCCAACTAAAGTAACAATTTCAGCTTTGAAAAATGCAGCTTCAGTAGCTGGTACAATTCTTTTAACTGAAACAGTAATAGTAGACGAAATAAATGCAGAAGAGTAAATTTATAGAAGAAGAGCATTTAGAACTTATAGCAATAAGAGTTCCCCCTGGTGATAATTGGAAATTGATTGATTCACAAGATGGGATACAAGGAGCAACTTATAAATCTTTGACAGACACACTTGAAGCATGGTTTCAAAAATATGGAGAGACTATACATTTCAGATTAGAGCCATTAAATTCAAAAATATTTGCTATAAGAAGCAAACAAGTTGAAATTAAACCAGATCCTATGAAAACTTTTAGCCTTTATGGTGAATATAGTCAAGAAAATGAAAATTAATTAATTTAAAAAGAGAGAAAATGCAACAACAACAACAACAGGGCATGCGAGTTGACATCACTAATTCAGAACCTATTTTTAACGAAGAAGGAGGTCCTCTATTTTTACAAGGTCAAATGCTTCGTAGAGTTTCTAAATTTGTAACTGGTACACCTGAAGACGTTATAGTAAATATACCAGTTATGTACGATCCTAAAACAATGAGAATAGTAGAGAGTACCCTACCACCAGAATTAAGAGAAGAATTAAAGGACTTTTATGAAGAATCTAATGAAGAGTGAACTCTATGAAATGCTTTATTCACAAGCACTATCGGAAAAATCAAAGGCAATTTTAACCCTAGACCTGTTGGGAAACCATCCAGCAGGTATAGGGGATCATTCGACAGATGATTTTTATAAAAATGCCAATGAAGCTTTAGAAATGCTTGCGGATGCAGACGATAAAATAGAAGCATTAGAAAAATATTTTAAAAATAAAGAGGTTATAAAAGGATGAGTGATACCATAAAAAAATACCACGAGAGTACTGAGCAAACCGAATATACAAGATATCCAGGTGACATAAAAGTTACCATAGATGAACCAGTCAAGAGAGACAAGTATATTCAAGCAGTAAAAGACAAGTTTGAACAAAGATCTCAAACTGGTATTAAAAAATATGGAACTACTTTAGAAAGAGATGATCTAAATAGTTTAGATTGGCTCACTCATCTTGAAGAAGAGCTAATGGATGCTTTAGGGTATATCCAAGTTCTCAGAGACAAACTACAAAAATAGTTATATGCAACAGGATTTATTTTACCCTCTTGAGTTTAGAGAAACTCCAGAAAAGGTAAAATACATACAAAATTTTGAGTTACCTACTATAGACTACAAAACTCAAAAACATGTATCATTCTCACAAATGAATGTGTTTAGAGGATGTCAGTATAGGTGGAAACTTGAATATAAAGATGGTCTAAGGAAATTCACATCCTCTTCACATACAACCTTTGGTACAGCTATGCATGAAACTTTGCAGAGCTATCTTGATGTTTTATATAATCAGTCCGAACAAAAGGCTGATAATCTTGATCTGAATATTATTTTCAAGAATAACTTCATGAAAGAGTATGAAAAACAAGTTAAAGATAATGATGGTGATCATTATATGACCAAAGACGAATTTATAGAATTTTATCAAGATGGTATAGACATAATAGCTAATTTCAAATCTGATAGAGAAAAACATTTTTATAAAGATAAAATTCATCTGGTAGGATGTGAGATTCCTATAACACTCCCTCCAGACCCTGAGAATCCGAATGTTGTTTATATAGGATATTTAGATGTTGTCATTTATAATGAAAGGACTGGAAGATTCAAAATAATTGATATAAAAACTTCTACAAAAGGTTGGTTTAAATGGGCAAAAGAAGATGAAACAAAACAGTTTCAATTACTTCTTTATAAAAAGTATTTCTCAATACAATACGATGTACCTGAAGAAAAAATAGATATCGAGTTTTTCATTCTAAAAAGAAAACTTTGGGAGAATTCTAAATACCCTCAAAACCACATACAGTTGTTTGAGCCTGTATCTGGACCTATTAAAACTAGTAAGGCTGTCAATGCAATGTCATCATTTATAAATGATTGTTTTGAATCTGATGGATCATTCAAAGAAAGAGGGTTTCAAAAAAATCCATCTAAAAAATCTTGTATGTTTTGCCCCTATAAAGAAGATAAAAAACTTTGTGGTTTAGGTGCCAAATTTTGACAAAGTATATATTTATAATAAACAATATAAATATATAATTTATGAGTAGTAAAGATAAGAGACTAACCAGTGTTAAGATTGACCCTGATCTTTGGGAGGATTTTAAAGTAGAATGTATTAGAAGAAAATTTTCATTTCAAAAATTATCTGAAAGAGCAATACATATGTATTTAAATGATGATGATTTTAGAAGAAAAATTACTAACCATAATACTTTGAATTGAGAGTCCAAAGTATTATATTAAAGATAAAACCAGGATATAAATGGCAAAACCAGAAGGTTATATACCAAAGGAAGATAGGAAAAAAATACTCCTGATATGTGATGATATTAGAGTACACTCAGGAGTAGCTACTGTTGCGAAAGAGATAGTTATAGGCACAGCACATAAATTTAATTGGCTGAATGCGGGAGGTGCAATTAAACACCCAGAAAAGGGTAAAAGATTTGATCTATCACAATCTATAAATGAGTTGATTGGTATTGAAGATAGTTATGTTCATGTGTTACCAACTGATGGATATGGTAATTCTCAATTAGTAAGAGATCTAATAAAATCAGAAAAACCAGATGCTATAATGCTTATAACAGATCCAAGATATTTTGGACATATATTTTCAATAGAACAAGAGATTAGGAAGAAAATACCTATAGCGTACTTAAATATATGGGATGATTATCCAGCTCCAATGTTTAATAGACCTTACTATGAAGCATGTGATTTGCTGATGGGCATATCGAAACAAACAGTAAATATAAACAGACTTGTTCTATCAGATAAAGCTGAACACAGAGTTTTAAGGTATGTACCTCATGGGTTGAATGAAAATATTTATTTTCCTATCGATGAAAATCACACAGAATATAAAAATCTAAAAGAGTTTAAGAATAAACTTTTCAATGGTAAACAATCAGATTTTTCTTTATTTTTCAACTCAAGAAACATAAGAAGAAAACAAATTCCAGATACTTTACTTGCATTTAGAGTATTCTTAGATAGTCTACCCTTTGAAAAAGCTAAAAAATGTCATCTAGTTTTACATACTGAAATAAGATCTGATCATGGAACTGATTTACAAGCAGTTGTGGATTATCTATTTGATGAAAAATATCAAGAAAATATAATATTTTCAACTAGCAAGTTAGAGGCAAAAAATTTAAATTATTTATATAATTCAACTGATGCACAAATACTTATAACTTCTAATGAAGGATGGGGGCTAACAATAACTGAAGCAATGTTAGTCGGAAATCCAGTGATAGCTAATGTCACAGGTGGAATGCAAGACCAAATGAGATTTGTAGATGATAAAGGTGAATGGTTTACACCTTCAGCAGAAATACCTTCAAATCACAGAGGAACATATAAAGAGCATGGAGAGTGGGCATTCCCAGTATACCCAACCTCTAGATCGATTCAAGGATCGATTCCAACTCCATACATATATGATGATAGATGTAGATGGGAAGATGTAGTGGATAGAATTAGAGAGATTTATGAAATGGATTCCAAAGAAAGAAAAAAAAGAGGCATCAAAGGAAGAGAATGGGCATTAAGTGATGAAGCTGGTTTTACAACAAAACACCAAGCTGAAAGAGTTATAGAAGCATTTGATACTTTATTTCAAACTTGGAAACCAAGAGAAAGTTTTGAAATTATAAATGCAACAGAATTTAAAGGAAGAGTTTTAAATCATAGTTTAATTTATTAGAATGAGTAAACCATTATATGTTATAAGCTGCCCATTCGATACGTATTCAGGATATGGAGCGAGAGCAAGAGACTACGTAAAAGCAGTAATTGATACCGACAAGTACGAAGTAAAACTTATGTCACAGAGATGGGGAGAGACAGCCTGGGGATTTTGTGAAGAAAATGAAGGGTGGAACTTCTTAAATGATTATAGATTACCAGACAATAAACTTACTACAAAGCCTGATGTTTGGACACAGATTACAATACCAAATGAATTCCAAGCTGTTGGAAAATTTAATATAGGTGTTACAGCAGGTATCGAAACGACAATGTGTGCAGCTGATTGGATAGAAGGTTTAAATAGAATGGATTTAAATTTTGTTTCATCTCATCATTCTAAAACAGTCTTTGAGCAAACAGCATATGAGAAAAAAAATAAAAATACTAATCAAGTTGAAAGTGTTATAAAACTTGAAAAACCTACAGAAGTATTATTTGAAGGATATAACACAGAAGTATATAAAAAGTTAGATAGCAAGGAGATAGATATAGAGTTGTCTGAGGTGAAAGAATCTTTCTGTTATCTTTTCGTTGGTCATTGGATGCAAGGAGGTTTTGGACATGATAGAAAAAATGTGGCTTTTATGATAAAGTCTTTTTTAGAAACATTTAAAAATAAAAAGCAAAGACCTGCTTTAATAATAAAATCTTCTGTGGGGACTGCTTCTTATAGTTCTAGAGAGGAAATATTAAAAAGAATTAATAATATTAAAAAGACTGTAGTAGGTTCTAATCTGCCAAACATATATCTTATAAATGGAGAAATGAGTGACAAAGAGATGAATCAACTTTACAATCATCCTAAAATTAAAGCAATGGTCAGTTTCACTAAAGGAGAAGGTTTCGGAAGACCTTTATTAGAATTTACTGCCACAGGAAAACCAATTGCTGCTTCTGGTTGGTCTGGACAGGTGGATTTTTTAAGTGCTCAAAATTCTTTTTTAATTGGAGGAACTTTAGAAAACGTAGATAAATCTGCAGCAAATAAGTGGATATTACAGGAAGGTAAATGGTTTAAACCAGATCCTTCTATTGTAGGGTCTATTTACAAAGAAATGTATAAAAACTATAAAAATTTCAAAGTAAGAGGTAAAAAAGAAAGAAAAAGATGTTTGGAAAACTTTACCTATCAAAATATGGTACAAGTATTGGATGCTTATTTTGAAAAGTATATTCCTGAATTTCCTAAACAAGTAGATCTCAAATTACCTGAATTACCAAAACTAGAAAAAATAGGATAATGAATTTTGATGATTTAAAAGAATGTGACAGATGTGGTGGTGATGCATGCTATGTAAGTGAGGTAAATAGTGAAATTAAAAATTTCTATTGTTTTGGATGTGGCTTTCAGTCAAATTCTATTATGAAAGTAGGAAGTCAATTTTTAGAAGAACAAATGTCAATCTTACCCGATCTTTATAAATCTTTAATGGTAGAGGATGAAAAGGGAAAAGTATGGATGCCAGCTTATGTCAGTAATCAGAAGGGAATGTTATTTGCTGATGGTACAGCAGTGGACAATTGGAAATGGGCTGCAGTGAAAATGGTACCAACAACAGAAGAAGATGATGAAATAACAAGAAAGAACAAATTTAAGCCTGATAATTCTACAAAAAAGCATTTTGTAGAAAAAGATTTCATGGATGCTTTATCATATTTAGGTTTATTACCAGAAAATAAAGGTGAATGAAAATAAGTTATGCTATAACTGTTTGTAATGAATTTAAAGAAATTCAAGAATTAGTCACTTTTTTAAAAGAGAAGAAGAGACAACAAGATGAGATAGTAATACTCTACGATCAAAAAAATGGTACAGAGGAAATAGCAACTTGGCTTACAAAAATGAATAAACACCCAAACATTCAGTTTTGGAGAGGGTTCTTCGACAATCATTTTGCAGATTGGAAAAATAAACTTACAGAATATTGTTCAGGAGATTATATTTTCCAAATTGATGCAGATGAGATGCCAAATAGTTTTCTAATAGATAACCTTCCTACTATTTTAGAATCAAATCCAGATAATCAAATTTATCTTGTACCAAGAGTAAATACAGTAGAAGGTTTGGAAGATAAACATATTCAAAAATGGGGATGGAAAGTAAACGAACTAGGATGGATAAATTGGCCTGATTATCAATGGCGAATTTGGAAGAACGTTCCAGAAATAAAATGGAAAAATAAAGTCCATGAAGTTTTAGAAGGTTTTAAAACCTATGCATGTTTACCAGATAAAGAAGAGTTCTCACTATCACATCCTAAAACTATAGAGAGACAAGAAAAACAAAATAATTTTTATAGTAAGATTCAATAAAATGGATACAAAATTAACAGATTTAAGTTTTATAAAAAAAAACTATTTGAGTCAAGAAGAATGTGATTTACTTATAAATTATTTTGAAAAAAGTAAATACTATTCTATAGAAAATTCAAATGATTCAACAAACAATTATATAAAAACTGCTAAATTTAAAGTTGCAAACGTTAAATCAGGAACAAAAGAATTTTTGTTTTTAAAAAAGAAAATAAGATTAGCTATTATAGAATACTCAAAACATTTAGATTCAATCGGTTTATATAACGTTTTAATAAATAATTTTCTACAGTTTTCACATGCTTATAGAATTTTAAAATATGAAGAGGGGGGAGAAATACATCCACATATAGATCATTTCGTTGGTAATTATGCTACTCTCACTTTCAATTTAAACGAAGAGTATGATGGTGGAGAATTCAGTTTTTTTAATGGTAAATATGACATAAAATTAGAGAGAGGAGACCTGTTAATGTTTCCTGCAGATATTTTTTGGCAACATTCAGTCAAAACAATCACTAAAGGAACAAGGTATAGTTTTAATACTTTTCTTTCTTCATATCCTTTTGATTTCTATCGCCAACAAGAAGAAGAATATAAAAAAAAGGTTATGAAATATTTAGAAGGAATTTCTAAAGAAGATTTACTTGGACCTTATTTTCCTGAAAGAACTGTATTCAATAAATGATTCCTAATATTTTTCACTTTGTGTATATAAAAGAAAGACCTTGGAAGCTCCACCACTATCTCTCAGTAAAATCAGCAGTTGTAAGATCTGGAGCTGAAAAAGTAAAGATATGGTTAGATGAAGAACCAGAAGGAGAATGGTGGGATAAAACAAAACCATTAGTAGAAGTAAATAAAGTGGTTGCACCCACAGAAATATTTGGGAAACCTATAACACAACCAGCACATAAATCAGATGTAATTAGATTACAAATATTGATTGAAGAGGGTGGCATTTATGCTGATACAGATGTGATAGTTGTCAAACCTTTTACAGATTTATTAGATAATGAGTTTGTTATGGGACAGCAAGGAGTTCAAGGAATGGAGGGTCTATGCCCAGCAACAATGCTAGGATCTTCTAAAAGTGGTTTTGCAACTGAATGGCTAAAAGGATTTAAAGATACTTTTGATGGAGGACCTCCTGGATCACCTACATGGTGCACACATTCAGTAAATCTTCCAAGATACCTCTCAACAGTTATGCAAGAGCACATAACCATCGCAGACCATGAGGCTTTCTTTTGGCCATTATATCATCAAGATCACATAGAAGCAATTTTCGAACCATCAGATCATAATTTTCCTAATGCCTATTCCCACCACCTATGGGAGAGTTCAGGTAAAAAATATCTAGATGAGATGACAGTAGATAAAATAAAGAATGGTAAATCTCTGTTTAGTAGAATTACAAAAGATCTTATTTAAATGATGAATGTAGTAGTATTCGCTTCAGACTCAAAAGCACTAAGTTCTCTTAATAGTGTTATTAGTGAATGTAGTAAAGAGGGGCTAAGGTTGTTTGCCATGATAACCCAACAAACACAGTTGCAGCATCCTAAATTTCAAAAAGAGAATTTTCAAATACTTTCTAACGTAGAAAGAAAAGATGCAGAATTCAGTGATGTTTTAGGAGTTCACTTACCGTTTAAACCAGATTGGTTGATTGTAAATAGGGAAAGATGGGATCCTGAAATGAGTCTTATTAGAGAGTTTAAACAAAAATGGAATTGTAAAATAGGTGTAGTTGAAGCTAATGCACAGATGATGAATAATGCTGAATCAATACTTGAGTTATACTCTAAAAACAGATTTAGCAATTCTATAGATGTATGGTTTGATCACTCACATTTTATTAAAGAATCAAGAAGGATTGGTGGTTTTACAGGGAACATAGAAGTTGTTGGTAATCCTAAGTATGATTTAAATGTTGATGTTACTGAAGAAACAATCGACCAAATCAAAAAATATTACAATGTAGATGAATCCAAGGAAAAAGTTCTGTTGTTCAGTCTAGTAAACCAAAGTAGAGCTGATATCAATAAAT
>Ga0209653_1003759_pt1 | contig 10155 bp, 12 predicted proteins | sample SaaInl6LU_22_DNA_FD_184644 | JGI IMG/M metagenome (GOLD analysis project Ga0209653, IMG submission 184644) | Marine microbial communities from expanding oxygen minimum zones in the Saanich Inlet - ESP_116LU_22_DNA (SPAdes) (version 2) | ecosystem: Environmental > Aquatic > Marine > Intertidal... | reverse complement strand
TTCGTTAATATTTATTGACATGATAAACACTCATCAGAATCAGAATCTAATTCAGCTAATGCTTCTTCTTTACAATCTTGACCACAGAATAAATCTAATTCATCTTTTGGTTCAAATTCTTTTTCACATTGTTTACATTTTTTCATCTTATTACTGGTCCTCCAAATAATGCCAATAGGCACATTAATATAATTAATATTGCTGTGAATCTGTAATCCATAGTAACAATCTCCATATTAATCTTTTGTTTCCTCTATTTCGTAAAACATTTTGTCAGAATCTTCTGTAACCCAGTCCGAAGTTTCAACATCCCAGACTGTGTTTTGTACTTTATAGTCAGGCCAACTGTTATCAGTAGTGTATGAATTAACATGCCACAAGATGCGATTGTTAGGCTGAGCAGCAAAATTGCCGTTAGCAAGAGCCAGTATATGCGCACACTTATGCTCTTGAGGGATTTCAGAATGTTCTGTATTGAGTATATTAGTCTCTGGATGCGCCCAGTCAACCGTAAAAAGATACTCTCCATGATAAAATTTTTTATCTTTTCCTAGATATTTGCCGTCTATACCAGCCAACCAATCAAAGCAATGCACGCTAGGCCAATAACTAAAACAATTCCACAGTTCGAGTTCGTGCGCCTGCATATCCGGCACATCGGCTCGGTCATACGATTTTTGGAAAAACGCTGAGATAGGCAAACGCCAATAGCACGCACCATTGGGTAGCATGATATTAAATAAGAGCGCCCTTCCTGATATAGAGCTAAGACCAAAGATAACGCAGTCACTAGACTCTCCTTGATGTTCTTTAAGATCATACAGATACTCCTTCCTTATTTTGCAGTAGATGGGTGGTATATTCGCGTTTAAATAAGACATAGATCATTTGATTGTACCCCAGTTAGGACCAGATTCATAGTCGACTTTGTTTTTTATACTAAAGTCAGGTATCGTTTCCTCCATTGTTTTCTTAATAAACTCTGCCTCTTCCTCAGATTTAACAGATATACACAACTCATCATGAATTTGTATGTGAGGTACTATACCATTTTCATATAAATCTACCATAGCTTTTTTAGTCATATCTGCTGCAGATCCTTGTATTAATCTATTTAAAGCTTTGTAAGTAAATGCAGGTGTATAATATTTTTCAAAATAATCCATGTAATTAGGATCTATTTTTCCTTTTTTATATTTATCCAACATTTCAGCTTTGTAGGCTTTTCTAGCTTCTTCTTCTGTGTAAAATTTTATTTCTTTATATCTATTTCTTACAGGATCCCATTCTTTATCAAGACTTTCCCATTTATCAAATCTGCAAAATCTATCATATAATGTAAATAAAAGTTTATTTTCTTTTGCAAAATCAATTAAATCATATGACAATCTACGAACAAAAGGAACTTTTTTATGATATTCATTAAATAATTTATTAGCTTTATCTTTATCTAAACCTAATTCAGCTTGTAATTTTAATTTACCCATACCATAAAACAAACCTAAGTTAATAGTCTTTGCTTGTTTTCTAGAAATTTTTGCCATGTCTGCAACAATTTGATGAAAGTCTGCATCATTTTTATTAAACTCTTCTTCTAAATCTTCTGTTTTTGGTAAACCTAACTTGATAGCGTAGTGCACCACGATCCGTGGTTCTTGTTGCGAGTAGTCAAAACTACCCCATTTCATACCTTCATCAGGTAAAAACATTTCTCTCATCTTCTTACCAATATAGCCTTTAGATGGTATTTGTTGTAGGTTAGGATTTGACATAGAAAATCTCCCAGTAACAGTTCCTCCCTGGTCAGATCTAATTTGATTTACATCTGCATGTATTCTTCCTTCATGCACATAACTAAGTAAACCTTCAATAAAAGTATTAATTGCTTTATCGTATTCTCTAGCTTTAGCAATCATTCTTAAACATTTATTTTTATGTCTTTTTAAATAATCTTTAGGAAGTTGTGGCATTTTAGATTTAGGAGTTACTTTGTAATCAGTAATTTTTTGTTGATCTAATAATTTTTTAATAGATGCTGCTGCCCAGATATCTATCTTAACACCTGTTTTATTATAAATAGCTTCTATAATTTGATCTTTTCTTTTTTTAAGGTGTTCACCAAACTTTTTAATTTTAGGAACATCAATTTTAACGCCTTTAAATTTCATGTCAACTAAACAACGAAATAATTTAGTTTCTAATTCAAATATTTTTCTGCAAGTTTTTTCTTCTTTCTTGCCATCTTCATGTGTTTTAATATATAATACTTCGTCAAGTTTTTTATTAAATAAATTCCATAATCTTAAAGTTAGGTCCACGTCTTGTTTAGCATAATCTTTTACAATAGATGCAGGAAGTCTATGCATATTAGTCATTGGATCTTTAATCATGCCTTCTGACCATTCCAACACTTTTTGTTGTAAATCATATTTATATTTTTTATCATCTAAATAATCTTTTGATAAAGAATCTAATGAATATTTAAATCTATTTTCATCAATTACTGATGCAGCAATCATGGTATCCACTAATCTACCTTTTAACATTTTACCTGTAGCTGCTCTTAACCAACATACATCATACATCGCATTGTGAAAAACTTTAGTAATATCAGGGTTTTGCAGTATTTTTTTATTAAATTGTTTCCAAAACTTTTCTAACTCTTCTCCTTTTTTAGTATCATCACAATGTTTTAGAGAAAAATAAACTGTATCTTTACCTGTAGCTACAGCTATACCGGTAATAAAACCATCATTTCTTATGGCACCTAATCCTTTTGTTTTAAGATTAGGATCATAAGTTTCTATATCAATTGCTACTGTATCTATTCCTTTTAAATCTAAGTCTTCTGGATTTTTACACATTGTAGTCCCTCTCTAATATCATTTCTAAGTAATGAATTGCTTTCTTAATATCTTCTGCTTTTCCTTTGTTTGAGTGTCTACATATATACTTTATTGCATTACCTTCTGCAAACAAAAGTTTATTTTCATTTATAAAATGTGCAGGTTGAATTTTCATAGACTTATAATGTTTTCCACCTACCTGTTTTTCTAATGATTCATAACTTATATCTTTAAACATATCCTTGTGTGTCATTATCTTCCTCCTAATATATATCTATCTTGAGATCCAATTGTCCAACAATCAATTCTGCCTCGACTGTAAGCAACATACTTTAATCTTAATTGTGTAAAGTAATCTTCTCTTCTTGTTAAAGTATTATCTACAATGACATTATCAAATGTCATACCTTTTACGGTATGTATATTTCCATATTTAACTCTGACTTCTCCATCAAAATCAAAACCATTTCTTAAAACTTTATCTATATAAATAAGTCTTTTGTCATGTTCTTCTTTTTTACCTTTTTGTACTCTTATTAAAGAAAAGTCTTTTTCATTAACTGAAGATTCTTTTAAAAAGTTTTTCTTAATCAAATAATCAATTGTATAATCTTGATTAATCCAATCTTCAAAAGACTCTTCTCCTTTGCCTCTAACGATTACTTTACTACCCATGTACTCCCAAAAGTCTTTTATTTGTTTTAATGGCATAGGAGTTCCTTTTATAAACTCTGGCCATAACTTATGACATTTAAGTTCTTTTTTAGATACATAAGCCGAACTACCCACATGAGCAAACTCAATTCCATGATAATTAAAAAACTCTTTAATCCAAGAATCAGAAGGTACTCCTCTATAAGTAAATAAAAAAGTTTCTTTAGTATTTCTAATTTTATTTAATAATATTTGTAAAGAACTAGAGTTAGTTTTTAAATCACGTAAATAATAATGATTACCAACTATACCTTCTGCTGGTTTCCATACACGACTATAACCATAATAATCCCAAATAGGTTTTATAATATCCTTACATAGACTATTTATAGTTTTACCACATCTATATCCTTCTTCTAATTGTTCAGCATCTTTAGATAGTCTGTGATAATAATCTGCACTAGCTCCTGCAAATTCAAATATAGTTTGATCTGCATCACCTACCATAAAAAATTCTTTAGCATTTTTTGACATTTTTACTAAAGCTTCTGTTTGAGCAACATTACTATCTTGAGCTTCATCTACAATTAAAGCATCAATTTCAGGTTCTTTTGCTTTATCTAAAAACTCTTTGATCATATCATCATAATCACAAACATTATTTTGTTTTTTATAATCTTCATAATATGGCAACATTTCCTCAACTATATTTATAGTATATGGACGATAAGAAATCTTATCACAGACTTTCCAAAACTCTTTTAAATCTGCATAACCTTTACCAAAAGCGTCTTTTAAGAATTTATAAAAACCATGAGTATCTAAATCAGGTTTTTTAAGTTGTTGTAGTTTAAATAAACTACTTTCCATTCCTAAATTTCTATGATCTTCTAAGCCAAATACTTCTTTTTTACCAACTAATCTACTTCTGCAAAAAGCATGAATGGTACATATTTTATATTTTAAAGATTTTTTAGTAAGACCTTTTTCTTTTATTTCTGGCAATTTTAATATTGCATTTTTTATTTCATCTGCAGCAACATTAGTGTGCGATAAAATAATAATTTTTTCGTATGGATATTTTTTTAACAACTCCAAATATTTAGCAGTTAAAAATTTATTTGTTTTCCCTGTCCCTGGAGGGCCTGATATAAATTTAGGACTCATATGTTATCTCCTTTGTTTCGTTTGTTGGTATGTCTTGTGATTCACCTTCAATGATTAGATCATTTTTATCTAATCCGTAGTTGAATACTCTCCATGATACGCAAGATTTATTATCTACTTTACCTTTTATTTTTCTTGCTTTTAAAATTCTTTGTACCTTCAAAACTAAATCAACTCTTTGCATATTAATTCTTTGTTTATGTAAGTAGTCTTCAAAATTATCTAAATCAAATTCAAGTTGTCCCCTCTTAACATTGAAGTAAGGTAAACCATAATTAGACAATTCTTTCTTACTTGTATAAGCTTTTGTTTCTTTAATATAATTGTTAAAGTTTTTCTTGAATATTAAATTTTCATCAGCTTCTTCAACGTAATCTTTTGATATAAGTCTTGATTCAAATTTTAATCTCATTATGTCATCAAATTCTTTTTCTTTCATTTCAGGAAGCCAAACTGAAGCTTGACTTATAATAGCATTATAAAATAATTTTTTATTTTTTAATGTTGGTCCATCCATAGTTACTATTTTCTTTTTAACAACTCCCTGGAATTTAGTATGGACCACTACATCATATCTATTACTTCCATACTCTATAATATCCCCTATTAATTCTTGAGATAAACTATTAGAGTTTTCATTAATACCTATCCATGTAAATATTTCAGCTATTGACTTTTGATCACAACCTACAATTTCTGCAAGTTTAGGAAAACCATACTTATTGTTTGCTTTTTTAACTGTAGTTCCTTTTTTATTTCTTTTAATGTGTTCATCATCATTTGCTGCAACAGCAATGTTATGAATAAATTCGTTTATCTCTTCTTCTGTCCATTTAGTATGTTTAACTAATACACCAGCAATCGCTGTGCAATATAAATCTCTTTGTCCTGAACTTGCATATAAAATACATAATGCCGTTGATAATGCTATTTTACCTAAATCTAATTTTAAATCTCCAACATATTTGTTAAAGCCTTTATATTTTTCCCAAGTTACTACTTCTCTAGCTTTACTATGATCTGATTCTGGTACGATTGTATAATGTTTTGCATCACTTCTTATTTCACAAAGTGTATTTCCATGAGGAAATTTATCACAATAATTAGTTAAATCTTTTGGTAATATAAATTGTTTAAATTTTAATTTTTCATTCCATACATAATGACTTGTTGGATTACTTTTTCTTCCAAATATAGAATCTTTATTTTTTAAATATAAATCTGTAAATCTTCTGACAATCGGATTGTCAATATCAAAATCTGTATCTTGATCTAATCTTAAAGCTATTTCACAATGTTGGTATTTCTGTTTCCATTCTTCTTTCGTTATTTTAAAATCCGGATTAGACCAATCCTTGACTTCAGGTGTCCCTTTTAAACAAGGGATAATTACCCGGCCAAGATCTATCCAATCTTCATACGAAACAGGTTGTTTATCAATCTTCTCAATCATAAATTAATAGTGGACGGATCCACTCTCGCTTAGCCGTCCACTCCCGCAGGATTTTATAAATTCAAAGATTTTTTAGTTTCTTCTTGAACTTCCGGCTTAGCTTCTACCTCACCTTTACCTACTCTTTCAGCAAAGTTTTTGGCAATATCATAGACACCTTTGTCTGAAATTGGTCCAACTTTACTTACGTCCCATCCAAACCATGTGCCTTTGTCGTTTGACATTTGCACAGTCTTTAGTTTGTAAATGTGGCTATATGTAGGCGGTGTAAATAAACCGTTTTTGCCTTGCATTTTGATACCCATCATCATTGAGTTCCATTTTCTACTAACTTTTAATTGAGTAGATTTCATAGAAATCAAAGCACTTGATGGCGTATCTCCTAAGTGGATTACAAAGTGATTAGCCGTATTTTCTAAATAGTTACCGTTTGGTAATCTATCTTTGTACGACTTATCTCTAGTTGTTTGACTAACAATATCGCTATCAGCTTCGTGAATCATAACAGGAGCACCTGTGCTAGCACCTCTATCAGCCCATTCGATATATTGTCTTTTATAAAACACAGGCAATACTTCTATACCTTCTTCACCATCAAATAATTCACCTGATACGGAATTTAAAATCATTCCTGCTTCAGCACCTTTGATGTATTTAGAGTGTGTTTTATTTATCTCTGGAGATAATTGTCCCAAAACTTTTAGGAAAGGTAACGCAAGATCGTCTTGCGCAATGTTTTGAGCACCTTGATTTGCATCAGCTTCAAACATATTGACTGCTAATGCTCCTTCTTTTTTTGTCGTTACTTGGTTCATGTTACTTGTTCCTTTTTATAGTTGTTTTATTTTCAGTAAATACACTGAAAATTTCCGTTGGCATTTCTTTACCTGCCTCAATACGCTCACGGACTAGCGCTTTCAGAGTCATGGGCTCAACCTTCATCTTTTGTGTTGGTTGTAACCCTTGACTCTTCGCAAGTTCAGCATATTCTGCTGCCTTGTTATCTTCGTTACGGCCAAATGATACATTAATTTCATTCTTAATAATATCACCTAGACCGTTTTCACGAAGCCAGTTAAACGCCATCTCTTTATTAGCTTCTGTAATTGAAGCTTTGTATGACGTAGAAACTTTAAGATGTGATCCATCTTGAAGTTTTAATTCTGATAAACCCATTTCAGACATCATAGTAGGAATTACTTCCCCTGACAATCTTTCAATTTGTTCTTTTGTATCTTTAATAATTTGTTCTTGTGCTTCTAATCTAACATTTAGATCTTCTAACTTTTCAACTTGATCTGCAAGGGACTGAATATTATCAGTCTTCCTCAAAGAATTTTGTTGATCTTTTTCAAAATCAATCATTTATTTTTCCTTTCTCGTATAAATTTATTTCGATAGGATAATATCTTCTTTCTTGTTTATCCCATTTGATTAATTTGTATTTACCATTTGTAATATCAGAAACAATAGAGCATGCAACACCAATGATTGCAGGATCTCCAACTAATAATAAATAATCATTAGGCGTATAATTTTTTAATAAACTTCTTAATTTAAAAATTAATGGACCAGGAGACCACATAATTTGTGATAACTCTGGTAACAAAAATCTTATTTCACCATACTCAGCTGCACCAACAATATTAATTTTAGGATTACCAAATCTTGTACCTGGTATCTCTTGTAAAACATATACAGTTAAATTTTTATTACTTTCTGACATTGACAAACTATATAAACCTATTTATATAGAAGTCAATAGAAAGAAGAAAATAAAATTATGAATTATAAATTTAAAACTAAACCATACGAGCATCAATTAATTGCTCTAGAAAAAGCATGGAATAAAGAAACGTTTGCATTTTTTATGGAAATGGGAACGGGTAAAACAAAAGTCTTAATCGACAATATGTCCATGTTATATGATAAAGGTAAAATTAATGGTGCATTAATTATAGCACCTAAAGGTGTAATTAAAACTTGGTATGAACAAGAACTACCTACACACTTACCTGATCACATAGAAAATGTGTCTGTATTGTGGCAAGCAAATATTACAAAAGGCCAACAAGAAAAATTAGAAACTCTTTATGAAATAGAAACTGCATTACATATTTTAATAATGAATGTAGAAGCTTTTAGTACAGAGAAAGGTAAAAAGTTTGCAGAGAAATTTTTAAGTTGCCATGAAAGTTTAATGGCTATCGATGAATCTACTACAATAAAAAATCCTAGTGCTATCAGAACTAAAAATATTTTAAAGATGAGACCACTTACAAAGTATAGAAGAATATTAACAGGATCTCCTGTAACTAAAAACCCTTTAGACTTATATTCACAGTTTGATTTTTTAGATCCTTATCATTTAGATTTTCATTCTTACTATGCATTTAGAAATAGATATGCAGAAATGGCTACAATTAATGCTAGAGGTAGATCAATACAAGTTGTTAAAAAATTTAGAAACTTAGATGAGTTATCAGAATCTATTAAACCTTATTCTTACAGAGTATTAAAAGAAGATTGTTTAGACTTACCACCTAAAATCTTTACTAAAAGACATATACAATTAACTAAAGAACAGAGAACTATTTATACACAAATGAAAAAAAATGCTTTGGCTTTTTTAAATGGTAAAGTTACTTCTACTGTAACTGTTCTTACTCAACTAATGAGATTACATCAAATAACCTGTGGACATTTTACCGCAGATGATGATTCAGTCCAAGAAATAAAAAACAATCGTCTAAGTGAATTAATGGATGTGTTATCTGAAACAGAAGGTAAAGCAATTATCTGGGCACACTATCAACATGACATAGAAAAAATAATCAAATCTATTTCTGATGAATATGGTCCGGGATCCGTGGTTAGTTATTATGGACTCACGCCTCAAGATGAAAGACAAGATAATATTCGTAACTTTCAACAAAATGATGATTGTAGATTTATTGTTGGTACACCACAGACAGGTGGATATGGGATCACGCTTACCCAGGCAAATACAGTTGTTTATTATTCTAATGGTTATGATCTTGAAAAAAGATTACAATCAGAAGACAGAGCGCATAGGATAGGGCAAAAGAAATCGGTAACATATGTCGATCTTATAGCAGAAGATACTGTTGATGAAAAGATTGTAAAAGCTTTAAGAGATAAAATTAATATTGCTTCAGAAGTAATGGGAGAAGAAATAAGAGATTGGATCTAAACTAGATCTACTGCCTTTCCTATTATTGGTTTGTATTTTACTTTCTTATCTTCTCTATAAGCGTGCAAGAATTGTCTTCTGGGTTGGTATGGTATCCAACTTGCATGGATCCAGCCACTATTTGGCTCACCAGGAGTATAGAACTCCAAAATTAATTGATCTGTTTCTAAATATTTATGTATCCAATCTGCAACTTCTGCATTGTCTACACCTAACACTTCGAAGTCTGAGGCCTCAGCTTTGGCATGCTGTGAATTTTCTGAGCTACCAATAGCTTTACAAAGTTCTGGACTTCTAAATCCGCTAGTCACCTTAACTCTTCCGAACTGATCTCGTATCGGCTGCAGTACATTTTCACACAGTTGTTTTAACTTATCTATTTGGTCTCCATTAGGATTGTTATCAATATTTAAACGGATTGCAGTGTCCGATTTAATTAATTCTTGTAATGTAAAATTACGGGAAAGGTTCATTTTAGCTCATCATATTAAGAAGCAACGCTAGTATGATTGCACCAGCAGCTCCTAATATCATCTTCTCTATTCGAGTTAGTCTATCTTCTATTTTTTGTATTTGTTGGAAAGTTTGTTTTTGCATAATCCTACACAATTTTTCATGATCATCAATTCGTTGTAATGCAGATCTTTTTGCCATTAGAATGTAACCCCCGCTACATTAGAAACCCGATAGGACTTGCCTATCTTACCGCCCAAACTGTTAATATCATTTTCCATTATATTGTTCTATTCCTCTTAGCAATAATTTGTTCAGAAGGAGATAGTAATGCTTCTTGAGTTTGTGTCAAGCCTGTTGTTGGATTA
>Ga0209653_1003751_pt1 | contig 10177 bp, 8 predicted proteins | sample SaaInl6LU_22_DNA_FD_184644 | JGI IMG/M metagenome (GOLD analysis project Ga0209653, IMG submission 184644) | Marine microbial communities from expanding oxygen minimum zones in the Saanich Inlet - ESP_116LU_22_DNA (SPAdes) (version 2) | ecosystem: Environmental > Aquatic > Marine > Intertidal... | reverse complement strand
AAAATCAATGATTGAAAAACAAATTTCAAGAGAATTTGAAAATATTACAGATCAGTTAGTGAAAAAAGAAATTTTGGATCAGTTAGATAAAGAATTTAAAATGGACCTACCCAAAGGCATGCTTGAAGATGAACTTAAAAATGTTGAACATACTTTTATTCATGAAAAAACGAATGAGACAGGCGAAAAAGATCACTCTAAAATTAAACTTGATGACAAAGATAAAAAAGAAGCAAAATCCATATCTGAGAGAAGAGTAAAGTTAGCTCTTGTTATTAATCAAATCGGTGAAGAAAATAATATTAAAGTTTCATCACAAGAACTTCAGGGTGAGCTTGAGAAACAAATGAGAATGTATCCCGGTCAGGAGAAAGTTATAAGAGAATACTATCAAAAAAACCCTTCAGAGTTAACAAAGTTAAGAGGGCCGTTATTTGAAGATAAAGTTATGAATTTAATTAAAGAAAAAGCAAAAGCAAAAATTAAAACTGTAACCAAAGATGAGCTGCAAAAAATTATGAGACCAGATGAGACAAATTTAGATAAAGCAAAATCAAAAAATTCAGATAAATCAAAAGTTAAAACTAAAACTTTGGCTAAATCAAAAGCTAAAAAAAGTAGTAAAAAATAAAAATCAATATAAGTTTTATTTACGATTCGTATGAAAGATCCAATTGACATTTACATGAACACCCTTGTCCCAATGGTGATAGAACAAACACCTAGAGGTGAAAGATCATTTGATATTTATTCAAGGCTACTTAAAGAAAGAATAATTTTTTTAACAGGCCCTATCAATTCACATATTGCAAGTTTAATTTCTGCTCAATTATTATTTTTAGAATCTGAAAACAACTCAAAAGAAATTTATCTTTACATCAATTCACCAGGTGGAGTAGTCACCGATGGTCTAGCAATTTACGATACGATGCAATTTATTAAACCAACTGTTTCAACTTTATGTATTGGACAGGCAGCTTCAATGGGTTCATTTTTATTGGCCGCTGGAGAAAAGGGTCTAAGGATGTCACTACCTAATGCAAGGATAATGGTGCACCAGCCATCTGCGGGTTTTCAGGGCCAGGCAACTGATATTGAAATTCATACAAAAGAAATTTTATCGACTAAAAAAAGATTAAATGAAATTTATTCTAAACACACTGGACAAAGTGTAGAAACGATAAAAGAAACTCTCGAAAGAGATAATTTTATGAGTGCAGAAGAGGCTAAAAAGTTCGGTTTAGTTGATAAGGTTGTTGAAAAACGAGAAGTTTAAGCCTTTTCAAGATTCAACTAACACTTGATTAACAGACTCCCATTAGGTTATTGTGAAGACTTGTTGATTCGAAATGACCAAAGAAAATAAAAACACGCTCTATTGTTCTTTTTGCGGAAAAAGCCAGCATGAAGTTAGAAAATTAATCGCTGGACCAACAGTATTCATTTGTGATGAATGTGTTGAGCTTTGTATGGATATCATCAAAGAAGAAAGTAAAAGTCAAATCTCAAAATCTGAAGAAGGAGTACCTACTCCAAAAGAGATTTTTTCAATTCTAAATGAATATGTAATAGGACAGAAAAAAGCAAAACAAGTTTTATCGGTTGCGGTTCACAACCATTATAAAAGATTAGGCCACACTGAAAAATCATCTAATGATGTTGAGCTATCTAAATCCAATATCCTTTTAATTGGACCAACAGGATGTGGTAAAACGCTTTTAGCTCAAACTTTGGCAAAAATTTTAGACGTTCCGTTTACTATGGCGGATGCCACTACATTAACTGAGGCCGGGTATGTTGGTGAAGATGTTGAGAATATTATTTTAAAACTCCTTCAAGCAGCAGATTACAATGTTGAAAAGGCTCAAAGAGGAATTGTTTACATTGATGAGGTTGATAAAATTAGTAGAAAAACTGAAAACCCGTCAATTACTAGAGATGTATCTGGTGAAGGTGTCCAACAAGCATTATTAAAAATAATGGAAGGAACTGTTGCTAGCGTTCCACCGCAAGGCGGAAGAAAACATCCTCAACAAGAATTTTTACAAGTTGATACGACAAATATTTTGTTCATTGTAGGAGGTGCTTTTGCGGGAATTGATAAAATCATAGCTGATAGAGGACAGGGATCTTCAATTGGTTTTGGCGCTAAAATTAAAAATAAAATTGAAAAAGGGGCAGGTGAACTGATGAAAGATGTTCAGCCAGAAGATTTATTAAAATTTGGATTGATCCCTGAGTTTATTGGCAGATTACCAATTATTTCAACTTTAGAAGACCTTGATGAGGAAAGTTTAGTTAAAATTTTAGAAGAGCCTAAAAACTCTCTGACAAAACAGTATTCTAAATTATTTGAAATTGAAGGGGTTAAACTTTCATTTGCAAAAGACGCTCTAAAAGCCATCGCACAAAAAGCTATTCTTAGAAAAACTGGCGCAAGAGGTTTGAGATCAATCATAGAAGAGGTTTTATTAGAGACAATGTTTGACTTGCCGTCAATTGAAGGTGTTGAAGAGGTTATTGTTAATAAAGAAGTGATTAATGGAAAAACAAAGCCATTATTAATATATTCAAAAAACAGTTCAAAAACTTCTGAAAAAGAGGAAAAAATCGCAAATTAGTTGGTGATATCTAGATAATTATCACCTTGTTTTATAAAGATTTATAACTATCTTTTAGTTATGAGTTTAGAGCTAAAATCAGCACCCATTCTTCCACTTAGAGATATAGTTGTTTTTCCAAACGTAACCACACCATTATTCGTGGGGCGCGAAAAATCAATCAATGCCTTGGAATCTGTAATGACTGAGACAAAGCAGATTTTATTATTAGCTCAAAAAAACCCAGATACCGACAATCCAAAAGACCAAGATCTCTATTCGATCGGAACCATCGCTGAAGTTTTGCAGCTTTTAAAATTACCTGACGGCACAGTTAAAATTTTAGTTGAAGGAAAAGCTATATTTAAAGTGAAGGAATTCAACAAAAACGAAAAATATTTAGATGCAAACATTGAACCCTGTAAGTTGATTGAGGATAAAAACAATAACCTATTATCTCAGGCATTAATAAATAAATTTAATAAACTATCAAAAACTTCAAAAAAATTTAGTGATGAAAATGGCATTAATTTCAAGAATATTTCAAACCCAGACATTATTGCAAACAAAGCAGCATCAACTTTAGGGGTGGAATTAGAAGAAAAACAAAAAATTTTAGAAACAAAAAATATCCAAAAAAAATTAGAAATTATTATCGGACACTTAGATAGCGAACTAGAATTAATGTCGGTAGAAAAGAGGATTAGAGGACGTGTTAAAAACCAAATGGAAAAAACACAAAGAGAATACTATCTAAATGAGCAACTGAAGGCTATTCAGAAAGAACTTGGAGATATTGAAGAGGGTAAAGACGAAACTAAACAAATAGAAGAAGCTATCAAAAAGGCGAAGATGCCAAAAGAGGCAGAAGAAAAATGTTTTGCTGAATTAAAAAAATTAAAAACGATGAGCCCAATGTCAGCGGAGTCTACGGTTGTTAGAAATTATCTAGATTGGATGACATCATTGCCTTGGCATGAAAGTTCAGTTGTTAGTACGGATTTAAATAAAGCCCAGGAAATTTTAGATCAAGATCATTTTGGATTAGAAAAAGTTAAAGACAGAATTTTAGAATTTTTAGCTGTTCAATCTAGAATTAAAAAAATTAAAGGACCTATCTTGTGTTTAGTTGGTCCCCCAGGTGTTGGAAAAACTTCACTAGGTAAATCAATTGCAAAGGCAACTGGCCGAGAGTTTGTAAGAATGTCTCTTGGTGGTGTAAGAGATGAGGCGGAAATAAGAGGGCATAGAAGAACTTATATTGGAAGTTTACCGGGCAAGATTATCCAGATGATGAAAAAAGCTGGTAAAAAAAATCCATTATTTTTACTTGATGAGATCGATAAAGTTGGAATGGATTACAGAGGCGATCCGTCTTCAGCATTGCTAGAAGCATTAGATCCTGAGCAAAACAAAGATTTTAACGATCATTATTTGGAAGTTGATTATGATTTATCAAATGTCATGTTTGTCACGACTGCAAATACTTTAAATATTCCAGGACCATTATTGGATAGAATGGAAGTTATAAGATTAGCGGGATACACTGAAGAAGAAAAACTAGAAATTGCAAAAAAATATTTATTACCAAAACAAATAAAAGATAATGGTCTAAAAAAAGATGAACTTTTAATTGAAGATGAGGAAATATCAGAGATCATACGAAGATATACAAAAGAATCTGGTGTTAGAGGATTAGAGAGAGAGCTTTCAAAACTAGCTAGAAAAGTCGTTAAAGAAATTGTGACAAAAAAATCTACCAAAGTAGAAATTAATAAAAATAATATTGATGATTATTTAGGTGTTAAAAAATTTAAATACGGAGAAATTGATGAGCAAGACCAAATTGGTGTTGTTACAGGCCTTGCTTGGACTGAAGTTGGGGGTGAGCTTTTATCCATTGAGTCTGTTGTGATGCCAGGAAAAGGAAAATTAGAGTACACTGGGAAGCTTGGTGACGTTATGAAAGAGTCTATAAAAGCCGCAAAATCATATATCAGATCAAGATGTTTGGATTATGGAGTAATCCCGCCTATGTTTGAAAAAAAAGATTTTCATATCCATGTACCCGAAGGAGCAACCCCTAAAGATGGACCATCAGCTGGAATTGCAATGGTCACATCAATTGTTTCAGCTCTAACAAATACACCGGTAAAAAGAGATGTTGCGATGACAGGAGAAGTTACTTTAAGAGGAAAAGTACTACCTATTGGTGGTTTAAAAGAAAAGTTGTTAGCTGCTCTTAGAGGAGGAATAAAAACTGCAATTATACCATCCGAAAATGAAAAAGACTTAAAGGAAATACCTAAAAATGTGATTGAAGGAATTAAAATAATTCCTGTTTCTCATGTTGATGAGGTATTAAAAATTGCTTTAACAAAAGAACTTAATCCTATTGAATGGATTGAAATTGATCATTTAAAAGACAAGGCAGCTCAAATAAATGATCAAAAAAATACTCATTAATATTTTAACTAAGGGCAATTTTTTAGTGCAAAAAATTTGAAAATAATATATTTCATTTCGTCCGGGCGGTTAGCTCAGTTGGTAGAGCATCTCGTTTACACCGAGAGGGTCGGGAGTTCGAGTCTCTCACCGCCCACCATTACCGGGGGTGTAGCTCAGCTTGGTTAGAGCGCCTGCCTGTCACGCAGGAGGCCGCGGGTTCGAGTCCCGTCACTCCCGCCATAATTGGTTTACTGATCCCAGCCCTCGTTGTTTGTATCACTAATTAATTTGGCTGAGATATCTGAAAAGAATTTTTTACTATTTTCAACTTTTTCTTTTGTTATTAAAAAAAAATCCTCAATCTTATCTTTTGAAAACTTTTTATATATTTTATCATTAAAATATAAGCTTTTTCTATTAAACAATAATTTACATTTTTGATTAGAAATTTTTTGGCATCTAATTCTAGTTTGAAATTTTAGATGATCTAAATTGCAATCATACTCATAAAAACTTGGACAGAATGAGATTGCTGAAAAGTTTCCATCATTAGATATATAAAAAAATAAAGTTGTTATATTTGATACTTGAGTATTAATTTCAACAGAAAAAAAAGATTGGTCGAGATAATCTGTTATTCTTTTACTCGTGACATTTGATATTTTGATTTTGTTAGAACTATTTGCCTCAAAGGAAAACAAAATACTGAATATGATTAAATAAAATTTTATACTACTTTTTTTCCTCATCTAAGATTTTTATTTTTCTAGCTTTTTCAATAACCTGATTTTTTATTTTAGAATTAAAATCTTCTGATAATTGTGTTATAGAGCAGTTGTTTGACGCTTTACAAATTTGCTTATGAGAAATTATTTTTAGAGAACTTGGAGCCAGTTCTGGTGATAAAAATCTAAATGTTATCTTTATTCTTTCCTTTGTATTTGTACTGCTATACCAATCAGTAATAATGACCCCTCCAGAATAATCTACTTGTTGCAATGGCATAAATTCAACCACTTCAAGAGAAGCTCTCCACAAAACGTTAGATGTTGCAAAATCATAGACTGCTCCAGAACCGCCACCTATACTGTTCCCGAAAATGCTATCCTTTTGCTCTTCAGCCCTTTCCATCACATTAGGATTGATTCTCTTTTTTTTTACGACCTTTTCGCTATTGTTTTCATCTTTTTTTTTAAATACGCTGCAAGAGTTTAAAGCTGCTAAAGCAACGGTAATTATTAAGATTTTATTAAGTATTTTCATGATTATTTAGAGTATATATACTAAATACCCGTTAAATTAAGATATTATTTAGTGTTGTAAATTAGTTACACTAAACATTTTTTTTTCTCAGAAGAGTTTAAAAAGTTTACTAAATTAAACAAAAATTTATTTAAGGTTACATTAGCTAATTTAAATTAGTTAAAAGTTAACTTAAACAAAAGGAAATAACAATGAAAAGTAAATTATTACTTTCTTCTGCACTAATCAGTGGTCTTGCTTTAGCTGGATCTGCTGTAGCAGAAACCAAAATTTCTGGAAATTTGGACATTTCGCTTGGTTCTAGATCAGCGAATACTGCACAAGATTCTAGCAGTGGTTTTGGTAGTGAAACTCAAATTAACGTCGCTAATTCAGGTGATCTAAATAATGGAATGAGCTATGCAGCTGGTTTCTCTATAGAATCTGATACTACTGCAGATGGATTTGAGGGAACATATCTTAATATTAACCTAGCAGAAGGTTCAATGTTACATTTTGGTAGTGACAAGTTTCCAGCTTTAGATGGAACAGTAACTCCAAAAGTATCAGTTGCGGCTGACACAATGGTTGGTAATGGCGCAGGTGGAACTGGCGGTTTATATGTTGATGGTTCAGCATTAGATATCGTTGAACACCAAGGTGTTGGTTTCTTACAAGACCTAGCTGGCATGGGTAAAGTAGGTGTCTACTATACGCCTAATGCTGACATTGATGGAAATGATGCAGGTAATGACACTGTAAATTTCACAGAAACTACAAACAGCGGTATTGGTTATCAATTCAAAGGAAATCTTGGAGTTGAAGGATTAACTGTTCTTTTAGGTGAAGAAAAAGTTGATGCAGAAGGAGCTGTTGTTGCTGGAACTAACGAAGACAGAAAAGCTAGAAACCTAGGTATTTCTTACAACTTCGGTCAGTTTGCAATTGGTGCGTCTCAAGTCAAAAACGATCAAACAGATGGCACTGAGCACAAATCTAAAGAAGTAGGTGTAACTTTTGCAGTAAATGATAATTTATCTTTAGGTGTATCTTATCATGAAACAGAAGATTCTGCTACTGCATCAACTGCAGATGAAGAAATCACTATGGTTCAAGCTGGTTACAATTTAGGTGGAGTTTACGTATCAGTAAACCACGCACAAATGGAAAACAGAGCTGGTTTAGCTGCTAATGGTGATGATGATTTCACATCATTAAGACTTGGAACTAAGTTTTAGTTTTAAAAACTGTTAAATTAAAAGCCCGCTTATATTTCTAAGCGGGCTTTTTTTTTATGGATTACAATAATCTTTTAAATCTTTATAAATTTAAAAAATTTCAAGAAGTTTTAAACATAATTAACAAAAACCCAAACCCCAGTTCAAAAGAACTAAACTTAAAGGGTTTAATTTATTTTCAACAACATCAAGACCAAGAAGCGATGAGCTATTTTTTAGAGGCTAATAAAAAAGATGAAAATTATTGCGACCCTTTGATAAATCTAGGCAAGATTTATTTTAAAAACAAAAATTATATTGAAGCTAAAGAATGTTTTTTAAAAGCTCAAAAAATTAACCTTAATTTAAGTATAAGTGATTTTTTTTTGGCACAAATATACTTCATCACACTAAAAGATTTTAAAAAAACTGAGTTTCATTTATTAAAGGCCATTGATCTCGATCCCTTAAAAAATGATTATTATCTTTATTTAACAAGTTTTTATTTTAATACCTCGGCTTATGAAAAAGCCATAAATTTTGCTAAAAAATCATATCAATTAAAAAAAAGTTATTTTCTCCTGAAAATTATTGCTCAATCTTACTTGAAGTTAAACAATGTTAAAGAGAGCAATTCTTATTACTTGGAATATCTAAAGTATTTCCCGCAAGATTATGAAAGTTATTATGCGATCTCTTTAAATCACCTATTTGTTAACGATAGACCAAATTTTTGGTTAAATATAAAAAAATGTCTCAATATAAACCCTAAACATAGCAAGAGCATTTTGACCATCTCGAGATTAAAGGAAAAAGAAATAATTTTAGATGAGAATAAAATTAACGAATACTTTTCTACTGAAAAAAACCAGTATATTAAAGCAGATTATGGATTTGCATTATTTAACATCAATCATAATAAAAACAATTTTGAAAAAGCTAGTCATTATGTAAAGCATGCAAATAACTTAATATTTAAAAGTTTAAATCAACAGTTAAGTTATGATGCTCAAGAATTTAATATTTATTCAAAATTTTTTAATAACCAATTTTTTAAAAAAAGGCTTTCAAACCCAAAAGAGAAAAAAAATGAATCAAAACCCATATTCATCGTAGGACTTCCTAGGTCTGGCTCAACTTTATTGGAAGGCGTTCTTAATCATTACTCACTAATAGATTCTTTTGGTGAAATTGATTATTTTTACAGAGCAATTGAAAAATATTATAACGATTTAAGCCTAGATAAATTAGATACCAAAATTAAAGTTTCTTTCAAAGAGAACAATCCTGAAGCGATGATAAAAAATTATTATTTAGAGCTCATTAATTGTAAAAATATTTTTTTTACGGATAAAATGCTTAGTAACTTTAGGTTTATTGGATTTATAAAATCATGCTTTCCTCAAGCTAGAATCATTCATTGCATTAGAGATAGGAGCGATAATTTGTTTTCAATATATTCCAACCATTTAGACTCAACTATTTTTCCGTGGATGTATGATATAAAAACTTTAAAAGATTATTATAATTCTTATGTAAGTTTAATGTCTCACTGGAAAAATATATTTGAAGATGAAATTTATGACTTTTATTATGAAAGGTTTGTTAATAATACAGATCATGAGGCAAAAAAGCTTATTTCATACTTAGGAATTGAATGGGATGAAAATTGCATTAAGAGTGTAGGGAAAGATGAGCTGGTTATTAAAACAGCCAGTTATGATCAGGCACGTGGAACTATATACTCAAACCATCTAAAACAATCAGAAAACTACAAAGCCTACCTAGGTGAAATTTTTACCAACTAATTTACTTCTGTAAATTGCTAATGTTGAGGCAACAGCGTTTGAGATGTTAAGACTTTCAACTTTTTCTGAAATGGGTATTTTGATTTTGAAGTCACAGTTTTTTGATACATTATTGGACATTCCTTTTTGTTCAGATCCAAAAATAAAAGCTGTTTTTTTAGGCCAATCAAAACTATAAATTGTTTCTTGCGAATGACTGGATAATCCTACAATCCAAAAATTATTTTTTTTTAAAACTTTAATTGCATTACTCAAATTGCTGATTAAAAAAATATTGGCTTTATCTATGCATCCAGATGAAGATTTGTGCATTAAATTGCTACTTACGTTAAAGTACTTTTTTTCAATAATTATATTATTAATATCAAATGCTATTGCTGTTCGGATCGCAGACCCAATATTCCTTGGATCTTGCACAGAGTTTAAAATTAATAACTCCGATGTTGAATTAAAAATAATATTTTCAATTTTGTCGGTTTTAACTGGGCCAACTTCTAAGGCAATATTTTGATGATTTTCTCCGTTAAAATTAAATAATTTGTCAATAAATCTTTTGTTTACTTGTTTGCATGGAATTTTTTTTTTTAAAGCGATGTTTTCTGCAACAGGGTTAATTTTAGAGAGGTATAGAGTTTTTTTGACTCGATGATTGTTTTCTAAAGCAGAGATAACGGAATGGATTCCACTGATAAAGAATGTTTTCATTTGGTTAAATTATCTTTAATTTTAAATATTAAAATATATATATACCCAACAAATAATATGGAGGGGTACCAAAGCGGTCAAATGGGGCGGGCTGTAAACCCGTTGACTTCGGTCTTCGAAGGTTCGAATCCTTCCCCCTCCACCATAAAAACACTTG
>Ga0209653_1003750_pt1 | contig 10178 bp, 5 predicted proteins | sample SaaInl6LU_22_DNA_FD_184644 | JGI IMG/M metagenome (GOLD analysis project Ga0209653, IMG submission 184644) | Marine microbial communities from expanding oxygen minimum zones in the Saanich Inlet - ESP_116LU_22_DNA (SPAdes) (version 2) | ecosystem: Environmental > Aquatic > Marine > Intertidal... | reverse complement strand
GTGCAGGTTATCTTTCTGAGTCTTTCCGTGTTAGTTATAATGGAGATGCTACAGCACAAGGTATTATAACTGCAACTGGTGGTAATTCAACAAAATGGAATACAGCATTTGGATGGGGAGATCATGATGGTTTATATGACCCTGCAGGAACGGGTGCAGCAGCAGCGGCAGCTGTTAGTTTACGTATAGATGAAGAGATACTACCAGCAATTGGTGAAAAGTTAGATAGTAGTATAAATCCTATTAAGGCAGCTACGGTATCCAATGATACAATTACTTTCACTAGAGCTGATAACACAACGTTTGCAATTACTACAAGTGATGCAAATACTAATTACTATCTAGATGATATTACTAAGTCAGGTAACACTTTGACTTATGTAATGAATGGTAAGACAGATGTTACTTACACATTTGGTAGCAACGCATTTACGTCATATGCAAATCACGTAGGACTTTATGATACCGTAGGTACGGCAGCTTCTGAGGCAGGTGCTGTTAATACTAGAATTGATGAGGAAGTTTTACCATTAATTCAAACACCTGCTATAACCTCCAATGGTTCTACTCCTAGTTTAAATTCAGGTATTAGTGCAGCAGAAGTACGTACACTAATTGGTGCGGGTACTTCTTCTACAGATACCAACTACTATTTAAGCGGAGCATCATTCAATACAGGAAATGGAGTTTTAACTCTAACAGTATCTGGTGCTACAAATCAAACAGTAGATTTAGATGGTAGATACCTTACTAGTTTTACAGAAAGTGACCCTGTATTTACAGCATCTCCTGCTGGAGGAATTACTTCTGAAAACATTGGTCTTTGGGATGAGGCTTACGGATGGGGAGATCATGCAGGTTTGTATGCAAATGCTTCTCACACACATAGTGCTACAGATATAACAAGTGGAAACCTAAGTGGCGATAGACTTACGTGGGGTGAAAGCGATGGATTCAGTGGAACTTATGACCTTGTTTGGAGAGCTACAAATGATCTTTATACTGCTTCTTGGCTAAGTATACGAGGGTCTGACGACACTCTTCTTACAAGAAGTATTTCTGTAAGTGGAAATATTACTATATCAAGTTCTATTGTTCTTGCAAATGGTGTTTTAATAAATAACGGTGCTGGTGATGGTGTTCCTGAAGGTACTGTAATTGAAACATTTAGTGCAAACACTTATATTGGTGCATTCTTAGATTTTACAATCTATGATGATGATAAAGGAAACATGAGATCAGGAACATTACAGTTAGTATTTAATGCTGATCAAGTAATGTTTAATGAAGTTAACACAATGGATATTGGTGATACTACTACATGTACATTAGATGCTGTAAATAATGCAGGAACTATTGATGTAAGATTTGCAACACCAGATTCAACATTCCATATTAAATATCACGTAAGAACACTATAACATAATGCTAACCATCTCTCTTTGGATAGGGAAAAAGAGTAAACAATGGCAAACGAATTTAAAATAAAACATGGGTTTATCTCTACAGGAGATGGATCTGTTGAAGGTAGCTTAACAATTACAGGAGCAGCTTATGCTGACAATGGTAGTAGAATTGCTAGTAGACCATGGGTCACACAATTCTTATCAGATAATAGTTACGCTACATCTAGTGACATCACTACTGCAATAAGCAATTTAGTAGATTCTGCTCCAGATACATTGGATACTCTTAATGAGTTAGCAGCTGCACTTGGTGATGACCCAAACTTTTCTACAACTTTAACTAACTCTATTGCTACTAAGCTTCCTTTAGCTGGTGGTACAATGAGTGGTAATATTAGATGGACATCTACAGGTAAAGGCTTAGAGTGGGTAATGAACACAGACGGTGCTGGTATTAAGTTTTATAATACTGGTGATGCTGATACAAACTCTAGACTAGAATACTACACTACAGATAACGGTGACGAATACCATAGATTTATGGTAGCTACTAATGAAGAAATGACTATTAAGTCAGACGGAGTTAGAGTTACTAATAATATCTATATGGCTAGTAACCTTGTAGCTACTCAGTCTTGGGTTTCTACAAGAGGATATGGTGCTGCTTCAGACATTACTGCAGTTAACACACGTATTGATGAAGAGGTATTACCACTTATAGATACTAAAGCTGATGCTGGTCATGTTCATGATTATCTTCCGTTAGCTGGTGGCACAATAGAAGGAAATTTAAATTTAGGAGATTCCTCTAATATTACCATGGCTGTTGGTTCACCAGGTCAATTAAGAATATTAGGTTCGGGTTATACAGGTAGCATTGCTTTAGATGCAACAGCCATGTATATTTATCATGACAGTTCTCTTAGGAATTTAGTGTTAGGAACAAATGAAAGAGCTAGATTAACAATTGACGGTGAGAGTGGGAATGCAACTTTTGTAGGTACTATTTCAGCATCAGGATATAACAATACTAATTGGGATACCGCATATGGATGGGGTGACCACTCTGGTTTATACGATTCAGCAGGTGCAGCAGATGATGTTAACTCTCGTATAGACAATGAAGTTATTCCTTCCATACCTACCAATAACAATCAATTAACAAACGGAGCTGGTTACATTACTGATGGTAACACAGGGTGGAACAACTCATATGGTTTTATTACTGCATCTAGTTCTATTACGGGCAACGCAGCTAGTGCAACTAGTGTTGTTACATTACAAGATACAGCACCTGATGGTGTAAATGGTAAGCTCTGGTGGGAGACAGATACCGGTAAGCTTAAGGTTTACTATGGAGATTCTTCTGCGTGGATAGATGCTTTACCACTTCCAGATACTAGTCTTTTTTATACAAGATCTGGAGGAGCAATAGATGGTGATGTATATATAGGTCAAATTTTAACAGTTGAAGGTAATATTACAACAAGCTCTAGCTTTGTTGGACCTCTTGAAGGTAATGCTTCTACAGCCACACAACTAGCTACAGCAAGAAATATTGCTTTAACTGGAGCTGTAACAGGTAACGCTAACTTTGACGGAAGTGGTAATATTAGTATTTCTACTACTGCTACATCAGATCCAACGTTAACTATTAACGGAGATGCTTCGGGTTCTGCAACCTTTACTAATTTAGGTAATGCTACTTTAACACTTACTATTTCTGATGATTCTCATAATCACACTATAGCAAATGTAGATGGCTTACAAACAGCATTAGATGGAAAGCAAGCAGCTGGTAGTTATCTTACCTCTATACCTTCTTCTTATGCTACAGATGCTGAGGTTGACTCTGCGATATCCGTAGTTAATGATAGAATTGAAACTGAGATACTGCCTGCTATAGATGATAAACTTAGTATTACAGGGGGTAAAATTACTGGCATATTATCTCATGATAATAGAGCAGCTACTAACGTTGCTCACTGGTCAGCTGTTGGTGATTCAACTGGAGCTATAAAAATAACTATTCCTGGCAGCCATTCTAGCGGTTGGTCAATGCTGGTTTTACGTATTACCGCTTACGAATACAATTCATCAAACCACACTGTTTACTACGTTTCAGGTCATGATTGGACTAGTGGCTGGTATAACAATGGCGTTACTAAGTTAGGAGATTCTAGTAAAGATATTAGCCTTGGACACGATGGGAACAAGGACTATGTAATATTAGGGCTTACTTCTGCATCTTGGACTTACGGTCATGTTACAGTAGATGTGATGTCCCACCCTTCTTTTTACTCCACAAGTATGGATATATCTAGTGGTTGGGCTGTATCTCAAGTAACTAGTTTAGACGGTATAACTGTACAGAGTGTAACTAACAGAAAAGTTCTCACAAATGTTGATGAGGGTTCTGGTAATGGGATTGATGCTGATACTGTAGATGGAATTCAAGCAGCTTCATTCTTGCGTAGTGATGCTAATGATACAATGTCTGGTGTGCTTACTATTACAGGCAACAATGGGGTAAGCAAGTTGCGTTTAGAGGGTACTACTCCAACCATTGACTTGGATGATTCAGACGGAGATAGTTTTTACATTCACGTAAACTCCAACCAATTTTATGTATTGGCAGATAGGAACGGTGGAGGAAATTATGGTGATTGGGAAACACCGCATCCACTACAGTTAAACGCTGCTTCAAACGCAACGTACCTATGGGGAAATCTTGTAGGTAACGCTGCTTATGCATCTACATCTGATTTTGATGCTGTAGGTTCAGCTGATGCTGTTAATACTAGAATTAATGAAGAGGTTCTTCCTCTTATAGATTCTAAGGCAGACTCTGCTCACGAGCATCAATATATAAGAACTGTACTTTCTACTCAAGAAGCTGATGATGCTATGCCTAGTACGGGATATGCACTTCAGCACTTTTTAGGGAAAGGTCCATCTAATAATGATGGTCATATTTTGGGTATGACTTGGACAGGGACTAGCGTCTACGGAGCTCAAATATGGGTAGACACTGACCCAAATAACCTAATGGCTTTCCGTTCAAGAAGTAATGCAGGTGTTTGGACAAGATGGAATAACTTATGGCACGATGGAAACTTATCAAATGTATCTCAATTAACAAATGATGCAGGGTATATTACATCGTTTGATATTACCACTCAAACAGACGGAAAGTATTTAAGAAGTAACGCAGACGATTCTTTTTCTGGGAATCTTACAAGTGCACAAAGTAAATGGATTAAATTTTATCACCCTACACAGACAGATACTAATGACGGAAAAATTGGAGCAGGTGTATTTGATACAGGTCTAAATATTGTTGGCGCACAAACAGTTGCAGGAACAGGTAGACAAGTAAGGATTTGGGGAGATTTAATTACATCAACAGGGTCTAAATACGCCACAGAATCTTATGTAAACACAGCCGTATCAAACCTTGTAGACTCTGCACCTGCAGCATTAGACACACTTAATGAACTTGCTGCTGCATTAGGAGATGATGCTAACTTTAGCACAACGATTGCAAACAACATTGGTGCTGTAAACACTCGTATAGATGAAGAGGTATTCCCTGCAATAGACGCAAAGCAAAACGCAGGAAACTATGCTACCTTTACAAACAATATATATTTAAACAATTCAACAACAACCGCTTCATTTATTACTGAACTTGCAAATGAACACGGTGCTTTCCAAGATGATTACAAAGCATACAAAGTTGCTTGGGATTATGCAGGAAACAGTAACCTTGACGTAGGTTTTGAGTCTGTTGAATTAGCAGGTTGTGTAGTTGAGTGTTGGGGAGGAACGTATAAACACGTTAGACTAACAAGACCAACTACAGGAACAGGTGGCCCTTCTATATATGTTTACAATGACCAAGGTGGTTCTTACGCTCCAGGATGGAGACAGATTTGGACAAGTGATGAGTTCAACTCTACTAATGTTTCTAATTGGAATACCGCTTATGGATGGGGTGATCATGCAGGTGCAGGATATTCAAATGCTAGTAATTTATCTTCAGGAACTGTCCCATACGCTAGAACAAATAAAGTCTTACCTACTTCAGGTAACTATGTTTGGGATGCATCAACTCTTGCAGGCGATTATGAGACTGGAGTACAAACATCATTTGTAAGAGCCGCTAACGGCTTTCCAGAATATGGTGCTGTTCTTCATATTGGCGCAAGAGGAGGAGGAGATGCTGGAGGTGATTTTCAAATATACTGTGGACACGGCTCTGGAAACGGAGGTAATCATTTAAGATTTAGGAATGCGGATAATAATGCTGATCCTACTGATTCGTGGACTGCTTTTAAAACTATATGGGATTCAGAAAATCTAGTAAATAATCAAGATAATTGGAACACAGCCTACGGATGGGGAAATCATGCTTCTGCTGGGTACTTAAAATCTATACCCTCTACATATGCTACTGATGCAGAGGTAAACACTGCTGTTTCGGCAGTTAGTAATAGAATTGACACCGAAGTATTGCCCTCCATAGACAGCAAATTAGATGCTAAAGATAGAACCAACTATAAAGGAGTTACTGATGATTATGTAATTGGTCAAATGATGTGGAAAAATTATGGTAACAATCATACCATATTTGATGCATCTAATAGCACAACACCAGGAGGTACTGCTTGTAGTAACAGTACGCCAGAAGTACCGTGGACAGGTACATATCCTACTCTTATGGGTTGGAATGGTTCCAGTACTTACGGTGTAAGAGTAGATTCTGCAGGTAGAGCTGATAACGCTAACTACGCTGCAAGTGCCGGTAGTGTTGTAACTATACAAGACGCAGCTCCAACAGGGGTTGATGGTAGACTATGGTGGGAATCTGATACTGGTAAATTGAAAGTATATTATGGCAGCTCTTCAGCTTGGATTGATGCAGTGCCTATACCAGATGTTTCTATATATTACCCTAAATCAGGTGGTGCTATTACAGGAGACGTTCTTATAGAACAGACTTTAACAGTAGTTGGTAATACTCTTATAGAAGGAACTCTTACAGAAACTTCAGATATTAACTTAAAAGAAAACATTGCACCTTTAGAAAATGCTTTAGGTAAAGTGATAAGTTTAGAAGGAGTTTCATTTAATAAAAAGGACACTCCTGAAGTTAAAGAGATTGGTTTCATTGCTCAACAAGTTGAAGAAATTGTACCTGAGTTAGTAACTGAAACTGAATCTGGAATTAAAACTGTTTCATATACTAGAGTTAGTGCTTTGTTAGTAGAGACTGTAAAAGAGCAGCAAAAAGAAATAGATTCTTTAAAAGCTCTTGTTGCTGATTTAGCAAACAAAATAAATAATTTATAACATGACGTTTTTATTTCCCACCTCTCCCTCAGCAGGGGATCAATATGTAGCCCCTACAGGCCGTCTTTATATATGGGATGGGTCTTGGACAACTAAAGGAGATACAACAGATCCTAACCCTTTTGAAGAAGATCCTTTTAGGTATCGTTCTATTTATACAAGAGGATATGTTAGTGGAGGTTATAAAAGTTCTTCTCCATGGAAAAATACTAATAGGACAGAGCATTCAACAGATATTACAACAAATCTTGGTGATCAGTTAGATCGGGCTGCTGCTTATATACATGGAGGTTATAGTGATTATAACAAATATGTATATGGAACTGCAGACTCATTTAGTGGTTCTGGAGTACATACTTCTTCTGTAAGTATGATTACTGAAACAGGCAGAACTCATGAAAGTAAATGGGATTTAAAAACTAGTAGAGATGATACAGGTGTTTTGCTAAGCCCTTCATTATCAATGGCTTACATTACAGCAGGTGGATCTACAACTACAGATAAACATAATTACGTTACAGAAGTAATGTATGTTGCAGGCAGTGCTCCTACAGGTTACAAATCTGGTACTAGTTACGGACAGGTTGCTTGTTGGAATGGTGCAACTAAAGGATGGGTTTATCAAAGTGGTGCAGCCAATTTCACTTTTGCAACAGAAAGCTGGATTAATGGTGGTACTTCTGTGGGTACTGATGGTTGGGGAAAAGCTCTTTCTACCAAGCATGGTCATGCATATGTTAAAAATGGTGGTAACATAGTTACAGGAGCATTTAAATTAAATGATACTACTGGGGCTCAGATGAGAACTGATTTGATTTTTGATAACTCAGGTGAAGAAAATTATCAAACTGGTCAAAACTGGGGCTACTGTCTAGGTCATTACAACGGTTTGCAAAATAATATTTCTTATAAAGTTCACTCAGTAACTGATGTATATACTTTATTAGGTGCAGATACTCAACCCAAAGGGCATGATGGCATGTCTTCTGCGGCAATGGCTTCTGGAAGTTCAATGATATTAGGTACATTATAATTATGGCATTTATATTTCCAACAAATCCGTCTATAGGAGATGAGTACGTAGCACCTACGGGAGTTATATATTTCTGGAATAACACCTGGGTTACCAGTGGTGAAGAGTTTTCAGTTAATCCTTTTCAAAATACTTTTTTGTATAGAACCATTTATACAAAAGGTTATATGACCGGTGGGTATAAAAGCGGTTCTCCTTGGAGAAACGTAAATAAAACTATTCATGCAACTGACTTAACTTCCAATTTAGGAGATGTTATGACTCGTGTAGCTAGTTATATAGGAGGAGGTTGGAGTGATTATAATACTTATCTATATCCAAGTGGTGGTTCACATAATGGAAAGACTACAATAGTAGAGTCTATGAGTATGACTACAGAAACTGCTAGATCACTTGATTCAACTATGTATTTAAAAACTACAAGAGGAGATGCTGAAGGTCTAATGAGTCCTACTTTAGTAGTTGGATACATTGTAGGTGGTGGTAGTTCTGCCGTAGATAAACATAATTATGTGACTGATGTAATGTATGCTGCAGGAACAGTTTCTTCAGCACCGTTAGCAGGTGGTACAAATGGTGGTCTTGGTGCTTTGTTTGGTGAGTTTAAAGCTTGGATTTCACAAGGAGCTGGTTCTTCAATGGACTGGGCAACAGAAACTTGGTCTACTGGAGGAATGTCTTGGGCTACTGGAGGACAACCTAAAGGCTTATCAAGTAAACACGGTCATGGTTACGGTAGTCAAGGTAGTTATGATGGTCACGTTAATGTATATAAGTTTAATGATACTACAGGTACTAATGCTGCTACTATAGTAAGAGCTAAGAAAAGTGGTGAAGAAAACTGGCAGGTTGGTCAAAACTGGGGATATCAACTAGGAGCTTATGACGGTGCCGCACAAACAAATGATTCTGCTAAAATTAACTATCTTACAGACACGTTAACAGTAATGGGTGCGGATACACAACCTAAAGGTCATGATGGTTCTTCATCAGGAACATGTGCATCTGGTGCAGCTAGTCTTGTTGGTTATTAATAATATATTTGTAAATAAAATAAAATAAAATGAAATATTTCATTATAAGGTTCCAAAGGGAAGTTCCCCAAATTGAAGGAATGTCTTTAATTGTTTGGTTAGATTCTTACGGTATTTTTTCAGTTACAGAAGCTGCTGAAGAAGCGGTGCTAGAGTTAAATGTTCCTATGGAAGAAATTTCAGAAGACGAAGCTTTAAATGGAACTAAGTTTTATGGAGTGTCTAGAGATTATAGAAGCGCCTACTCTGAAGTAGAAGGTTTAGAGCCTGATGAAGAAGGTGGTTATAAAACTAAAGTGTATCATACTGACGATACCATATCTGCTACATTAAGTCTTATGAAAAAAATTAGCAAAAGACGTGTTGAAGATGAGTATGCTAGAAGAGATACTGTTGTAGGAAAAGAATCTGTATTACAAAGTTTAGAAGATGCTGCATCTATTTGGGATATCAATACTCTTAGAGAAAACTTATTAGGTGTTGAAATGCCAATGTATCAAGCAATGGAAATGGGTCTAGCAGATGAAAATAAAAATCGTACAACTCCAGTAGATTATAATAAAGGATTTTAAAAACAACAAAACCAATGGAAAAAAAAGACGTTTTAAGAATTGCTGAAGAGCAAGGAGGTTGGAGCATGAGTGATTTTCAAAGTAGGTACTTTGTAGTCAATTCTCAAGTTACTGATTATCGTAAAGTAAGACAGGCTTTATTAGAAATAGAAACTAGAATTGCTGCTAGAAAACAAATTGATAGAGACAACAAAAAAACTGAAATCAATCTTAAAATTAAGCAAAGAGATTTACAGTCTGAAACAAGAGAGTTAGAAAAAGAACTAGTCTTGGTAGATATTGATCAACTTGAATATGATCTTTCTGTATATAAAAGTAAAGTGCGGGTTGTTGATGAAGAGATTGAAGAGTTTTCTAAACTAGTGTTAGAAATAGTTTCATCTGTAGAAGAGTTGGAAACGTACAAGCAGCATAATGAAGAGTTAGAAAGAGAGTATTGGATTCATAGAATGGCTAAGCAAGCTGGTGTAGACATGGTGACTACAGGTAGAATAGGTGCTGGTAACTTAGACTCTATTGCAATGATGTCTCCAGAAGATCAAGCTTTAACTATAGGATCTGCTCTTATAAGTTCTAAAAAACTTACAGCAGGTATTAATGCAATAGAAGAGGCTGTTAATAGCAATGCTAATCTTCTTTCTAGTGAATTTACCGGTTTGTTTACAAACAATGATGTTTTAAAACTTGCTGAAGAAAGTAAAGCAAAAATAGATGGGGAAGATATTTAGCATACCTATTAATCCTAAACTATCTGAATCAGAGTTTATAGAGTTTCTTA
>Ga0209653_1003749_pt1 | contig 10181 bp, 10 predicted proteins | sample SaaInl6LU_22_DNA_FD_184644 | JGI IMG/M metagenome (GOLD analysis project Ga0209653, IMG submission 184644) | Marine microbial communities from expanding oxygen minimum zones in the Saanich Inlet - ESP_116LU_22_DNA (SPAdes) (version 2) | ecosystem: Environmental > Aquatic > Marine > Intertidal... | reverse complement strand
GTTTAAGTGGTTCTATTTCAGTGATTATTTTATTAATTGAGTTGTTATTTATCATCTTTTAGTAAAGAAAATAATGCAGATCTAAAAACTGACAATAAAATACTAAAAAATAATGCTGCCCAAAAGCCTGAAACAGCAAAGCCATCTACTAATTTATCTGCCAATAATATAATTACTGCATTTATTACAAATATAAATAACCCAAAGGTTACTAGGGTTGCAGGTAGTGTAAAAAAGATTAACAGTGGTCTTACAAACATATTTAACAAAGCAATTACAAAGGCTACAATTATTGCAGATATGTAACCAGATATAGCTACCCCAGGTAAAATATTAGCCAAAACAATTACTGCTACAGCCGTTAATAATATTTTTAAAAATGTTTTCATTTTACAGGTATTTATTTGATAATTAATTAGCTAAAAACGTACCAAATAAAAAAAACTGCTTTTTTGGCAGGTTTTTTCCTGTAAACAATTCTTAATTTTTTAAAAAAGTTAATTACTGAAACTTTTTTACTACAATTTAAATCACTTTTAAACATATTGTTTGTTATAAAAGTATCGCTTTCTTACTATCTTTGTAAAAACAAAATAAAATAATGAGTAATATACTTGCACCTTCAGTTTTAGCAGCAGACTTTGCCAACTTACAACGCGACATAGAAATGGTTAATAATAGTGAAGCAGATTGGTTTCATATAGATATTATGGATGGCGTTTTTGTACCAAACATTTCTTTTGGTATGCCTGTTTTAAAAGCCATAACCAAACATGCTAAAAAAACAATAGACGTGCATTTAATGATTGTAAATCCAGATCAATACATACAAACATTTGCAGATTTAGGTGCCAATATTCTAACAGTACACTATGAAGCTTGCACACATTTACACAGAACAGTACAAGCCATAAAAGCAGCGGGTATGAAAGCGGGTGTTGCTTTAAACCCCCACACACCGATAGCTGTTTTAGAAGATATTATTTCAGACTTAGATTTGGTGTGTATTATGAGTGTAAATCCTGGGTTTGGAGGACAATCTTTTATTGAAAATACTTACAAAAAAGTTAGTCAGTTAAGACATTTAATAGAGTTTACAGCCTCTAATTGCCAAATAGAAATTGATGGCGGTGTTACCAATAAAAATGCAAACCAATTAATAGAAGCTGGTGCCAATGTTTTGGTGGCTGGTAGTTATGTTTTTAAAGCAGAAAACCCAACAGAAACTATTGCCGATTTAAAAAATATTATAGCATAATTGTATGCGGTTGTCGACATAGAAACTACAGGAAATGGCCCTAAAGGTCAAAAAATTACAGAAATTTCTGTTTTAGTTTTTAATGGCGAAAAAATAGTAAATGAGTTGACAACTCTGGTAAACCCAGAGCAAAACATTCCACCTTTTATTACAAACCTAACAGGCATTACTAATGCTATGGTTAGAAACGCACCCAAATTTCATGAAATTGCACAAAAGGTAGAAGAAATTACGCAAGATTTAATTTTTGTTGCCCACAATGTTAATTTCGATTACAATATCATAAGAGACGAGTTTAAAAGTTTAGGCTTCGATTGGAAACGTAAAAAACTATGTACAGTGCGGTTAACAAGAAAAATTATTCCTGGCTTACCTTCTTATAGCTTGGGTAATATTTGTTCTGGAGAAAATATTCCAATTAATGGCAGACACAGAGCAAAAGGCGATGCAGAAGCTACTGTAGAATTATTTAGAAGATTGATTAAAAGAGACCAGCATTTTATCATCAATTCTTTTTTAAATCCACGTTCTAGACAAGCTACTTTACCGCCACTTTTAGATAAAAAAACAGTAGATAATTTACCCGAAACTTTTGGAGTTTATTATTTTAAAAATACAGCTAAAGAAATTATTTATGTTGGTAAGGCCAACAATATTAAACAAAGAGTTATTAGCCATTTTTATGACAAAAAGAAAAAAGAACAAGCAATGTGTATGGAAATTGCACATATTTCTTATTCAGAAACTGGTAGCGAATTATTGGCGTTGTTATTAGAATCTTCAGAAATAAAAAACAAATACCCAAAATACAATCGCTCTCAAAAAAATAATAATACCGCTTTTGGTATATTTTCTTATGAAGATCAAAAGGGAATTATCCATTTAGCATTTAATAAAATTAAATTAGTTTCAAATTCGATAACAACATTTTACACTTTGGCTGCTTGTAGAGTTTTTCTAGAAAAAATTTGTAAAGAATTTACTTTATGCCCAAAATATTGTCATTTACAAACCAATGTAAAGCAATGTTTTCATCATCAAATTAAAGAATGTAAAGGTATTTGTTGTAACAAAGAACCTGTTTCAGAATATAACAAAAGGGTTTTAAAGGCAATACAATCTGTTAGCGTAGCATTAGAAAATATTGTGATAAAAGAAACGGGGAGGTTTGCAAACGAAATTGGTTTTGCTTTAATTTTAGAAGGAGTTTACCAAGGTTTTGGATATATTGATAAGGAACTAGATGCGCAACTACAAAACCCAGAAGATTATCAATTTTACATACAACCCAAAAGAGATAACAAAGATGTGCAAAAAATATTAACTTCTTATTTACAAAAAAAAGAAGGTTTAAAAGACTTAGAAAATGGAAAAATCGGCATATAAGATACACATTATTGGTGCAGGAGTTAGTGGTTTAATTGCAGCACAAGTTTTAGAAAATCATGGTTATCATCCAACAATCATAGAAGCTAGTGCTACAGTTGGTGGACGTGTAAAATCAGATATTGTAGACGATTATATTTTAGATCATGGTTTTCAGGTGTTGTTATCTTCTTACCCCGCAGCACAAAAATATTTAGATTATAAAGCGTTAGATTTACAAGAATTATTACCAGGAGCCACAATTTTTAAAAATGGTAAAACGCAAACTATTGGAGATCCTTTGCGTAATTTTTCTTTGTTATTTCCTACAATAGTATCATCTATAGGAAACTTTTCTGATAAGCGAAAAATTTTTCAATTAAATAGGCTATTAAAAAAGAAAAAGATAGCTAGCATTTTTAATGAAGAAGAAAAAACAACACTTAAATATTTACAAGATTTTGGTTTTTCTAAAGATATTATCTCTAACTTTTTCAAACCTTTTTTTAGTGGAATTTTCTTAGAAGAAAAACTAAACACCTCTAGTAGAATGTTTGAATTTGTGTATAAAATGTTTGGCGAAGGAAAAGCTGTATTGCCAAAAGGTGGTATACAAGCAATCTCTAATCAACTAAAAGACAAGCTACAAAACACCACTTTTATATTTAATACAAATGTAAAAGAAGTTTTAGATTCTAAAATTATTTTAGACGATGCACACGAAATTCAAACCCATATAAGTATAATTGCAACAGAAGCCAGTGCATTAATCTCAAATTTAAACAATCAGGAAACCAACTGGAAAAGTTGCCATACGTTCTATTTTGAAACTAGAAACAAAGCAATACATAAACCTTTAATTGGTTTAATTGCAGATGGTGATGCTTTGATTAATAATATTTTTTATCATACAAGTGTTGCTACAAAATCTAAAGGCACTGTAGAATTACTTTCTGTAACTGTAGTAAAAGAACATAATTTATCTGAATTAGACTTGATATTAAGGGTTACAGAAGATTTAAAAATTCTTTGTGGAATAGAGGTTAAAAGGCTTTTAAAACACTATCATATTAAAAAAGCCTTACCCCAATTAAGCAATTTGCAATACGAAATTTCGAGTTCTGAAACCAAGTTAAAATCTACCATATTTTTGGCAGGAGATCAATTGTTAAATGGGTCTTTAAACGCAGCTATGATTTCTGGTGAAAGAGCTGCATTAGGGGTTGTACAAGCCTTAGAAGATGGTTTAATTGTAGATGAGTTAACATCTGAGTATCAATAAAAAAATAGGCTCTTTATAAAAAAAGCCCCTTTTAAAACTACTATTACTAACTCAAAAACTATAATTGTTCTACTAAAAACTTTATTAAATCGGTTGTTGTTACAATACCAACTAACTCGCCATTTTTTGCAACAGGTAGTGCATGAAATTCTTTTGCTGCCAACAATTTAGACACCTCTTTTATGGTAGCATCTGGATCTACAACAGTTACATTTTTAGCCATCACTTGTTTAATGGTAAACATATCATACACAAAAGTGTCTACATTATTTTCATCATCTGAAATATCTGCAAAACTAATTCTTAAAATATCTGTATAGCTAAGCATACCAAGAATTTCTTTATTTCTAACTACAGGTATGTGCCTAATTTTATTTTTTTTGAAAAGTTTTTCTGCTTTTTCTAAAGTATCAGAAACATGTAACTATAACCTTGGTTGTCATTATAGATGATATTGGTGTTCGTTTTTTCATGATTTTTTTATTTAGAATTATAAATCAAATTTCAGGAAAACTATCAAATTAAAAGATGATTTTTATCAGTAATAAACAACAATTTTTTTGGTATTTTCTATAGAATTATGTAGAAAAAAACTACTATTTAAAATATAGATAAACTTTATTTTAAATAGTAGTTTTTCTTATTTAGTGACCTCCACTGTTGACTCTTCTAACTTTATTGAAGACTTGAATTATATTTTATCCTTCGATTTTTGATTACATTAGATGCGACAGAACTCTCCTGTAGTTACATTAATCAAAAAGCCCTTATCGATCTTATATTTTGATTACTTCCATTATTGATATTATCTGTCTGAAAACCACCAAAACTCGTAGAACCGCAGCTATCTCCAAATACTTGCGTATAAAAATCCCTCCTGCCAGATTCACTAGAGGAACTAAAATATTTTCCACAATAACCACCACTGAAATTTCCTAATCCATTTTTTCTAAGATTTTGGAACATTAAGTTTAGCTCATCTTTAGATGGAAGAAACCAATCATCATAACCATTTAAGACCAAATTATCACAAATATAGGCCACATTAGTCGTTGTGTTACAAGCTGATATTATGTTCGTTGTATTTTGAGCTCCAGAACCAATAATTGTATCTGTCTCAAAAGTGGTACCTCTTGGACATTGGTTGTTCTGATTCACTCCATCATTTATGTTTTGCTGGTCAATATCAGCTGAAACCAAGCCATGTTCTCCTGTGTCATCTAAATAGAATATAATTCCTCCTGCATAGCTTTGTCCAATATATAAGCCACCGGGTATGCCTGTATTTATAACGATTTCTTCTCCATATGTTGTTCCAACACTATTAGTTACGTAAGCTCTGGCATAATAAGTTAAGTTGGACAATAAATTAGTTCCAGAAGAACTAAAAGCATCAATACCTCCACCTTCATTGGTGACTTCATTGTCTATTGATGGGTTTGGAGAGATACTCCAACAAATACCTTTGGCTATTATTGGACATCCTCCATCACTTATGATGGTACCACCAGAAGTAAAACTATTTACAGTAATCGATGTAGCTGAATTTGTAGAGATTGTTGGCAGTAAACCAGTAGTAACAGTGTGTTGAGCTCCGTATCCTGTTCCATTTTCATTGGTAGCATATGCTCTGACATAGTAAACCGTACCACAACCACTAAGCCCTGTGAGCGTACTTGTAAAAAAACCTAGGCCAGAACCATCATTGGTGTGGCTGTCAGCAATTGTAGGGTTTTCTGATAAAGACCAACAAACCCCTTTAGAAATTAAATCAGAACCACCATTTTGACTCACATAACCTCCACTTGAAGCTGTTGTTGCTGTAAGAATGCTATTGGAAGAACTTGTTCCTACAATTGGAATCGTTGGATTAGGTGGTAATACAGCATTGTTCACAATAGTTTGTTGATTACCATAGGAAGTTCCTACAACATTAGTGGCATAAGCTCTAATGTAGTACGTGTTATTTATTGAAAGTCCGTCAATAAATGAATTAAATAACCCTGAGCCACTACCATCTTCAGTTTTGTTATTTGCTATCGTGGGGTCAGATGTTGTAGCCCAACAAACCCCTTTAGATATAATTGCAGCACCACCATCATTAACAATATTTCCTCCTGAGTTGACACTCGTTGTGGTCAATCCATTAGGACTTAATGTTGATAATGTAGGCAAGTTATATGACAAAGTCCTGAATTGAATTTGATTTCCATAATTAGTCCCAAATAAATTTGTAGCATAACTTCTAATATAATAAATCGTATCTGGTTCTAAAGATGATATGCTCAAAGAAAAAGTTCCTAAACCTATTCCTGATTCAAAACTAGAATCAGAGAGGGTTGGACTTGATGACGAACTCCAGCAAACACCTCGATTTATTATTGTACTCCCACCATCAGAAATAATAGCTCCTCCCACTTTTGCAGAAGTGAATGTTATTTCTGATGCAGCTGTTGTGGTTAATTCTGGAATTGTTAAATTAGAAGAAGTCGTAAAAAAGACAACATCTCCTAAGCCAGTTCCAATAATTGTTGTAGCGTAACCACGAACATAGTAGGTGGTGTTTGGTAATAAATTTGACAATCCTATAGTATAATCGCCTATCTCCTGATTATTAGGAGCTATTCCTTGAGAATTCGTTGCTGAAGGTGGTGAGATTGTGTCTATATAAAACCCTTTTGATAATACAATTTGATTACCTGTGTCAGATAAAGAACTTTTAACTGTTGCCGTACTGAAAGAGATATCAGAAACAACAGATGATCCTACAACAGGAACACTCCCTTGTGGATTTGTTAACGCGTCAACATAGGCTTTCGTCACCGCATCCTGAGCTTCTGTTGGGTCTTGTAAATCTTTTATCTGTTGGTTGTTAGCAGAATTGTTCTTTGCCAGTACCGTTTTAAGGCTAGGAGTGGTAGCGGTAGCATTACCACTGTTTGCTGCGTACAAAGCATAAGGAACGCTCAGTAGTTCTGTAGTCCCCATAGCCACATAGCCATTGCCTGTATCAAGCTCTATGCCTAAGTAATAACTTCCTAATGACCAGTCCAGTTCTGAGAAGGTACCTGTATTGGCTGTGCCCTGTCCAATCACAAGATTCACCTGTCCTAAATCATCCGTAGGGACATAGTGCGTTTCTGTAAATATAGGGACTGCTGTTTGTGAACCCTGTATGACATTAAACTTAAAATACACATTGGTATTGATAATTAAATCTCCTGAGTTGTTTCTTACGGTGGCTTGGTAATTAAAACCCTGTGGAGCTTGAGCCTTTAGTTGTGTGAGTGAAGCTATGGCTAAACATAGTATGGCGTAAAACTTTTTCATTTTTTGATAATTTTATAGGTATTGGTTTGTTTTGAATCTTTTGTAGTGACGGTTACAAAGTAAGTGCCTGTGGTAAGGGTTTGAATACTCAACGGCTGCTGTTTTGGATGTGCTGTTTGTAGGGTTTGTTTTCCGCTGATGTCTGTAATCCTTACTTCAAAGAATTGTTCGGTTGGATGGGTGATGTAAATCAACTCTTTGGTAGGGTTTGGAAAGACTTTGACTTGAAATTGTAATTCAGGTGTTTCTATATTTAGGGTTGACAAGTTCAATGAAGGGTAATAGCCGTTTCCTAATTGTATGCTCCCGTCTTCGGAGGTCATAGCCCCTACCGCTAATTCTCCAGAGGTATAGCTAAGTTTGTTGTTCCCATTTTCAAAAGTCGCTCCAGAAGGGCTTATGACTTGTTTGGAAATAGTTTGACTAAATCCTTTAAGGCTTAAAAGTAAGATAGCTAAAATAATATAGCGCATAATTGAATTGGTTTTAAAACAAATGTATAAAACTATTTACAAATTAAAAAAAGGGTTAATACAGCGAAAAAAATATTCCCAAGAATAAAAAATTATTCTTGAGAATAAAAAGTGACTCCAGCAGGATTCAAACCTGCAACCCTCAGAGCCGAAATCTGATATTCTATTCAGTTGAACTATGGAGCCTTTTTTAATTTAAATAACCTTTAACTTGGGCTAAAGATAGCAATTTGGTAATAAAATTATTTCATTAAATGTTTTCTAACCAATGTAGAAATTATTTTTCCTTCTGCTTGTCCTGCTAACGCCTCTTGTACTACTTTCATTACTTTACCCATATCTTGCATTCCAGAAGCATTTAAATTGTCTATGGTTGCAATTACAACACCTTCTATTTCGGCTTCTGTTAAGGCTTCTGGTAAAAACTGTTCTAAAATGGCAATTTCCGCCAATTCAGGTGCAGCTAAATCTTCTCGACCTTCTTTTAAAAAGATGGTAGCACTATCTTTACGTTGTTTTACTTGCTTTTGTATAATTTTTAGCTCTTGGTCTTCTGTTAATTCTTCTTGAGAACCTGTTTCTGTTTTGGCTAATAAAAAAGCAGATTTTACAGCTCTTAAAGCTTGTAAAGCAACTGTATCTTTTGCTTTCATAGCTTGTTTCATCTTGTTCATTACCTCTTTTTGTAAACTCATATTCTATTGTTTTAGTTATTTGTTTTTATTTACCTTTTTAAGGTATAAAATGTTTTTATTATAATCTATTATTGCTTTTCCTTTCTGTAAAATATCTGCCCCAATAATACCTGTAACTTCTTTGGCATTGTGTTGTATTAATGCTGTATTTACGTGCGATAAATCAAACAAAACCAAATTAAAAGTATTGGTTTGCCATTTGTCTATTTTAAGTTGATTTTTTGTGGATATTAGTGTTTCCATATCAGTTGCTCCTGCACCTGCAGCTTTGGTATCACTTTCTTCTGTTTCTAAATTAAAGTGTTCAATCGATTTTAAACCAACACAAGAATTAGAGGCACCTGTATCTAAAATAAAACGACCTTTTACACCATTAATTTTAGCTTTTAATTCTAAATGGTTGGTGGCAATTTTTTTTAATTTTATTTTAATGTATTTTTTCTTTGTTAAGATTTTTTTTAAACGTTTCATAAAATTTTTAAGATCTCAAAAATAAGATTTAATAGATTTAGAAAATACCAACCTACAAAATTTCTTGTAGTTTTTGTTTGTACAATTTAAAGGTTCTAATATTATGATGTGTAGCTTCTTGTAAAGTGATAAAACTATTTACAGGATTATTATTTAATTGAAATAGTTTTTTTGCACCTTTAATAGGTGTAACACGATCTTTTTTGCCTTGAAAAATGCATATTGGTACTTGTACATTTTTAAAAAAGGTATGTGTTTTAAATTTATATTTTAATAAAAAAGTTGGTGCTAAAAAAAAGGCCTTTTGTACTGCTTTTTTTAAACTATAAAAAGGAGATTCTAAAACAAGATGTTTGGGTTTATACTTTTCTGCAATTTTAGTAGCAAAAGTACAACCTATGGAATAACCGTAAACTACAATTTTGTCTTCATTATACATTGTGTTGACATATTGATACACTTGCAAAGCGTCTTGATACATTTTTTGTTCATTAAAAGCACCAACGCTTTTGCCATAATTTCTATAATCAAAAAGAATTACTTCGTAATTGTAGTCTAAAAGATAAGAAACTCTGTTACCCCATTTTGTTAAATTACCTTTGTTACCATGACAAAAAAGAATGATTCCTTTAGGGTTTTCTAGTTTAAAATGTACTGCATTAATTAGAGTATTATCTTTAGCTTTAATAAATAATTCTTTAAATGAATATAGAAACTGATATTGATAATTTTTGTTTAGTTTTTTACCATTTAAAAAAATAAATTTCTCTTGAAAGAAATAAAACAAAATACAAAAAGCAATTATAAACAAGATTGGTAAATAAATCATTTGTAAAAATTAATTAGCACGAAACTAATGATTTTTAAGGATTCTAAATAATAACTCGACCACCAAATTTACTAGCTAGTATAGTCTGGTTAAAAGCAAGAAAAGACAGAAATGTAATAAATAATCATATTTCCCATTCTTATAGATGTATATAATATACATTGAATAATATTGCAAACGTTCTGGGCGATATTAAAAATATAAGACAAAGTATACGCAGAAAATCGAAGTTCAAACTTTGAAAAAATAGTTTGAAAACAATCTTACCTTACGAATAATAATTGTTAAAAAGAGTAAACAATTAGAGATAAAAAAGTTTTACCTAAATAAAAAAACCGAGACATATGTCTCGGTTTTTGTACCCCTTACAATTCCATTCTCGAACTCTTTTTACCAAAACCTAACAAATATCTACGCTTTAAAGAAACTCCTTTTTAACGAGGGTTTAGCAGATTATAATGGCTTACCCCTTATTAAA
>Ga0209653_1003743_pt1 | contig 10186 bp, 9 predicted proteins | sample SaaInl6LU_22_DNA_FD_184644 | JGI IMG/M metagenome (GOLD analysis project Ga0209653, IMG submission 184644) | Marine microbial communities from expanding oxygen minimum zones in the Saanich Inlet - ESP_116LU_22_DNA (SPAdes) (version 2) | ecosystem: Environmental > Aquatic > Marine > Intertidal... | reverse complement strand
TTTTCTTTTTTATTATTAATTTTATGTATCATTCTAAAAAAAAAAAAAATTTTAAACAAACTTAGCTTTTGTAAAGTTTTTATTTTGTTAAGTACACCTTTTTTATTTAACAATTTTTTTGTTGATCCATCACTGTTTCCAGATCAGAGCAAGTATACTTTTGGTGCAAAATTTGCAAGAGAGAATTTAAATTATGAATTTTTATTTCACGATTTTAAAGTGTTTGTTGCTAATATTATTTATTCCGTCAGTCCAGTTTTATCTTTTGAAACTTATAAAACTATAGGTTTTATAAACAGATTTTTATTTATTTTAGTCTTATTATTATTCATTACAGAAAAAAAAATAGATAATTTAAGTTTAATCATTTTAATTTTTAGTCCTTCAATTACACTTTATACTTCAATAGCTTTAAGAGATATACTTTCAGCATTGTCATTAATTTTGTGTTTTTATTACTGGTTGAACAAAAGAAATTTTTTTTTATCCCTTTTCCTTTTTTTCTTAGCAATAATGCTTAAGTACCAAAATTTAATTTTTTTCGTGATTATGATATTTTCATATTTTGCGATAAATTATAGAGAAAAAATAATAACCTATTTAATTATTTTGTTTTTTTGTGTAATTATTTTTTATTTTTCAACTGAAATCATTGAAATTTCGAATAATTATAGAAAAGGTTTATTTTTAGAAGAATATGGCGCTTACAAAGCATCCGGTACTTTAATTTTTTATAACGAAATATCTTTTAATTTAAAATTTCTTAGCAGTCTACCATCATTATATTTAAAATTTATTTTTTCACCATTTGAGGTAGGTAGTATAAAAAAAATAATTCTATGCTTAGAGAGTATTGTAATTTTAAGTTTTATTTTGTTTCAAATTTTTAAATTGTATAAAAAAAATAGAGAAATATTTTTTGTTACCATTTTTAATTTTTTGATAACAACGTTTATATATTCTATTTTTATCTATAATTCGGGTACTTCTCATAGATATAAAACTATGTTGTATTTTACCTTTCTTTTTTTAATTTCTATTTTAAATAATAATTACAAAAAACTTAATGAAAATACTTTATTTAATATCAAGTCTTGATAAAGGTGGAGCAGAAAATCACCTAGCTGATTTAGTATCTGAAATTAGTAGAGAAAAAAAAAATAAAGTTTTTGTATTATTTCTGAAAGGAAATAATTATTGGAAAGATAAGCTTATTAAAAAAGGAGTAACAGTCCAAAAAGTTAGTTTACCAAATTTATTAAATATACAATTTTTTTTATGCCTATTTAAAATTAACTATTTTATCAAAACGTTTCAACCAGATATTGTTCATGCTCACCTTACTTCTATGGAATTGATATCTGCCATAATAAAATTTTTTAATAAAAAAAGTTTTAAACTAATAATATCAAAGCACCTCGATAGTTTTTTTTTAGAGGGGTCATTTGGACAAAATTTTTTTTTAAATGGGAGTTTTATAGATAAATTTATTTTTAATCACGCAGACCATGTAATTTGCATATCTCAACAAGTAAAAAAATATTTTCTAAAAAAAATGCCCAAAATGTCAAATAAAATGTCAGTTATATATTATGGTTTTGATATTGAGTCATTTTTAAAAACAAGGAGCAAAAAAAAAAAATTTAACCTAAGAAAAAAAAACAAAATTGATAGTGATAAAATTGTTATTTTAAATATAGCAAGACATGTAGCCCAAAAGAATTTGGAGGTTTTGTTAAAAGGATTTAAATTATATTCAGATACTATACCCTCCAAACTTATTATGGTTGGGCAAGGTCCGAGGACTAAAAATTTAAAAAAAATTGCAGAAGAATTAAAAATAAACTCCAAAATAGTTTGGATAAAATATTATGAAAATGTAATTGATCTTTATCAGATTGCAGATATTTTTGTCTTAAGTTCAAAATATGAGGGATTAGGTTTAGTATTATTAGAGTCCATGGCTAGCGAAGTCCCTGTTGTGGCTTCTAAAGTGAGTGCCATACCCGAAGTAGTAAAACATAATTTCTCTGGTGTTTTATTTGATTATAACAATGAAAAAAATTTGGCAGCATCTTTAAAAAAAATTAATAATACTAATTTAAAAAAAAAAATAATTAGTAATGCCCATAAACTAATTCTAAACAAATTTTCATTAAATAAAATGATAAAAAAAACTAAACAAATTTATAGTAAAGTTTTAATAAATTAATTTATGAAAATTGCATTTTTTGTAAATCATGCTTCATTTTTTTATTCTCATATATTTCCGATTGCCAATAGGGCAAATTTAACAAATCATGTAGAGTTATTTTGCGGAAATGGAGCCAGTAAAGAAATGGAAAGTTATGCCATAAAAAAAGTTTCAAAAAAAATAAAAATAAATAATTTAGCTTTTTCGTCTGGTAATATTAATTTTTTTAAAGATATTTGTTGTTTATTTTACTCAATATATAAAATTAGTTTATATAAACCAGATTTAATTTATTGCGCAACACCGAAAGGAATATTATTTGGGGGTATAATTTCTAAAATATTAAATATTAAATCGTTAGTAATTTTTAATACTGGTATGGGTTTTTTATTTTCTAATGGAGCAAATATATCAGGAAAAATTGCAAAAAAAATTTATTTATTTTTTTTAAAAAACTATATTTTAAAACATAAAAATAAAAAAATAATACTAGAAAATTTTCACGACGCTTCTTATTTTAAAAAAATTTTAAAAGTAAAAACAAAAGAAATTAAAATTATAAAAGGTGCAGGAATAAATTTAAAAAAGTTTAAAAATATTTATTCATTAAAAAATAAATTAATTATACTACCCGCAAGAGTAATTAGAGAGAAAGGGATAAAAGAGTTTTATGAAGCATCTAAAATATTAAAAAAGAAATACCCAGAATGGCTATTTATAGTGGCGGGTGCATTGGATTATAAAAAAATGTCAAATTTTTCAAAAGAAGATATTTTGATTTTTAAAAAATCAAAATTTATTAGATTTATTGGTTATAAAAAAAATATTTTATATTTATTAAAAAAAACCTCAATTGTGTGTCTGCCATCTTATAGAGAAGGATTTTCAAAATCTTTAATTGAAGCTGCTGCTTTGGGTATTCCAACAGTAACTTCAAACACAATAGGGTGTAAAGATGCAATAATTCCAAAAAAGACTGGTGAACTTTGCAAAGTTAAAAGTGTAAAATCATTAGTATTAAAATTAAAATATTTAATTGATAATCCTGAAATAAGAAAAAAATATAGTAATAATTCAAAAATTTTTGCAAAAAAAAATTTTAATATCCGAAGTGTAATTCAAAAAAATTTATATATATATAGGCAATTAAATGAAAAAAAATAAAAAATTAATTTTAGTTGAGCTTAATGAATTAAATTTTGATTTGATAAAATTATATTCTAAAAATGAAAAATTTAATTTTTTTAATAAAGATTTTTTTTTAAATATATCAAACTCAAGTTCTGAGAATAAATATGAAAAGATTGAACCTTGGATTCAGTGGGTTTCAGTTCATACTGGATTAACAGCAGATGAGCATAAAGTTTTTAGATTAGGTGAAGTTGAAAAAAGTAACACAGAACAGATTTTTGAAAAAGTTGAAAAAAAAGGATTTAAAGTAGGAGCAATATGTCCGATGAATGTTAAAAATAATTTAAAAAATGAAATGTATTTTTTGCCCGATCCTTGGACAAAAACGAATTCTGATAAGAGTTTTATTAACAAAATTTTACACAAAACATTATCAGATGTTGTCAAAGAAAATTCACAAAAAAAAATATCTTTAAAAAATTTAGCAGTATTGTTTTTTTCTTTTTTTTATTTTTTCAGAATAAAAAAGTATTTTAATCTTTTTAAAATGATTTTAGCTTCATTACAAAAAAAATGGTATAAAGCATTAATTCTAGATCATTTAATTCATGAGATACATTTAAAATATATTAAAAAATTAAAACCAGATTTTTCCACAATTTTTTTTAATGCTGGAGCTCATATTCAGCACCATTATTTATTCAATTCGAATGTAGTGGCTAATGTAACAAAAAATCCAGATTGGTATTTGGATAAGAACCACGATCCATTGTTAGACGCTATAAAATTTTATGACAATTTATTAAATGATTATTTAAAAAAAAAATATGATTTACTAATTTTGACAGGTTTAACGCAAAAACCATATGATAGAAAAAAATTTTATTATAGATTAAAGAAACATAGAATTTTTTTCAATTTACTAAATATAAGTTATTCAGAAATTCTTGAAAGAATGAGTCGAGATTTCGATATAGTTTTTGAAAATTCTGAAGATTGCGATAATGCTTTTAGAAAATTGCTTAATATTAATAATTTGAATTACAAAGATATTTTTTTTATTGAAAAGAAAAAAAACTCATTATTTGTTTCATTAATATTTTCGGAAGAAGTTACCAAAAATATGATCATACGTGTCAGCAAAAAAAAAGAAATTAAATTTTATGATTTCGTATCTTTTGTGGCCCTTAAAAATGGTATGCATGATCAGAAAGGCTTTATTTTTGCACATGGTGACATAAAAAATTTTTTGCCAAATAACAATGTGCATATTTCAGAAATGTATAATACAATAAACTCTTATTTTGCAATAAATGCTTAAAATAATTTATAATTTAATTTGTAATATTTATTCAATTTACTTTACTTTTTTTGAAAACTTTTTTTTAAAAAAAAAGATCTTAAAAAAATCTAATTTAGAAAAAAAAGGTTTTGATATTATAAAGTCAATATCAAACCCTGATATTAAATTATTCGATACTACTGAAACTTTGGAAAACAATAAGTACATGAAAAAAAAAATACTAGCTGAAAATAATATTTACAAATTAGTTAATCACTTTTTTATTAAAAATAAATTTTATTTAGAAATTTCAAAATTAACTGGTTTTAATTATTCAATTGATTTTATGCTTTATTATCAAACTTTTTCAATACCAGATAATTTAAAAAATCAGGAATGGTACGCTAACAATTGGCATCGAGATAAACCATTTAGCAAAAATGCATTAAAGGTTATTATTCCTTTAAAAGATATAAATACTAAAGACGACGGGGGAATAAAAGTTTTAAGTTTATTTCAATCTTCAGAATTTAAGAAAAAAAAAAAAATAGATAAAAATTTTTTTACTATGATTGCAAAAAAATACGATGTTTTATTGTTTAAACCAAACTTGTGTTTTCATAAAGCGGGTAATCCAAAAAATAGTTACGTGCGAGAACAATTAATGTTTCAATTAAATCCATCAAGGAATTGGTGTGTTAATAGCAATATTTTCTATAAACAAAAATATTTAGAACCAAAATTTCCTAAATTTAGTTATTTTAATGATAAAAAAATTTTTTTAAATAATTTATAATTTTAAATAACTATAAAATGTTTTGTATAAAAAAAAATGTTAAAAAAAAATTTTATTCTTGTTACCGGAGGTGCTGGTTATATTGGCGCAAAAGTAGTTACTGACCTTGTAAATCAAAATAAAAATGTAATTGTTATAGATGATCTATCCAAAGGAAAAATTCAACTTGTAAATAAAAAAGCAAAATTTTTTAAAGGAAATTTTGCTGATTTAAGGCTATTAAATAAATTATTTATTAAACATAAAATTTTATCAGTAATGCACTTTGCAGCGAGTATCAGCGTACCTGAGTCTGAAATATTTAAAAAAAAATATCTAAGAAATAATTATATCAATACAAAAATACTGCTTAATTTTTGCATAAAAACAAAAGTTAAAAATTTTATTTTTTCTTCTACCTGTGCTGTTTATGGAGATAGTGCTGGGAAGGTAAATGAAAATACAAAACAAGATCCAACAAGTACTTATGGAGTAAGTAAAAAATTAGCAGAAAGAGAAATTATAAGCCAATGTAAGAATAATAAAATCAACTATTGTATTCTTAGGTATTTTAATGTTGCTGGAGCAGATATTAAAAATAAAATTGGAATTTTTGGTAAAACAGAAAAATTAATAAACAAAATTGCAAAATCGATAATAAGAAAGAAATATAAAATTGATGTATACGGTAATAATCACGAAACAAAAGATGGTACCTGTATAAGAGATTATATTTATATTTCGGATATATCGAAAATTCACATTAGTTGTTTAAAGTTAATTGATAGAACAAGTAAATCTTATATTTTCAATTGCGGTTATGGCAAGGGTTATAGCGTTTTAGATATTATAAGTAAGTTTGAAAAAAAAATAAAAAAAAAATTTATCATAAGGTTTAAAAGAAAAAGAAAATCTGATATTTCTCAAATAATTGCAGACAATAATAAAATAAAAAAATTTTTAAAAATTAAATTTTCTAAAAACTCTATGAATAAAATTCTAAACTCATCCATTCAATGGGAGAAGTATATTGCAAAATAAGAAACCTTTTATATCGGTAATTTTAACCTCATATAACTCTGAAAAATTTTTAGAAAATTCTATAAATTCAGTTTTATGTCAGACTTACAAAAATTTAGAATTAATTATAATTGATGATTATTCTTTGGATAAAAGTTTTAAAATTATTAATAATTTTACAAAAGTCGATAAAAGGATTAAAATTTTTAGATTAAAAAAAAATTCAGGCACCGCATCAAAACCAAGAAATCTTGGAGTTAAAAATTCTAGAGGCAAATATATTTGTTTTTTAGATGCAGATGATGTTTGGTTGCCTAATAAATTAGAAACTCAGATAAAAAAAATTGAGACAAATAAAATATTAACTTCTTCTTGCGTTTATTTTAAAAAAAATAACTATTCTAGTTTTTTATTGAATATAATTAGACAAATTTTACAATTTTTTTTTATCAAAATTATAAATTCAAATCATAATTTTTTTTATTTATACAATCCAATAATTTTATCATCAGTAATGATTGAAAAAAAAATGCTTGTAAAAAATAAATTTATTGAAGACAAAGAGTTAGTCGGCATAGAAGATATGTTATTATGGATGGAGTTATTAAAAAAAAAATCAAAAATAAGTTTTCAAATCAATAGTTTAGTAAAAATTAGACGTCGTCAAGGTAGTCTGCACGCTAATTATTTAAAACAGACTATTAAAACTATAAATTTATTTACAAAACAGTATTTACTGTATGAAAAATTTACAAGCCCAAAGATATTTTTATTAGGAATATTTGCTAAAATTTTAAGAACATTTATTAAAAATGTATATATTTATTTTTTTAACAATATTAAAAAAATAGTTTTTGTCTTTGCGTTATTATATTTATTAATATTTTATTCACCTTTATTTTGGTATTTGGGTAAACCATTGTTATTTTATGACAATTTAAAAAATCGTAAGTACGATGCAGTAGTTGTTTTTTCTGGACCAGGATATTTTAAATATTTTAATAATAGTTACATATCAAGATATAAAGATGTTATAAGTTTCATTAACAAATCTACTAATAAAAAATTATACATCACGGGTCGACTTATCGATATTCCAGAACAGAAAATTGTAGAACAATTGTTGATCGCTTATGGTATTAAAAGTAGTCAGATAGAAGTAATATATAAAGAGCTTCCTTCAACATATGAAAACATTAAAAATTTACAATCTATTTTAAAGAAAGATAAAATTAAGAATATAGTTTTGATTACAGGTCCTTATCATACCAAAAGATCCAAAATTATTTGGGAAAGCTTTAGTTCCGATATCCAGGTTTCAATTTTTAAAACCTTAGACTGGCCGGTAAAAAATAATTTTTTTACCAGATCTAAAAATAAAAAAATCATTGTATATGAATATTTGGCATTGTTATATAATAAAATATTTATTCTAAAGTGAAATATTTAATACAATCAACTATCATATTAATTATTAGTTCAATATTATTTCTGTTAATAGATTTTTTTTTTGGAATTTATATTTTAAGTTTTGTAAATTCGAAAATGATAGATGAATATAATCTTTATAAATTAGATAAAAATTTAAGAATAAAAAATAATTTTTATCACCATGATTTGAAAAAAAATTATAAAACTTTAGAAGTTACACTAAGAAATGCCTATAAATATAGAGTTTGTACAGATAAATTTGGGTTTAAATTTTCTTGTTCTGATATACCAAAAAAAGATTCAAAATTAGCAATAATAGGGGATTCATTTACAGAAGGTATAAAATTGAATTATGAAGATACTTTTGTAGGAAAGCTTGAGCACGACTTGGGAACGCGAATATACAATATGGGAGTAGCAACATACTCTCCAAAAATCTATTACACAAAAATTAAAAAAAAAATTAATAATGATTTTAAACCAAGGCATATTATTTTAGCACTAGATATTAGTGATATTATAGACGATACAAATCTTTATGATTTAAAGAATGAAAAAGTTACAGATAAAAAAAATAAATTCTATATCAAGGAACTTTTAGTAAGAAATTTTAAATTATCTTATTATTTTTATAATCAAATAAAATATACAAAAATTTATAAAGACAAAAGAAAAATAAAATTGAATATTGATAAGAATTTCGAAAAAATATTCCATGATGTTCCATTTGAAAAAAAAATTATAACAAAACAAATTATAAAAAAAAACTATCATTTATCGAAATGGGTTCATAATATAGATGAAAATAGGGAAAGTATTGAAGAAAGTAAAAAATATTTAAATAAAACATTTAATTTTCTTGAAGAAAACAAAATTAAATTTAGTTTTCTGATTTATCCATGGCCATCAATGATTTATAATAGCGAAAATAATCCTCGTTTTGTAGAAATTTGGAAAGATTTTTGTGAAAAGAGGTGTGAAAACTTTTTTGATTTGGTCACGCCGCTCGTTAATCAAAGTGAAAAGTTAGGAAAATTAAATTTTATTAAAAAATATTATTTTTATGGGGATGTACATTTTAATGAAGATGGAAACAAACTTTTAGCTAAAGAACTATACAAACAAATAAAAAATTAAATGAAGTTTAGTGATAGTACAAATTTTTTTTTAAAGAAAAATAATTTTGCACTTGTGTTAGTCTCTTCTGCTGATTATAGCGATTTATGGGAAATTTTCTTTTATTACTGGGAAAAAAATTTAAAAAATATAAATATAAAAAAGTATATTTTTAGCTCAGATAATAAAATTAAAAAATTTAAAAAAATTAAGGTAATTTATCCAATATATGCAAAAAGAAGTAATACCTGGTCTAAGCGTCAAATAGACTGCCTCAAACAAATTAAAGAGCAAAATTTAATAGTCATAAATGAAGATTATATTGTAAATAAAAAAGTTAATAAATCATTGTTATTATCTACTTTAACTTATTTTATAAATAGAAAATTAAAATATTTAAAACTTTCAAGATATTTTTGGGAACCTTCAAGAAAAAAAAAAAATTTATTTATTAAACCAGATAAATACGAAATGCATAAAATGCCACTATCTATCGCATTGTGGAACAAAGAGACTTTATTAAATTTACTTGATAAAAAAGAAAATTTTAATGAATTTGATAGAAATTCATTTAAAAGATTTCACCAACCATCTTGTTTAGCCAAATATTGTAATTTTAATTTGATTAGTTATGTAGAGATAGTTCATCGTGGTAAATTTAATTACCATGCAAAAAAAATTATTAATAATATGAAGTCTAATCAAATACTTAATAGAAAGTTTTTAGATTTAAGATTAGAGTTTATTTTTTTTATTAAAAGATTAAAATATTTATTATATTTTTATACCCCAGCATATTTAAAGAAATTTATTATTAAAAATAAATTTATTGGAAAGCATTTGAGTATATAAATATATTTTTAATAAATATGATCAGTCTAAAAAAAAATAAATTAGATTTTATCTCATTATCAATACTGTCAATTCCTATTTTATCTATATTATCAATACTTTTTTTAGAATTAGTTTTAATTTTTATATTTATATGTTTTGTGTTTAATGTTTTAAAAAAAAAAGAAGCTATCTATTTCCAAAATTTTTTTTTTAAATTTTTTTTTTTTTATTAAAAATTTAATTAAAAAAAAAAAATTAAATTTAGTTAATAATTTTTACGTTAAATTTTTTATTTTTTTTTATATTTACATATTACTTAATTTTTTAATTCAAATTGACAATTTTCAAACACTTTCAGTAATTTTTTATTTTAGATATATTATTTACAGCTTTTCAATATTTT
>Ga0209653_1003742_pt1 | contig 10187 bp, 8 predicted proteins | sample SaaInl6LU_22_DNA_FD_184644 | JGI IMG/M metagenome (GOLD analysis project Ga0209653, IMG submission 184644) | Marine microbial communities from expanding oxygen minimum zones in the Saanich Inlet - ESP_116LU_22_DNA (SPAdes) (version 2) | ecosystem: Environmental > Aquatic > Marine > Intertidal... | reverse complement strand
CCATCATCCAAGCCGCATCCGAAGTGGTTGCGGGCAAATTCGATGACAACTTTCCGCTGGTCGTCTGGCAAACCGGCTCTGGCACGCAGTCCAATATGAACGCCAATGAGGTGATCGCAAACCGCGCCATCGAGATTTTGGGCGGCGTCATCGGGTCAAAAGATCCCGTGCACCCGAATGACCACTGCAACATGGGTCAGTCGTCAAACGACACATTCCCGACCGCGATGCACATTGCCACCGCGATGACAGCGCGCGACGTATTGATCCCCGGACTGGAGAAATTGCACGCGGCCTTGGCAGCAAAAGTAAAAGAATTTGACGGCATCATTAAAATTGGCCGCACCCACACTATGGACGCGACACCGCTGACGTTCGCGCAAGAATTCTCTGGCTATACGCATCAAGTTGCGATGGGGCTTGAGCGCATCAAATCTGCCCTGCCCCGCATAAATGAGCTGGCCCAAGGCGGCACAGCCGTAGGCACCGGCCTGAACACCGTGCAAGGCTGGGGCGAGCAAGTCGCAGCCAACATGGCGGCCATTACGAACCTTCCTTTCGTAACAGCACCAAATAAATTCGAAGCCCTCGCCGCACATGACGCGATGGTCGAGATGTCCGGCGCGTTAAAAACCGTTGCGGCCAGCCTGTTCAAAATCGCAAACGACATACGCCTCTTGGGTTCTGGTCCGCGCTGTGGTTTGGGCGAGTTGATGTTGCCCGAAAACGAACCCGGCTCATCCATCATGCCCGGCAAAGTGAACCCAACCCAATGCGAGGCCCTTACCCAAGTGTGCGCACATGTGTTTGGTAATGACGCAGCCGTGGGTTTTGCAGGCAGCCAAGGTCACTTTGAGTTGAACGTCTACAAACCAATGATGGCCTATAATGTTTTGCAATCCATGCAATTGCTGGGCGACGCCTCTGTTGCCTTCACCGATAACTGCGTGTCGGGCATCCAAGCCAACACCGACAACATCACGCGCATTATGAATGAATCGCTGATGCTGGTAACGGCGCTGGCCCCGGAAATTGGCTATGACAACGCAACAACCGTCGCAAAAACAGCGCATAAAAACGGCACGACCCTGAAAGAGGAAGCGATCGCTTTGGGCTTTGTAGACGCCGAAACTTTCGACCGTGTTGTCCGCCCTGAATTGATGATTGGCCCTAAGTGAGCGTCATCAACCTAAACAAGGCCCGCAAGGCCAAGGCGCGCGCCGACAAAAAGGCGCGCGCTGATGAAAACGCTGTAAAATTTGGCCAAAGCAAAAGCCAGAAAACCATCACTGCCGCACGCAAAGCACATCTCTCTAAGCATTTGGACGGTCATAAAACTGATGGCTGAGCGGCCTACGAAACGCTCGCTTACCTTGCGTGGGCACCGCACTTCGGTGTCGCTTGAAGATGCTTTTTGGAACAGCTTTCGCCAAATAGCTGCAGAGAATAACAAACCAATCAATGTGTTAGCGGCCGAAATTGACGCAGCACGCGGTGTCGATATCGGGCTCGCCTCGGCAATTCGTCTGTATGTGCTGCAATATTACCAATCCAAAATCGCCACGCACAGCGCCAAAGATATTACGGACGTCTAGTCAGGCTTGTGCTCGGCTTTCTTTTCCCACCTACCGCTTTCCTCAGACCAATATTGTGCCGTCACGCCCGCACCGGTTAAGCTGCGCCATTGCTCCCGCGCGTGCTGAAGTGCTGCGCCATCATTGCCATCAAACAGGATGCACGCCCGCGGAAGCGCTGTAGCCTCATCGGCGGTCACCTCAGCGCCGTGAACTGACATCAGACAGTTGGCGTTGTTCGGATAAGATGCCTGTGCGCCCTTGGTCAGCAAGATTGGTTGCGCCGCATCATGATCCCCGCCAGCAACGCCGTGGGGCAAAAAGCTGTCGTCGCGCGCGGTCCAAATTGCCAGGTCCAGCGCCTCCAGATCAGTGGCTTCAGTCCCGCGCACCACGCATTTCATTCCCGCCCCCACCGCTTTTTCGAGCAGTGTTGGCAACGTAACCTCAAGCGGCGCGCGGGTTAGATGGTAAAAATAAACTTCGCCCACGTTATGCTTCGTAAGTATCTGCAATCAAACGGTTCAGAGCCATTACACCCCACCCCGTTGCCCCTTTGGGCGCGTGAGCCGTATCCGCCTTCACACTTGCCACACCAGCAATATCGAGGTGAATCCAAGGCATACCGTCGTGGATAAAACGTTGCAGAAATTGCGCCGCAGTGATGCTACCTGCCGCACGTGTGCCTACGTTTTTCATATCGGCAACAGCACTTTTAATCTGAGCGTCATACTCAGGGCCCATCGGCATGCGCCACGCCCCTTCCCCCTCAAGCCCTGCGGCAGCCAAAAAGTCTGCACAAAGCGTGTCATCGTTTGAAAACACACCTGCATTATCATGGCCAAGGCCCACAATGATGGCACCCGTTAGGGTCGCCAAGTTGATCACGCCCGTTGGCTTGAACCGCTCTTGAGCATACCAAAGCACATCCGCCAGAACGAGGCGTCCCTCTGCATCAGTATTGATGATCTCAACTGTGTCACCTTTCATGGAGCGCACAACATCACCCGGGCGCGTAGCTGTTGAGCTTGGCATGTTTTCCACCAGCCCAACCAGCCCCACCACATTCGCTTTGGCCTCACGCATGGCCAGCGTTTTCATCACACCCGCCACGACGCCCGCGCCGCCCATGTCCATCGTCATGTCTTCCATGCCGCCAGCAGGCTTTAGGCTGATGCCGCCCGTGTCGAACACAACCCCCTTACCAACAAGGGCAAAGGGCGCTTCATCACCGCCGCCGTTCCACTTCATCACAACCACTTTGGACGGCGATGCACTGCCTTGGCCAACACTCAACAGGGTGCGCATGCCCAACTCTTCAAGGGCGTCTTCTTCAAGCACTTCAACTTCAAGACCAAGGGCCGTCAGCGCGGCAAGACGGTCGGCAAATTCTGTTGTTGTCAGAATATTCGCAGGCTCTGTCACCAGATCGCGGGTGAAAAACACACCCTCAGCAATCGCACGCAACTCAGCCAACTGACCATCAAGGGTTTCTGGCTTGTTCGCCATAACGTTCAAAGCGCCAAAAGTTTTAGGTTCTGCGGTTTTATGATCCTGAAACTGATATGCGCGCAGCAGCGCACCAAGCGTGATCTGATCTGCGTGCTTGGCACTTCCCGCCATGACCAAAACATCACCTGCACCAATTGCTTTGCCAATCTGCACACCCGCTTTGCGCGCCGTAGGCGCATCCGCACGGCGGTCCAGTTTGATGATTTGCACTGCACTTGCAGCCATACCTGCGGGCCATGCCAAATCCGTAGTGTCCGCCGCTTTCATGTCAGAAAACGCATCCGAGCCCACAAACCGCTCAAGAGCCCCTTTGCTTAGCCGGTTCACGCGGCGCCCCGCCTGATCAAGCTTGCCTTCTGCATCCACAAAAATGACGACGCGGCCGGTGTGTGCGGCTATCGCGTCTAGTTTGGTTTCAGATGCGGTGACGGTAATCAAATCAGTCATGGCTGGGGTCCCTTTAAACTCATACGGCATTCACGCCGACCTTTGCCTATAGCTAGCGTGCAGACATAGGATTGACCAGAAACGAGTTTCGCCTGCCGTGTGCATGGGCTAGTGTGCAGCAACAGTCTGCCGACACCCACATCAAGATCAGGAGCCTCGTGCGCGCCAATGCCCCGGTTTGACCGCTACATGCTGTCCCAACTTATGGTGCTTTTCGGGTTTTTCAGCCTTGTTTTGGTGCTTGTGCTTTGGGTCAACCGCGCTGTGCGCTTATTCGACCAACTCATCGGTGACGGGCAAACCGCGTTGGTGTTCCTTGAATTTTCAGCACTTACTCTACCGGTAGCAATCGCCGCCGTTCTGCCCATCGCGTGCTTTGCTGCGGCGGTCTATGTTACGAACCGAATGAGCCAAGAGAGCGAGTTGGTGGTGGTTCAAGCCACTGGCTACTCCGGCTTCAGGCTTGCGCGACCAGTTTTGGTGTTCGGGATGGTCGTGGCGGTTTTGATGTCACTGCTGTCGCATGTTTTGATGCCTATGAGCACCGCACGGCTCTTGGATCGCACTGCGGAAGTGTCGCAAAACATCACCGCCAGACTGCTTAGTGCGGGGCAATTCCAACACCCAGCAAAAGATGTCACGCTATTCATTAGTGACATCACAGAGCGTGGCGAACTGGTTGGTTTGTTCCTATCAGATGCGCGAAACCCGGAACGCAGCGTGACCTACACCGCCAAATCAGCGCTTTTAGTGCGGGGGGAAAGCGGCGCAAAACTCGTGATGTTCGATGGCCAAGCGCAAACGCGCCGCGCCTCAACCAATCAGATATCGATCACCACTTTTGCTGATTTCGCTTACGATATCGGCGGGCTGATTTCATCGGCTCCAACAGGTAAACGCAAAGTGGATGAGTTAAGCACAGCAGAGCTGCTCGCGGCGACACCTGCAGTGCAAGACGAAACAGGCGCATCGCGCGCGACGTTGATCACGGAGGCCCACCTGCGGTTTGCGCGCCCCCTTTTGGCCCCTGTCTCTGCACTGATGGGATTTGCGTTCTTGATGGTGGGCAGCTTCAGCAGGTTTGGCATCTGGCCCCGCGTCGTATGGGCGACCATCGCATTGATCTTGACCAAACTCGGCGAGAACATTGTCACCGCAAAAGTGCTTGAGGAGGCAAACCTCTGGCCAATTATGTATGGTCCAGCGTTCGGGGGCACCGTGGTTGCAGTCGCCCTTTTGTGGCTATCGGCTCGCCCCAGCCTGCTGCGCCGCCGCACCCGGGAGATCACCACATGACACTGCACCTATACTTTGCAATGAAATTCCTGCGCAGCTTTTTGGTGGTTGGCGCGATTTTCTTTGCAGTCCTGCTGTTGATTGATGTGCTCGAACAGGTTCGCCGTTTCAGCGATGCGGATGTGTCTTTTGCAGGCATCCTTGGGCTGGCCGCTTTAAACGTGCCGTCGGGTCTTTATACTATTTTGCCGCTCATCACGATCATCGCCACTCTGACGCTGTTTCTGGGCCTTGCGCGCACGTCCGAGCTGGTGATCACACGGGCGGCGGGACGAAGTGCGTTGCTGTCCCTTCTTGCACCGATCGTCGTAGCCGCGGGGCTTGGTGCGTTCTCCGTGAGCGTCCTGAACCCACTGGTTGCTGCAACCTCCAAACAATACGAGGAGAACGCTGCGCGCTACACAGACGGCGCGGCCTCAGTTTTATCTGTTTCAGACGAAGGGCTCTGGCTACGTCAGGGCGATTTGCGCGGGCAAACCGTTATTCACGCACAGCAATCAAGCGCCGACGGCACGCGGTTGGTTAATGCGATGTTCCTGGCTTATTCCGAGGACGGCCTGCCCCTTACGCGGGTCAATGCAGTTGAAGCGGTTTTAACCGACGGGGCTTGGCAGTTGCGGGATGCCAAGACATGGCGGTTAAACGACCCTAACCCTGAACGCACCGCGATCACTGCAGAAACGTTGACAATTCCAACGGACCTCACGCGGGACCGAATTCAAGATAGTTTCGGCACCCCAAGCGCTGTTCCAATCTGGGCACTGCCGCGCTTCATCACAGATCTCGAAACCGCTGGCTTTTCGGCGCTATCCTACAGGATCTGGTATCATATGGAGTTGGCGCTTCCGCTATTTTTGATCGCTATGGTCCTCATTGGGGCCGTGTTCACCATGCGCCATGTGCGTTTTGGCAAGACCGGTCAGATGGTGCTTTATGCAATCATGATGGGCTTTGGGGCGTTCTTTTTGCGCAACTTGGCGCAGGTGCTTGGTGAAAACGGTCAAATCCCGATTATCCTTGCCGCATGGGCACCCCCGATTGCTGCGATCTGTTTGGCAATTGCGATGCTGCTTCATTTGGAGGACGGATGATGTTGCGTGTTTTGAGCCTATCCGCAGGCATTTTGCTCTCTACTCTGGGCCTTGCCGCGGCACAAAACGCAACATTAGTTGCCGACACCATCAGTTTTGACGGCGCAAATCGGCTGGTCGCATCGGGGGCCGTTGAAGTCCTTTACGGCTCAACGCGCCTAAAGGCATCGCGGGTTGTTTACAATCAAGCCACTGACAAGCTGAGCATTGAAGGACCGCTGACCTTGGTCGACGGCGACACAATCGTTGTGGCAGACGAAGCTGAAATCAGTCAGGATTTGCGTGACGGTGTACTGGAAAGCGCGCGGGTGGTTCTGGCCGAACAGTTGCAGCTTGCAGCGACCGAAGTGAGCCGCGTAAGCGGCCGTTACACTCAGCTTTACAAAGTCGCAGTCACCAGTTGCCATGTTTGCGGAGCAGATGACCTGCCCCTTTGGCAATTACGGGCCAAAGAAATTGTGCACGACCAAGACGCGCGACAACTCTACTTCGACAGCGTTCAGTTGCGCGTACTAGATATCCCCGTGTTCTATCTGCCCAAACTTCGCCTGCCTGATCCCACCCTTGATCGGGCTGCTGGCTTTTTGGTGCCAAGCCTGCGCACGAACAGCCAGCTTGGAACCGGTCTGAAGCTACCGTATTTTATACCGATCGGGGACGACAAAGACCTGACGCTGACCCCCTATTTTTCGTCATCCACCGCAACAATCGAGTTTCGTTACCGACAAGCCTTTGCCAGTGGTGATCTGAACGTGCGCGGTGCGCTGACCGACGATGATCTTGTTTCAGGACAACGCAGCTATCTTTTTGCGGACGGATCATTCGACTTAGGTCGGGATTACACGCTCAGTTTTAATATCGAACAAACATCCGACGACACGTATTTGATCGACTACGGCTATAACGCAAAAGACCGCCTCGACAGCGCCATCAGCCTTGAGAGGGTGCGCGAAGATGATGCTTTTGATGCAACATTGACGTACTTCAAATCACTCCGCTCAGGCGAGCAAACCTCAACCCTTCCGCCCCTTGTTGGCGATCTGCGCTATACAAAGCGCCTAAATGTTCGCGATGGCACGCTTGATCTCAGCGGCGATATCCACGCACATCAAAGATTTTCGGGCACCGATGCTACGGTTCAATCAGGTGCAACGCCGTTTAGTTTTGCCCCCGCTGGCCGCGACGTCACACGTCTCAGCGCTGCTGCCCTCTATCAAAAAGGCTGGGTCATGGGCGGCCTTGCGATTGATTTTGACGCACGCTTTGACGCGGATATCTATACCTCTGGAGACGATCTGGGTGAGGCTGACACCCTAAGCCGTGCAACACCTGCAAGTTCGATCACCCTGCGGTATCCACTTGCGAAAAACACGGACCAAGCGACGCATATCCTTGAGCCAGTACTACAAATTTCATGGGCAGACACTTTGGGTGATACGCCGCGCAACGAAGACAGCACACGTTCAGAATTCGACGAAGGTAATCTGCTGTCCTTTAGTCGTTTCAGCGGGCAAGATGCCGTTGAGACAGGTTTACGCACAACGGTTGGCTTGAACTACGCGCGTACAGGAAAGGATGGCTGGCATTACGCACTTAGTGCGGGCAAAAGTTTCCGCGCGAATACAGATGATGATTTCGCTGCAACAACAGGGCTGGCAAACCGTAGCTCAGACTGGCTGCTGGCAGCACAAGTCAAATTCAACGATGCGCTGACACTCACCAACCGGGCTGTCGTGCAAGACGATCTGACATTTCAACGCAATGATCTGCGTCTGTCGTATCAAACCACGGATTGGCGTTTGGCCAGCAGTTATTACTGGTCCCAAGCGGACGCAGACTTGCCCAACACCGATTTTGCAGAACTGACATTAGACGGCAGCTACCGCTTTGACCGCTATTGGTCAGCCCAGGGTGACCTGCGCTATGACTTCAACGAAGGCACCGCAGCGCGCGCCGGTTTTGGCGTAAGTTACGAAAATGAATGCATTGTTGTCGGTGCCGCAGTCTCACGGCGCTTTACCTCATCGACAAATTTAGATCCTACGACCGATTTCGACCTGACCGTGTCACTTAAAGGGTTCAGCACGGGCCGCTCTCGTGGCACAATGGAAAAATCGCACCGGTGTAATTGAGGCCAGCAGCACAATGATCAAATCGTTTTCCCGTTTCGCCAAGAGCGCCTCAGAGGTGGCTTTGGCTTTTGTTATCTGTTCCTCGGCAGCACTGGCGCAAAACCAATTTGCGCCGGCGATCAAAGTGAATGACCGCGTCATCACCGGCTACGAGTTGGATCAACGGGCGCGTTTTTTGCAGGTACTCAATGCGCCGGGCAACCCTGCGGACTTGGCGCGTGAACAACTCATTGATGACCGGCTAAAGCAAGACGCGCTCGCAACAGCAGGGATAACCCCAAACCGCGAGCAGGTTCTGGAAGGGATGGCAGAATTTGCAGGTCGCGGTGGGCTCACACTTGAACAATTCATCACCGCTATTGCCCAAGACGGCGTAGACCAGCAATCATTTCGCAGTTTCGTTGAAGTCGGCATCGGTTGGCGCGAGTTTGTCCGGGCACGCTTTGCGCCCCGCGCCGCAGTCAGCGACACCGAGATCGAGCGCCGCATCGCCCTCTCTTCAGCCAACAAAGCAGGTGGCGTACGCGTTCTGCTGTCCGAGATCGTGTTGGCGAATTTACCAGAAGTCGCAGAAGAAACACGCGCGCGGGCGGAAGAGATCGCACAAGTCCAATCAATCGCACAATTTGCAGCGCTTGCACGACAGTATTCACTGTCCAACAGCCGCGAAAACAGTGGCCGGCTGAATTGGCGCGCCCTCTCGGACTTTCCGCCTGCCATCGCACAGCGCTTTTTGTCCCTGCAGCGCGGTGCGGTCACACAGCCCATCTCATCCGGTGAAGCAGTTGTGCTGTTTCAACTGCGCGGCATTGAAGAAACAAGCGCCCCAAGCCCTGCCCCCGCAACAATCGACTATGCGGCCTATTACATCGCTGGCGGGCGCTCTGAAGCGGGGCTCAAACGCGCCGCAGAAATCCGTGCCAGCGTCGATACATGCGATGATCTCTACGGCATTGCCCAAGGCCAACCTGCGCGCGTTTTGGACCGCGGTGCGCTGGCACCTTCAGATATTCCCAACGACATCGCGCTTGAGCTAGCCAAACTGGACGAAAACGAAGTTTCAACTGCGCTAACACGTGCTGGTGGCGATACCTTGGTGTTTTTGATGCTATGCGGTCGCACACCCCAACTTGGCGAGGACATAGACCGTGGTGCCATCCGCACCTCGCTTTTGAACGAACGTGTTGAGCGGTTGGCCGAGGGCTTCTTGGCCGAACTACGCGCAGATGCGATCATCACTGACCAATAGGCAATGACCCAAACCACACAGCAAAAAGCCCCAATCGCGCTTAGTTGCGGTGAACCCGCTGGCATCGGCCCCGAGATTGCCGCCAAGGCATGGGACCGTTTGCGGGGCCGACAGCCGTTTTTCTACATCGGTGACCCACGACACATTCCAGTCGGCACACCCATCCGCGAGATACATACCCCCCAAGACGCAGTGCACGTAAGTGCCGAAGCGCTACCTGTTTTGCCGATTACTTTTACGGCCGAAAACATTGCTGGACAGCCAGATCCCAGAAATGCAGCCGGCGTTATTGAAGCCATCGCGCGTGGTGTGTCCTTGGTTCAATCGGGTGAAGCCAGCGCGTTGTGTACAGGGCCGATCAACAAAAAAGCGCTGAAAGACGGCGCAGATTTTGCCTACCCAGGTCACACAGAATATCTTGCAGCATTGGCAGGCGTCGATCAGGTCGTCATGATGCTGGCGTGCGACGCGCTGCGCGTTGTGCCTGTCACCATTCATATCCCCCTTGAGGACGTCCCGACCCAGCTGACCGCAGCGCGGTTAACGGACACGCTCTTGATCACCCACCGCGCGCTTAGACGCGACTTTGGCATAGACGACCCGCGGATTGCGGTGGCAGGCCTAAACCCCCACGCGGGCGAAGGTGGTGCCATGGGGCGCGAGGAAATCGACATGATCAACCCTGTGCTGGATGCCTTGCGCCGTGAGGGCATGAACATCACGGGGCCTTTGTCAGCCGATACGATGTTTCACGCAGCCGCACGCAAAAACTATGATGTGGCGGTGTGCATGTATCACGACCAAGCGCTTATCCCGATCAAGACGCTTGATTTTTCGGGCGGCGTCAACGTCACCCTTGGGTTGCCTTTCATCAGAACCTCACCTG
>Ga0209653_1003740_pt1 | contig 10193 bp, 9 predicted proteins | sample SaaInl6LU_22_DNA_FD_184644 | JGI IMG/M metagenome (GOLD analysis project Ga0209653, IMG submission 184644) | Marine microbial communities from expanding oxygen minimum zones in the Saanich Inlet - ESP_116LU_22_DNA (SPAdes) (version 2) | ecosystem: Environmental > Aquatic > Marine > Intertidal... | reverse complement strand
ATGTTTTAGAGCTTTTAGAAAGTGAGAAATATGGAAAACTGAATAAAGTAGTAGCCGATTTTGGCTTCTATTTACCCTATAATTTAAACAACCGTTTGTTTTTAAAAGAAGTAGGAGGAGGTTCATTATTGGATATTGGAATTTATACTGTTTTTGCTGCGTTGACTTCCTTAGGAACTCCAGAAGAGATTAAAGCAACAGCAAATTTTTTTGAGAATGGAGCAGATAAAGATTGTACCATCCATTTTACCTATAAAAATGCAATTGCAACATTATACAGTAGTATTGCAAAAGAAACTAAAACTGAGGCTATTTTTGTTTGTGATGACGCTACCATAACCATTAATACTCGTTTTCATGAGCCATCATCAGTTACCATTTCTAACGAATCATCAACAGAAATTATAGATTTTTCAGAAGAAACTATTGGTTACAAACACGAGATTATTCACTTTAACCAGCTAATTAGAAATGAAAAAAAAGAGAGTGATGTAATGACTTTTAAGTTTTCAAGTCAATTGATTGCTTTATTAGATCAAATAAGAACACTTATTGGTTTGGAGTATAGTTAAATGTTTTTAATTGAAGCATACAAATAACAATTATTATTGTAGGTAGAAATAACGTAGAAAACTATTTTACTTAACTTTAAAATCCATGAATTTTCAGGGTATACAGATAAAATATTTTTTTTAGAATAACTTTGTTACAATTTTGTGTTTACTTATTATTTTAACTATTACCAACTCTATATGTTAGGTGTCAATAGCTAATAGATTTACATTACAATGCTCCCCATTCTTTTAAAGAAGTTTTATTCATCTTTATATACCCTTTGTTTTCAGATTTCTCAGCTAATTTTAGTGACTGTTTTGCAGCAGTAATTGCAGTTGCTATGCTACCAGCTTCTGCATGAATTAAAGATTGTTGTCGTAAATACCAAAAACGAGGCTTTTTTAAAGTCATTGCGATGGCTTTATCAATCCATTCTTTTGCTTGATTTATGTCTTTATTGTTCTGTAAGTAATATACGGCAGCAGTATAAAAATCTTGTGCAGAAGGCCCACTCATACTTATTTCTATTTGTTTATTAACCATAGTATCAGTAGGAGTTTCAATTAAAAAGGAAGCGTAGGTGTTTTCCCAAAGCATACTCAGAATGGTAGAGTTAGTTGTTAGATCATCAAAGTTCATTGTAAACGTTTCTGTTTTCATAGGCATATTATAAACTTTAGCGTTAATTTTAGCCGCTATTTTTGTATTATCCCATTTCCTAGGTTTCCCCCAGTTATTTGAATTAGCATAAAACATTACTTCCCAATTGTCTTTATTGGGTTTAGTATAAATAGCGTACGTACCTTTTTTAATTTTTTCTCCTTCAATAGTTACATCTGTAGAAAAAGTAATTTTTGTATTTGCATTAGCACCAGTTCTCCAAACTTCCCCAAATGGAACTAGGTTTCCAAAAATAGAACGCCCTTTCATTCCTGGTCTAGAATATTCAAGAGCCATATGTGTTAATCCTACTTTTTGTTCTATCTTTTGAAGTGGACTTGGTTGTGGAGTTTCGATTTGTGCATTAGAAATGAAGTTTACCGCAACAAAAAGAAGACTTAATATTATTTTTTTCATAATTAGTTCGTATAGATATTCTCAAAACTACAACATCAAATAATTCTCATAGTTAACAAAAACTTAAAATAAGGTGATGTATCTTTGTTTTTTAACAAGATATGAAAAAATATTTAGCTGAATTTATAGGTACATTTATTCTTGTTTTTTGTGGTACAGGAGCAATGACAATTAATGAAGTTACCAATGGAGAAGTTACCCATGTTGGTATCGGTTTAACATGGGGATTAACTGTTATGGCATTAATATACGCTTTTGGAGAAATTTCAGGAGCACATTTTAATCCAGCAGTTTCTATTGCTTTTGCTTATGCAAAAAAATTTGAATGGAAAGAAGTGCCTAATTATATTATTGCACAAATTTTAGGAGCATTTACAGCGAGTGTAGTCTTACTTTTTTTATTTCCTGATAGTGAATTTTTGGGTGCTACAATTCCTAAAGTTGACATTTGGCGTGCTTTTGTATTGGAGCTATTACTAACTTTTTTTTTAATGGTGGTTGTCATTAATGTATCTACAGGAAGTAAAGAAATTGGAGTCATTGCAGGAATCGCTATTGGAGCAGTTGTTTTGTTAGAGGCATTGTTTGCAGGACCAGTTACTAATGCCTCTATGAATCCTGCCCGTAGTTTAGCGCCAAATATTATTTCAGGAAAAACAAAGGATTTATGGTTGTATATGATAGCGCCAGTTATAGGGGCAATCTTAGCTGTTGTGTCTTGTAAATTAGTAAAGGATGAACATTGTTGTGATGCTGTAAAATGCTAAATTGTAATTTATGAATAGAATTAGTATTTTAGGTTGTGGTTGGTTAGGAAAACCTTTAGCCTTTTCATTATTGGATAATGGGTATGAGGTAAAAGGGTCTACAACATCACCAGATAAATTAGAGACTTTAGAAAGATTAGGAATAGCGGCTTATTTAGTTGATATTTCTGAATTTGAAGAGTTTGATCTCTTTTTAGACGCTGATATCTTATTGGTGATGATCACTTCGAAAGAACTAGCTGATTTTTCAGATTTCATTCAACAAATACAGGATTCTCATATTCAAAAAGTAATATTCATCAGTTCAACTTCTGTGTATCCTAGAGGTAATAAGATAATGACAGAAGAGGATAGCGTTGTATCCTCCTCTTTGGTTGCGATAGAAGATTTATTTAGAAAAAATACTTTTTTTGAAACTACAATAATTCGTTTTGCAGGTTTGTACAATGCAGAAAGACATCCTGCTAACTGGTTTAAAAATGGAAGAAAAATACCACAACCTAATGGTTTTGTAAACATGATTCACCAAGAAGATTGTATCAATATTATTCATGAAATTATTGAACAAAACTGTTGGAACCAAACTTTTAATGCATGTTGTAACCACCATCCAACTAGAAAAGATTTTTATACAAAAGCTAGAAAAAGTAAAGGTTTTGAAAACCCTATGTTTGAAGAAAATACAAATTATCAATGGAAAATAATTTCTTCTAAAAAGTTACAAAGCAAATTAAATTACACATTTATTCATGACGACTTATTTAATTTATGAGTAGATTACAAACACTGATTATTTCTGATAAATGACCAAATTATTTTTCAGATAATGCAACTACTTTTTTCCAGATATTATCGTTAACATAAATCCCTTCTTCCAAGTTTTTAAGGCGGTTTTGAGCACTTCGTTCACCAGGATAAAAAATACGATCTTCAGGGTTTATGCTTTCTACATTTTTAGTAAAATCAATAATCTCTTGTAGAAGTGTTTCTTGTAGCCCATTGTCATTAAAAACATTGGGGTAAATACAGATATATACTTGAGAAATTCCTGTTTCGATTTCTTTTTTACTGATGTTGCTTGTAGAATTTCCTGCAGAAAGTATCGTAGCTAACATATCTAAAATCATAGATAATGCAGAACCTTTCCAGTAACCAATAGGTAAACCACGTTCTTTTTTAAGAATTTTTTCTGGATCTTTAGAAAGTTGATGTTTATTATCCCAACCCCCATAAAAAGGCAATTGTTCTCCTTTTAATTTATAGTCATTAATCTTACCAAATGAAAATTGAGAAATAGCCATATCTAAGATAACATTTCCATTTTTTCTAGGTATAGCAACTACAAATGGATTATTTCCAATACGGCTTTCTTTTCCACCCCAAGGAGGCATATTGGCTTGTGTATTTGTAAAAAGAATTGATATGCAACCTGACTCGGCAGCTTGTTTTCCATAGGTACCACCTCTCATCCAATGGTTTGTATTCCTTAATGCAACCATTCCCATTCCATGCTGTTTGGCAAGCGCGATGGCTTTGTTTGCACAAATAGTAGCGTTTACAGGACCAGGGCCAAAATTACCATCCCAACGTTCTATATTACCAAAGGAATTTATTTTTTCGGCTTCAGCATTAATGTTAATAACCCCCTTTTTAATATGTTCAATAAAACGAGGTACTCTATTTATTCCATGAGAGCTTACTCCATCTAAGGTACTTTCTGTAAAAATGTTTGCCAATAACTTCGCTTTGTCGTGAGTAAACCCATATGCCAAAAAAAGTTCGTGAAGTTTTTTTTGCATGTTTTCTGGAGAGATTCTCATAAGTTATCTTGTTTTAGAGCAGTGTAAATAAAAGGATGTATATATTTTTAAAGCTTTTTTTCAGCTTTATCCCAGCTTCTTTTTTCTCGAATTCGTTTGTAAATTTTAATACCTGTCATTAATAAAATTCCAAATAGAAGAATACCAACAACACCCCAAACCCAACTAATTGCAGTTTTTACTGAAACTAAAAAAACAACTGCAAAAAGAATTATTGTAGAAACTTCATTAAATAACCGCAATGTAAAGGCAGAGTATTTGATATTGTCTTTTTGTAAATTAGTATAAATTTTTTGGCAATATCCATGATAAAAATACAAAGCGAAAACAAAAGCAAGTTTCACCAACATCCATGTGTTTTCGAGATAATATGGATTAATATAAAGCATCCAAAAAGCAAAGAAACTAGCTAAAATAGCAGAGGGCCAAGTAATAATGTACCAGAGTCGTTTGCTCATTAGTTTGTATTGTGTTTGTAAAATCTCTTTATCGGGTTCTAATTTATCTTCTGCTTCGACATGATAAATAAATAAGCGAACTATATAAAATAAGCCAGCAAACCATGTGACTACAAAAATGATATGTAATGCTTTTATATAAAGAAGTTCCATTTTTTGCTTTTAAGCTAAATTACAAAGAATATTTTTTAGTGTATAGGCTATATCAATAGACGTTAGACTCAAAAACACAAGAGATCTTGATAATTGTTTATTAATGATTATTACTAAAAACTTCTCCTGTTTCATTCCAAGTATTTAACCACTCAGCCATTACATCAACCCATGCATCATTATCGTTTAAGCAAGGTATTGTATAAAATTGTTTTCCACCTGCTTCTAAAAACTCTTCTTTACCTTCCATTCCTATTTCTTCCAATGTTTCTAGGCAATCTGCAACAAAGGCAGGAGTAACTACTGCTAATTTTTCAACACCTTTTTCTCCGAATTCATCTATTGTCTTGTCTGTGTAGGGCTGTAGCCAAGGATCTGTTCCTAATCTCGACTGAAATGTGGTGAAATATTGGTTCTGAGATAATCCTAAATAATCTACAACGCCTCTCGTAGTTTCATAACATTGGTGTCTATAGCAATATTGATGCGTTTCATTTGGTATTTGACAGCATTTAAAACTTCTATCCGCAGGATTACAGTGTTTTTTCGTAACATCTGATTTTCGAATATGCCTTTCAGGAACTCCATGATATGAAAACATAATTTTATCCCATTCTTTATCGGCTAAATAATTTTTAATACTTTCTGCTAAAACTTTTATATATTCTTCTCTATGATAAAATGGAGAAATATTTGAAAGTTTCATGTCAGGAAAAAGCTCTTTTTGTAACTTTTCTGCAAGCACTAAAATTGTTTCAGTAGTTGCCATAGCAAACTGTGGATATAGTGGAACCACTAAGACATCTTCTACTCCTTGGTCATGCAGCTCTTGCAAACCTGATTTTATTGAAGGATTACCATAACGCATTGCCAAGGCTACAGGAATAGCTGTTTTTTCCTTAATTTTTTCTGTAAAACGTTCTGAAAGAACGATCAAAGGTGAACCTTCTTTCCACCAAATTTTTTGATAAGCTTCGGCAGATTTCTTAGGTCTCGTATTTAATATAATTCCTTTTACCAAGAGTGCACGAAACCAATAAGGAACGTCAATTACTCGCTCATCCATCAAAAATTCGTCTAAATATTTTTTTACATCCTTTGGATCTGTAGAATCAGGTGACCCTAAATTAACTAATAAAATTCCTTTCATGTGTTTATTTTAATTTTCCTAAAGCAGGAAGAATTTACATTTATTGATTGACGCTTTATTCAATATTTTTGATGGTTTTAATCTGCATTGAATTTAAAATACTATAAGACCAATTGATTGGTAGCTTCGTAAAGTGTAATTGCTAAACTATGTATTACATTCATGGAAGAATTCTTTCCATACATAGGTATTGCAATTGTATGATCTATCAAATTAATGTGATTTAGTCCATTACGCTCGCTGCCCAAAAGTAATGCGATTTTTTCGTGATTTTTAAAATTAAAATCTTGAATATTGATGCTTTTATCAGTAATTTCTATGCCTACAATAGTATAATTTTCGGCTTTTAGTTGTTCAATTAACAAAGTAAAATCTTCATAAAAACTATGCGCTATTTGCTTTATGGTTTTTCTAGCAGTTTTTTTTACAATTCTGTTTGTTGTTGTTGGAGAATTGTTGTGAAAATGAATGTGTTGTATACCAAAACTTTCTGCAACTCGAAAACACATCCCAATATTTTCAGGAGTCCTAATTGCATCACAAACAATTGTAATAGGAAATTGTTTGTGTTCATTTATAATTTCGTGATGCGAAAGCTGTTTCATGCTAATTTATCTTCGAATTCCATTTTTATTTAACCAACGTCTGTATTGTAATGCATTGCTATTGTGTTGTCTTAGAGATTTTGCAAATTTATGATAACCAATATGATCTACATCAGCACACATGTAGTAATAATTATGATTTTCTGCATTTAATACCGCATCAATACTACTTTTATCTGCCATAGCAATTAAACTTGGTGGTAATCCAACATTTAAATATGTGTTATAAGGAGATTTGATTGCTAAATCTTTTGTTAATACCCTTTTTACGACAAAATCAGGTCCTTTATTTTCTTTCAACACATAAATAATTGTTGGGTCTGCTTGTAAAGGCCACCCTTTTTTTAATCGGTTTAAATACAAACCCGCAACTTTAGGTCTTTCTTTTAATTTTGCTGTTTCTTTCTGCACAATTGAGGCTAGAGTGATGACTTCAGTTTGCGTTAAATTTAGTTGTTTTGCTTTTGCTTTTCTATTCGTATTCCAAAACGTATTGTAATATTCAAATAGTTTGTTTCTAAATTTTTCAGGAGAAGTTGTCCAGTAAAACTCGTAGGTATTCGGAATACAAATTTGTAAAACTGTTTTTTCAGTTAAGTTGTATTTTGAAAGAAAGTTTTTATCTGTAAAGCTCTTATATAAAGAAATAGAGTCGGATTCAATTTGAGTGGATATTCTTTTTACAAATGCCCCTAATGTGTTTTGATTGTTAAAGGAAACTTGTACAGGTGTCTGAGCTCCAATACGCAATAGATTTACCAAATCATTGTTAGACATTCCTTTGACTAGGGTATAATGACCCCCTTTAGGAGTGTTGAATTTTTTTTTATTAGCAACCCAATTAAAATCATCTAAATCTTTTACAAAAGGTTTTATCTTTTGTTGAAGTATTTCAAAACTATCTTTTTTATAGATGTATAGATTGGTGTTTTTTGCAACTGAGTTTCCGTAAATCTTCTGGTACAAAGAATATCCCAAAAAACTTAAAATCATTACAAAAATTATTAATGAACCAATAATGTTTTTATTCATTACAAAAATTTACTTCTTTAAAAACACAAAATTAGGCTTTTATCAGTTGATATAAAATTTCATTCTTATATGAATTTTTGACAAAGAGCCAATCTTTTTTTATGCCAACTTTTTTAAAATGTAATTTTTCAAATAATGCGATACTCTTGTAGTTGTCTCCGGTAATATTTGCAAACAATTGGTGAACATCTAGATATTGAAATGCATATTTAATTAAAACGGATAAAGCATCAAAACCAACACCTCTTTTTTGAAATGTTGGTTTTACCAAAATACCAACTCCAGCTCTTTTGTGTTGAGGATTAAAATCAAATAAATCGATGAAACCAATAGCTTGTTCAGTTTTTTTATCGGCAATAACCAAACGCAACTGTTTGGCTTCATAAATATCTAAATGAGCGTTTTCAAGGTACTGTTGTAATAAGAATTTTGAAAAAGGAGTCTGCGTATGGCTAATTTCCCAGAAAGTTTCATTGTTTTCTATAGCAAACAGTAAAGATATATCTTCAGGTTCTAAAGCTCTTAATTTAATGTTTTCTCCGATTAACAGCTGTGTTTTCATTTTTCTTATACTATGATTTAATGAGGAATAGTAAATTATTGAATTCTTATTAAATATTTATACCCAAAAATAGGGATAAGTTTTTAAACTATTTCCATTTTTACAGGTCTTAGTTACAACTTATTAAATCAATTATTTTAGCAGTTATAGTTGATTGATAAAACCAATACCAATGCGGATGAAACTATTTAAAATAATACCATTTCTTTTTTTTTCAATAATAACTTTTGGGCAACAACAGAATCCGAACATTTTATTAATCATAGCAGACGATTTGGGTATTGATGCAATTGCTGGCTTTGGGATAACAGGAAATTTACCAAAAACACCAACGCTAGATTCTTTTAGAGAAAATGGAATTTCGTTCACCAATTGTTGGGCCACTCCACAATGTACACCAACAAGGGCTGCAATTATAAGTGGTAAATTTGGCATTAAAACAGGAGTAATGCGTCCCCCTTTAGTGTTAGAGACTAGTCATACTTCTTTATTTACAAAAATTAAAGAACAAAGTCCTACTGATTATAATATGGCTGCTATTGGTAAATGGCACCTAGCAGGAAGTAGTAGTAGTAATTTTAGTCATCCAAAAGATTCTGGGGTTCCTTACTATGAAGGCGTTTTTTCATCACAAGTAGCCGATTATTACAATTGGTCAAAATTAAATGATAATCAAGAAGAGGAACAGGTTACAGAATATGTAACTAAACATCTAACAGATCGTGCAATCTCTTGGGTTAGTAATCAAAATAAACCTTGGTTTTTATGGTTATCACATACTACTCCACATACCCCTTTTCAAACACCTCCATCTGAAACATATACTACAAATCCAATTGATGATACTTCTACATATATGGCTATGATAGAGAATATGGATTATGAAATTAATAGACTTTTAGAAAGTATGGATGAAGAAACTCTGGAAAATACAGTGATTGTTTTTATTGGTGATAATGGTACTCCAGGGAGATCAAGTACTTACTTCCCTAGAGGTCATGTAAAATCTTCTTTGTATGAAGGAGGTATTCGAGTACCGATGATAATTACAGGGAAATCAGTTGAAAGGACAAATGCTATTGAATCTGGGTTAACTCATGCAACAGACATACATGCTACCATTTTAGAATTAGCAGGAGTAAAATTATCGGGAGGAGTGGATAATAGTTTTAGTTTAAAACCATCACTATCTGAAGAGAATACCATTAAAAGAGAAATTAATTATACTGATTATGAAAGTGATAGAATACAATCTTGGGCAACAAGAACCCAACGCTATAAGCTTATTGAAAATGAAAATGGCAATGAAGAGTTTTATGATTTAGAAGATGATTTTTTAGAATCAACAAATTTAATTGGTAGCCTAACTAGTGAGCAAGAAGACATTAAAATCATGCTAAAAAAAGAAGCTCAGACGATTAGAAATGAATGGTCTTGTAATGATGGCATACAAAATGGAACAGAAGAAACGATTGATGCCTGTACAGATAATAATAATAATAATAATAATAATACTTGTGGAGTTACAGATGTGTTGAGCTTTGATAATATTCCATGCTGTGGCAGAGCAACTAATCCTAGTATTTATTATGAATATATTGAGGAGGGGCAAAGAATTGTGTATTCTAACAACTACCCAAGTCATGATTTTTGCTATGTTTCATCTAGAATACCAGAGCCTTATTACAGAGTGTATAAATTTGATTTACATCCTAAACTATCAGGCTCAACAACTAGTATCACTAGATCAAATGGAAGACCTGTAAACTTTTTTGGTATTGCTTTAAACGGTGTCTATATGATGCCAGCACCAGCTACACCTTTTATTTTTGTAGATACAATTACAGGTGAATACAATTGGGACTGGGTTTTTGAACCGACAACAAATATTGGTTCTGGAAGCGATATGGTAAGTTTAGATTGTGCATCAGCTCATGTAAATACAAATACAGGGTACCATTATCATGGTAATATGTACGAATATGTAGAGGATTTACAACAAGGAATTTCAGTA
>Ga0209653_1003737_pt1 | contig 10198 bp, 20 predicted proteins | sample SaaInl6LU_22_DNA_FD_184644 | JGI IMG/M metagenome (GOLD analysis project Ga0209653, IMG submission 184644) | Marine microbial communities from expanding oxygen minimum zones in the Saanich Inlet - ESP_116LU_22_DNA (SPAdes) (version 2) | ecosystem: Environmental > Aquatic > Marine > Intertidal... | reverse complement strand
TCTCTCTAGCTTGCCGTATCATCATTCCTAAACAGCTTCCGAAAATAAATGCATAGGTCAATCCTAATACTCCTCCTGTAATCAGAGTCAGTATCAAGGTACCTATTGCCGTGATGTGTAGAAATTTATTGTTGAGTTCTATTTTCATAACCTTTTTATCTAACTTACCCTACAGTTCTTTTTACAATTTTTAACAAGTCGTAATCGTAATCATACTGAATGTTATTCGTGCCTTCGTACTGAATTACACCATCGCGGTATGCTTGCTTTCTAGCTTCTGCTTCCTCACGTGTTGAGAATACATCTATATTACTTCCGTAACCTTCGTAATCATAACCTTTCAATAATACAAATACTTCCATAACCTTTATCTTTTTTCTTATATCTAAATATAGGAACTAATCTAATTGGATCCAACTACTTCTTCTTTTATTTCTTCCACAGTTGAATACAACATCTTTAAGAAATACTTCCAACGTTGAGGATTATGTTCTTTAATTAAAGCAAGTACCTGAAGTGTGTAAGGTGTTTTCTTCTTGTTAGGTCTCTCTGATGTTATCCGGAATAGTACTTTTCTATTTAACTCTCCTCCTATTCCATCTTGACCAAAGAATCTTAGTAAGCTATCTGCTGCATCTAATACTTCTTCCTTACTATGTTCCTTTACTAACCTCTTATACTCATTCACAATACCTTCTAGTATCTCATTTGTATAAGCTCTAAACTCGTACTCATGTCCAAAATATTGTTCGGCTACTTCATTATGATAACTATCATAGTTCTTTCTATACCGAAGTACATTTAGATCTAGAATGTGTTGCAGTTCATGATACAGAGCATAGTATACTCCTTTCTCTGTTTGCTGTATGCAGTAGTCTGGATTAGTAACGATGTAGGCGTCCTTTAACATCTCTCCGGAATAGTTATACTGAACCAATCCAGCATGAGGACATTCTTCTGTGTAATATACCTCTATGTTAGCTTCTTGACCTTGAGCATCTTTTAGGTAGATAGCTCCTTTCAGAGGTTCAGCATCATCTAACACCTTACATGCTCTGTTAACTTCTCTAGAAACTCTACGTAAGTCTCTTAGAGTACGTTCCGGAAACCTAACTCTCTTTGATCCCATTTACCGATAAGTCTTATTCAAAGCAGGTAACTTACCTACTTTATCTACATACTCATTGATGAGAGCTTTTTCTAAATCTCTATATGAAATACCTTTCTTAGTTTGAACTCCAACTACCTCTACAATCTCTGGTACTGTTTCGTAGAAGAGTACTTCATAGAACTCTCCATCATTCAAATACTCTCTAATTAAACTGTGAGTTTGTTCTGGATTATAAGCATAGAGTCTCTTAAAGCGTCTCTCAACATCTACTGTCTCTCCTATCTTAACTACCTCATCACCTTTTACAATCAAGTATACTCCGGACTTAGCTTTTACATCTTCGTAGAAGGTTGTATAGCATCCATGTTTACGTCTACCAATTGAAAGATCTTTGTAGAACTTTAAGATAGTTTTGAAGCCTCTATCAAGGTACTCTTGCTTATTCATAACCGTTTTATTGATACTCTAATATACGAAAAAAAATAAAGGGAGGCAACTAACCTCCCTTCTTTTTCTTAGATCATCGCTGTAGCTAATTTGAATAGCTCTTGATTGATCTTTGTATCTTTCTCGAAAGATTTAATCTTACGAACCTTCCGGACTTTAGCTCCTACTAGTGCTGCTGAGAATCCTCCTTGAGTAATCGCTTCCTGTACTCGGTTAAAAGTCTTCCAGAGATCAGCTCCTTCATCTTGAGGTCGACGTGCTTCTAAAATCTCATCAAGAGTCTCTTCGTCGTAATTCTTCTCCTTAGCTTCTTCACTTCCAGGAGTAATACCAGAGCGAATTAGTAGAGCGTCTAGAGCCAGCTTACGTTGCTCTTCTTCAGTCAATTGACGTTGAGTCATCTTATTCATAACCTCAACTTTATTAGGAAGATCTTCTACTGCTTGTACTACTACACTGCGTAGCTCTTCAAAGGTATATCCTTTATGGCGAATCTTAAATGATTCAAATTCATCAGTAGCGATTACCAATCCATTAGAACATACCAGACGGAAGATACCTACTCGGAATTGGAAGGAGGTCATACCATCATGAGAGTTGGTTAGAAGTATTCGAGGGAAAGCATCATCACCATCTGAAGCTGTTACTTTAATATCTGGATTCTGAAATTGAATCATATGCTTACTAAAGATAGTATTCGTTCCTCTAGCTTTACGTTGGCTAGCCTCTACTGGAAGCCATCCTAGCTTCTCTAGATCATCAATCACTTTCTCTGTTGAGATGTGAACGTACTTATCAGTCACTGCTGAGTTAGTTGGTTGGGTAGCGAATGCTACTGGACATTGAACTTGTAATTCTTCTTTACTTAAATACTTCATAACACTTATCGTTTTAATTATACCTAAATATAGTAACTAACTTAATTGGATCCAACTAAACTAACCCTTTTTTCTTTGCAGTTAAGTAACCTACAATCTTTCCGTCATCATCCAGATACTTTCTCTTAGTCTTAGGAAGCTTTTTATTCTGCTGTTCTAACTCTTCAATGACAGACTTATAACCTTTCCCGTAATTTATATCTGTTCGAACCATTACTCCATTCCGGAAAGTATACTTTACAGTCATTGCATCATCGTTACTGGTACATTCCATTACTCTCTGTCCCAGTACTTCATCTCTCTTTGCCATGTTATAGTAAGTCTGTTGCTTTCTTTAGTAATTCGAATGCATCAATAACTTGATCATACATCTCTGCTTCTTCGTACTTATTCATACAAGCACTCAATGCCTGAGGCCATTCATCCTTCTGTAGAGATACTTCAAAGAAGTCATCCTCTTCGTGAAAGCCTAATTCAAATAACTCTGCTTCTTCTTTACCTGCTTCAATAGCTTCTTTTATTCCTTGAAAAATCGCGTCAGTTACTTCGTGATTGTTTCCGGAAAAGAAAGTACTAAAGTCTGTTACCTCGTCGAACGTAAACCTCTTCATCTATCTCTACCTTTTGTATTGCTTCTATAAACTCTTCTTTACCTTGCTTGTCTTTCTTGATATTAGTATCGTAAAGGTAAACAGGTCCATCGTACTCGACAGTCTCCATTTCTATATTCTGAAAGCCTTTCACGCCATGACCAGGCTGCTCTTTCGGGCCAGTCAACCTTCTAGGTCCGTCCCATGATCTGAATCTCTTAGCAGTTACTCGGTACCACTTGATACCATCCTCAGTAGTTCGTCCGATCTCACAACACTTAACAGTATCGAAATCGTATACTATCTTCACTAAGTTTCCTCTCTTCTCTCCCATAACCTTTATTTCTTTAACACTCTAAATATAAGCATAAAGAATTAAGTCTCCAACTATTAAGCTGAGAATCTTTCTATACCTCCTCCGGCGTTTCCTTTACTGTCTAAAGGAACAGCGTAGGTAACTTCGTCCAATTTATGAACGACTTGATACCTTTGCCCATCTCTCTCAATAGTAACCCCGTGATATTTGAAGCCAAAGTCTTGTACATGCTTTTTCTTTTTCATAATAACTATAACCTTTATTCATCTTCATCGCCAAAGATAGTAAAAATATCTTTATCTAAAGACTTCTCACTTAACTTTTTATTCTTCTTATCTTGCTCTAATAATTTATCAGCGTGCTTCTCAAGTAACTTCCTTTTATTCTTCTCTTGATCTAATTGAGCATGTTGACGTCTACGGGGTACCTTTCTCATATTCTGGAAATAAATTCTTCTCCTGGCTTTTGATTATCATCTTCCCACAGTCCAAGTTCTTTTAGATGTTCAATATGTGAATCATCTAACTCCCAATCATGTTCTTGTACTCCGTTCTTCTCAATATAACTTTCCATCTGAGCTACTTGCTCTTCTGAGATAGGAGAAGCTGCATATAGAAATGAACAATTGTAACATAACATCTCTATATTATCGAGATTGTAGTTGTGTCTGTTCTTATCTTTAAAGTTTAACATCAGAGGTACTTTGTTATCAAATACCCTTGCTTCATTATAACCGCAACTCTTACACTCCTCTCTCAAGTAACCTTCAGCAATTAACTTACGTTTTATCTTTTCCGGCTTGTAGTGCTCTACAGGTATAGTTCCATCTATAATTCCTTCAATAGCTGGCTCCTTACCTTTACTAGTTAAGAACTTAGGTATACCAACTCCTGCTTGATTTAAGTGAGTATCGTAGAGAGTTACTCCATCTTCATTTTTATACATCTTAGCATACTGCTTGTAATGCGGGAATGAAACATGAAGGTACCTGGCAGCAGCTTTGTTTGACTTAGTCATCTTAACTGCTCTTTCAATATCTTCTCTTGTGAGAATCTTTCTAGGTCTTCCTCTCTTCTTATCTGACATTAGTCTAACTCATCATAATCGTCCGGAAGAACGTAACCGTCGTCTTCACTATTCTCAATCAATCTAGCTCGCTTATGTAGACTTCCTGATCTATCTGATACTGTTTCTGTTTCGTAGTCTTGAGCTTCGATCAAGTCATCCAATGGAGATCTTTCTCCATATTCAATAGCTACTACTTGACGATATACTTCTTCGTCTAAGATTTCAATCTCGTTATAGTTATGGTCGCCTTGACCTAGTGAAAGAGTTCGTGCTCTCTTTTGACCTGTTGCAGAATGCTCTACACATGTTACTGCTGTTGGTAATACTTTTAATCGCATGGGGTTGATCTGCTCACCACACACCTTACAAAACCTCTTTATCATATAACTTAATTAAATTTCTGAATAGCGTTCCAGACATCCTCTGGAGTTTTAAACTCAATAACTTCTTCCTTATCTTCTATTTCAATTGTGATAGTTCCATCCCAATCTTCTTTCATCTGAGCGATGTCGTTAGTAAACATATTGATCAGTAAGATCTGCTTCTTATTAAAAGCAATCTTCATCAAACCTTCGATAACTTGAAAGAACTTATCTTCATATTGAACACTATCAATACCTAACTCAGTAGACATAAACTCTGTACGATCGTTTATCTCTTCGAGTATCTCTAAGATCTCTATAAAAGTTTTTTTGTCCACTTCCTCTTTAGGCTTAGATACTGATACAATTCTATAAGTTAATTCTAGTTCGTCGGTTAAAACGTCTCTTATGAATTCTTTTGTTCCCATTCGCTGACGCTAAATATACGAACAAATTTTTCTACTTCCAACTTTTTCTCTGCTGCAAAGTAACTTAAAGCAGCTTCTTGATTTACTGCTTCAACTATAGATACTGCTTCTTGGCTGGTATCAGAAGTAATATAACACTTATACTTTTTCATAACCTTTTATGCTTGTTGTGATAATGCTTGACGAATAATCTTATCAATGTACTCGATGTAGATAAAGAAACCAATTACACTTTTATCTTTAAGCTCACGATCTCTTTCTACTCTCATACCCATACTACTCAAGCCTGCATCTAATCTATCTCCTAGAGCGATAGCTATATCGTTTTGCTCCTGAGGAGATATACCTCCGTAAGTTGTAGGTAGAAACTGAACCTTGATACCTTTCTTATTAGGGTCCTCATTAACATCTACTCTTAGTACGAACTTATGTCCTTTGAAATTTACCTTAGTAGCTTCGTTGAGAACTTCTTTAACTGTTTCTAATAATTGCTCTTTCATATTGGTCTAAATATACGAACGAAAGTTTAATCTTCCAACTCGTTTTGAGGGTCTTTATTATAAATAGGACTTACTTTCTTCTTCTTTTTCTTAATAGGTTCATAAGGTACGTAGTCGTCTTCGTAGTCTTCTAAGTCATTAAGATTAATCTTTCCCATAGTTAAATGTTGATTAAAGTATTTTGGTATTCATTCATTTGAATTATATCAATAACCATATTGCCGAGTTTAAACCTTCCAGGCTCTCCGCTCTCTTTTATAATCTGTGAAATGTTCTGAAGGTGTCTGAAAGTCTCATTATCGAAGGTAGCTTGATCTACCTCAATTAAGATCTCATTATTCTTTTCGTTATCGAAAGGTTTAATCTTCTCTTTCAAATCGTATAACGTATTAGGTTGTTCCATTGCTATGTAATCCGGAACAATTACATCGTAATCGTCTTTGATATAAATAGTACTGCACCATGGCTCAAGTGCTTCTAAAATAGGAATGCCTCCGGTTGCTATAATTCCAATATCATACTTAGGAGGTACGATAGGCTTCATCAGAGCATCATGCATTACAAAGTGTCCCCACTTACGAATAAAGTTACGAGTACTTCTCATATTCTGAGCTAGCCACTCTGGACTATCTTCGTAGATGTTCTTAGCTTTATCAACTACATTACGTCTACTTCCTCTACAGGTCATATGGTATACACAACCGTGCCAAGTCTGTACAAAGCTTACTCCATCTAATAAAAATCTATTAAAGATGTCTGAGTCTTCTTTTGATTGTGGAGCATATAACGGATCGTGTCCTCCTATCTTCTGGAAGTCTTCTCTATAAAATGCCCAAGGAGCAAAGATACCTTCTGTAATATCGTTCGTAGGTACTCTACTATTAATAAACTCTAGCAGAGCTTCTTCCTTAAACTCCTCTGGCTCTACACCAAAGTCTCTTAGAATCTTTTCCGGACCATCTGGATGCAGAGGAGGTTCAATTCTAGTTAACGATACAATAGTACGAGGTTTAATCTCTTGCTCAATAGCATCTAATGCTCCTGGACATAGATACATATCAGCATGATAGATCATAGCAATATCATTAGTCGCTACTTCGTTAATTAGTCTATCATATAGAATTGTATGACCTAATCTCTCTCCAGTATCATTTAAGATAGCTTTGAAGTGAGGATCTTTCTCCATCATCTCCATACACCAGTCCCATGTACCGTCTGTACTTGCATCATCTGCAACACAGATCTCTACCTCATGCCCTTCTTGATTCTTTCTAATAGCATCATAAGACCACTTAAGATACTTGAGATTATTACGTGAGGGCTGGATTAAACTTATCTTCATGGTAATGTTCTTTGTATAATAATTGAGTTAACTCAGAGCATAAGATATAAAATTCTTCATCGTTATGCAACTTCTTAATTAACTTTCTTGCTGTATCTAAATCTCCATCTGCTACTGTAAGCTCTGGATGTAATATTCTCTGAGTGTCTAGTCCTTCGTAACCTATACAGGGTATACCTAAGTATGAGCAATTAAGAGCAAAGGTTCCTGCTGCATGAGTTCTCATCATATGAATACCAATCTTCCTCTTACTCAGTTCTGATATCCATTGATTCCATTCTAAGTAAGGTAGTTGAGTAATGCCTAACTGCTCTTCTCCTTCTTGACGTCTGCCCATCTGAGGAGAGTATATCTCATCAGTAACACTCTTAGCTAACATAAAGGAGTCAAAGCCTCCGTACCAACTCTTAAAGTTACCTCCTATCATTATACCAGAGCGTTCCTCCGGTGCAGTAATGTTTTGTATAGGATCTTCTATCATCAACGAACGTAATACTCTTACGTCAGGATGACCTGTCAACCCTCTAAAGTACTTTGCATCTACTTCATTATGAGCTAAAATAATATCAGCACTCATTAGATTGTTGAAGTAATGAATTTGATTATGTAAAGGATAGTCCTGGAAGTACCAGAAAGGTCCTTCTTGCATTACAGCTACTCTCTTACACTTCGTCTTATACCGTAATACATCGACATGCTCAGGGTTATTCTTAGAGTTAATAACAATACCTAAGTCGTACTCTCCCTCAGGAGTCTGTTGAAGATTATAATGATCGGCATCTAAGGCTACCATCCAAGCAAACTCTGTACGCATGTTTGTATGAGTACGTGGTACCTTACCTTGAAAACCCATCTCTGTAAAGAATGCTACTGTCATAAGTATATTTGAGATCTTATTATATTAGAACCTAACTTACGTCTTTTAACTGTATATGTTGGAGCGTAGTTGGCAATAGTATCGTTAACGCCAGTTTGATTACCTACATTGAATGTAGCTCTGGTCTTCAATAACAACTGTATACGTGTGGGAACTTCTTTTAAGTTTAGGGCTTGTCTATAGTTTAAACCTACATCTTTTGCTTCGTAGTAAAATACTGGAAGGTTATACTTATCTAGTATAGCTTGAACTTTTAAAGGATCTTCTGTTTCCCATCTATTAGATATTAACAATGTACCAAATCTTCCATCATCAGTATACTTTTTAATAAGTTTGCTAGCGATTGCATTCTCTTCTTCTGTAAAGTATAACTCTGGTTCAATATCTTCAAACGAACTAAATTGCCAGAATCTTAGAAGCTCTTCCATTAATGGAGTATCGCTACCGTCTGTAATCCTAAAGTGGTCGTTGTATACTTCTCCCTCAAAAGAGTCTATAAATCCATCTACATAAGGATTGTTATCAAAGATGGTACGTACTACCTGAAAAGGATCTGACCATGATGCCCAATTGCTTTCTAACTGTCCAAACATCTCTCTGAGTAACTTAGGAGAAGGAATGTAAACTTTACAGTCGGGATACTTCTCTTTAAGTTTTCTAGGAAATGCTGAGATGATTCCCCAATCGCCTAATCCAAAACATGTACGCAAGATAATAAACTCTCCTTGTGCTAAATACTCGTTAGGAATATAAGAAGGATCTGTTATAGGGAATCCTAATTGAGGCACTTCCTTAACTGCATAAATTTTACTAAAGTATGTACGCCAGAATTGTGGCACTATTTCTTAATACCGTAAAACATTAAATCATTATGTACCGTATTCACTTCAAACTTGAAATCAGAGAATATCTCCTCAACAGATAGTACTGCCCGTATATCACCTTCAGCTAAATTTTTATAATAATCAGACCATTCTCCGTCTAGAAAAGGAGCATCTTTTGGAGAAGTCCTTCGTGTTCCATGCTCAGGTCTTCCTGTAGTTGCACAAGTAAATAGTAGCATACCACCGGGTTTCAGCATCCTTACAATATTACTCAAACTATCCGCATAATGCATATCATGTTCAAAACATTCAGTAGAAATAATAAAGTCATAAGAATTAGAGGCTCCTTCAAATTCATGTATAGTCGAAACAATATCAACATTCTTTCCAACACCAATGTCTATTCCAAGATACTCGCAATCTTCAAACAAATATCTATTATTTCCATTAATATCAAGTGACCCGCAATCTAATACTTTCTTTCCTACAAAGTATGCTGGAAATTGGTTTCGTATTTTACTGCAAAATTCACGTTGTTCTCTGTGTGCCATATCTTTCTTATGTGATTATATTGTATCGTATAAAGCGTTCTGCTTCTCTTGTCTGTTTATCTCTTTGTGGTGAATCAAACACCACTCCTTGTCTTCTGGAAGGGCTGCAAAGGTATTGTGTCCTATGATGCGTTCGTGTACTGCACCATGCCATCTTATTCTAGGATCGTTCTTATAGATTCTAGTTTGATAGTCTGGGAAGTTTATCCAACCTTTCTCATTTACATTCCATCTCCACTTCTGAATATGCTCTTCAGTTAATCCTTCTACAGTATTGATTCGAGGTACTGCTAAAAGCTCTACTTGATTCATTTCTAGTACTTGAGGAAGTAATTTTAGCACATACTCATCAATCATCTCATCAGCATCAATCTGGTAGATGTAATCTTTGGAGCATTGAGAGTTGAGATTATTCTTCCATCGAGCAAAGTCTTTCCGGAAAGGTCCCTTTTTAAGTCCCAATCCTTCTAAGCTTGAGAGATAGTCCCAGACCTCCTTAGGTCCAGACTCGTCCCATCTTACTACAACCTCATCTTCTTCTCTTTTGTTTTTCAAAAGGAATGGCAAGAGTACTTTAATATACTCTAGCTCATTCCATACTGTTACCGCATAACTGATTGTCATTCTACTGCAAAAAATCCTATTTGTTCTAATGCATCCATGAAGTCTTTCTCAGCATAGTGCTTAATGTTCTTCATATCCATCTTATGAGTCTGGTCGTCGGAGACTTTCTTGTCACCTTCTTGCAGAGGTACTGCTTTAACAGCTGCCCACTTCCAATCTCCTTTGCTTGTTCCGTCTACAAATACCATTCCTTTGTTAGGTAAAGTAATCGTAGAAGGCATCCAGATGTTACCATCTTGATCTTTATGCATTAGATCTTTATACAACTCTGGTGATGTTT
>Ga0209653_1003730_pt1 | contig 10208 bp, 6 predicted proteins | sample SaaInl6LU_22_DNA_FD_184644 | JGI IMG/M metagenome (GOLD analysis project Ga0209653, IMG submission 184644) | Marine microbial communities from expanding oxygen minimum zones in the Saanich Inlet - ESP_116LU_22_DNA (SPAdes) (version 2) | ecosystem: Environmental > Aquatic > Marine > Intertidal... | reverse complement strand
AGAGGAGAAAGGAATGTGGTCTGCTTTAGTAGCTTGGGGTGCTAGTAATAGAAAGTTCGTGGTTTTATTTGTTCTAGGAATTATCCTTTTAATTGCGAAAGCAGGTTGGGATACTGCACTGAATGTAGGTGTTTACACGGGTTACGAGCCTGAGCAGCCAATTAAATTTTCGCACCAATTGCACGCAGGTGAAAATAAAATTGATTGTAATTATTGCCATAGCGGTGCTAGAAATAGTAAATCCGCAGGTATACCTTCTGCAAATTTGTGTATGAATTGTCATACGTACATAAATGAAGGTCCTCAATATGGAAAAGAAGAAATTGCAAAAATTTACAAGGCATTAGATTTTGATCCTGTAACTAAAACTTATGGCGATAATACTTCTCCAATAAAATGGATTAAAGTTCACAACTTGCCTGATCATGTATACTTCAATCACTCACAACACGTAACAGTAGGACAAATTGACTGTGCTAAATGTCATGGTCCAGTTGAGGAGTACACAGTAGGTAAGCAATTTGCTCCTCTTACTATGGGGTGGTGCATTGATTGCCACAGAGAAACGAAAGTACAAACTGAAGGTAATGGCTATTATGATGAAATTCATAAGAGATTACCTGCAGACATTAAAGCAAAATATTTAGAAAACGGTGTTATAAATGTTGATGAGTTAGGCGGCATCGAATGCGCTAAGTGTCACTATTAAAATACTAAGATTCCACAAAGTTTCAATTGATATCTATGGATAAGACTAAAAAGTATTGGAAAGGAACTGAAGAGTTGAACAACTCTGCAGATTTTTCAACTTCTAAAAATAACGAGTTTCAAGAGCATTTGCCGACTGATCAGTTTTTAGGAGATAAAGAAACATTAGAAAGTTCATCTACTAGTAGAAGAGATTTTTTAAAGTACTTAGGTTTTGGTGTTACAGCTGCATCTCTTGCTGCATGTGAAACTCCTGTTAATTACGCTCTTCCTTATGTAGTGAAGCCTGATACAGTTACTCCTGGAGTAGCTAACTGGTATGCATCTACTTACTCAGATGGTAACGATTACGCTAGTATTTTAGTTAAAACTAGAGAAGGGCGTCCAATTAAAATTGAAGGAAATAAGCTTTCAGAAGTATCTAGAGGCGGAGTGAATGCTCGGATAAATTCATCTGTACTTTCTTTATATGATGGAAAGAGAATTAAAACTCCTACCGTTGATGGAACAGAGTATGCATGGTCTGCAATCGACCGCACAATCAAAGCTGACTTAAAGAAGATAGATGCAAAGGGTGGTAGTGTTCGAATTTTAACGAATTCAATTACTAGTCCATCTACTAAATATTTAATTGAAGATTTTAAAGCAAAATACCCTGGCGCTTCTATTGAGCATATTTCTTATGATGCAGTTTCATTAAGTGGCATGCTTAAAGCAAACGAAATGTCTTTTGGAAAAAAGTCGTTACCTGTTTATCACTTTGATAATGCCAAAGTAATCGTTTCTGTTGGAGCTGACTTTTTAGGAAACTGGATTTCTCCTGTTGAATACGCAAAACAATACGCTGTTAATAGAAAGCCTGAGAATGCTTGGATGTCTAAGCATTTTCAATTTGAGACAACGTTCTCAATGACCGGAACGAATGCTGATCACAGAACACCAATCAAACCATCAGAGCATGGTAAGGTTTTGGCGTCATTATATAATTATGTTGCATCTAAAGTAGGTGGAAATAAAGTTTCTGCTTCTGCTACATCTGCAGATGGTGCTATTGCTAAGGCTGGTGACGCCTTAGTTGCTGCTAAAGGAGCATCTCTAGTTGTAGCAGGATCTAATGATCCAAATGCACAACTTTTTACAAATGCAATCAATAATCTTTTAGGAAATTACGGTAAGACTATCAATATAGATTATCAGTCTAATTACAGACAAGGTGATGATGAGCAGCTGATACAACTAATAGCTGATATGAATGCTGGAAAGGTAGATGCTATTTTTATTGCAGGTGTAGATCCTGTATATTCTATGCCCGCGTCAGCTAATTTTGGAGAGGCTTTAGCGAAAGTGAATACAAGAGTATCTTTTGCTACTCGACCAAATGCTACTTCAGCAGCTTGTAATTTTGTTACACCCGATAATCACTATTTAGAGTCATGGAACGACCATAATCCAATTTCAGGACACTATTCTGTATCTCAACCTGTAATATCAAAGTTATTTGACACACGTCAAATGCAGGATTCATTAATGGTTTGGATGGATTCAGAAGGTGACTATTTCTCTTACATGAAAAAAATATGGGAAGAGAAAGCTTATACGAACCAAACAGACAGTCTTAATTTCTTTGATTTTTGGAACGCTGTTTTAAGTGATGGTGTTTTCAAACATTCTGTTGAAGTAACTACCCCGGCAGTTTTTAATGCTGATCTATCATCAGCTGCATCTGCAATATCTAAAGAAGCTTCTGCTGATTGGGAAATAGAATTTTATCAAAAAGTAGGTATCGGATTTGGTTATGATTCACATAATCCTTGGTTACAAGAATTACCTGATCCAATTTCAAAAATTACCTGGGATAACTACATTACAATGAATCCTTCTGATGCGCGCGAACTTGGTTATGCTACTGAGTATGGTGAGCAAAAGGATGCCAATACCATGAACATTACCGTTAATGGTGTTTCTATGGAAGGTGTTCCTGTGGTATCTCAACCTGGACAAGCTAAAGGCACCCTAGGTGTTGCTGTTGGTTATGGTAGAGCATTAGGAAAGGATGATCAGATTGTTGGTTTCAATGCTTATTCTGCAATTGCTATTTCAGGTAAATCAATGATCAATTACAGTTCAGATGTTTCTTTTGAAAAAGCAGCATCGAACTATCAAATAGCAACTACCCAGACTCACCAGACTATTATGGGTCGTGACTCTGTAGTTAGAGAAACAACTTTCGGTGTATACAAAACGGGAGACCAGGAAGCATTTAATCCTCCTCACATGTTGACTACACTAGAAGGGAAGATTAAAACAACAGATGCTTCATTATGGGATAAACACCCTGTTGAGAATGTTGGTCACCGTTGGGGTATGACGATTGATATGAACTCTTGTATTGGTTGCGGTGCTTGTGTTACTTCTTGTAATTCTGAAAACAACGTTCCTGTTGTTGGTAAGGATGAAGTAAGAAAATCTCGTGAAATGCATTGGTTAAGAATTGACCGTTATTTCAGTAGTGAGGAAGAGCAAAAGTCAGAAAATGACAGAAGTTATGGTTTAATGGAGATAGCTGAGGATAATCCTTCTGTTGTACACCAACCAATGATGTGTCAGCACTGCAATCACGCTCCTTGTGAAACAGTTTGTCCTGTTGCTGCAACTACCCACAGTAACGAAGGGTTGAACCAAATGACATATAATAGATGTATTGGTACTAGATATTGTGCAAATAACTGTCCTTATAAAGTTAGAAGATTCAATTGGTTTAACTACATTGGAAACGATGATTTCGCAGCGATTAATCCTTCTCAAGACGATTTAGGACGTATGGTATTAAATCCAGACGTTACTGTAAGAGCTAGAGGCGTGATGGAGAAGTGTAGTATGTGTGTTCAGCGTATACAAGAAGGAAAGCTTGAGGCTAAGAAAGATGGCAGAAAAGTACGTGATGGAGAAATTCAAACGGCGTGTGCTTCTGCTTGTCCTACAGATGCTATTGTATTTGGAGATTTAAATGATAGTGATGCTATCGTTAGAAAAGTTGCAGATAGTGATAGATCATATAGAGTTATTGAAGAGGTGGGTACTGAACCTAATATTTACTACCAAGTGAAGGTTAGAAATATTGAAGAAGTACAAGCATAATAATAGAAATTAGCAAAATAGTAATATAATGCATCAGGAATCAGCAATAAGAGAACCACTTATTTTAGGAGAGAAATCCTACAGCGATATTACAAATGATGTGCTTAAGCCAATTGTTGGCAAAGCGGATCGTTCGTGGTACATTGTTTTTGGCTTAGCGTCAGTTATGGCACTTTGGGGAATTGGATGTATTCTCTACCTTTTGGGTACAGGTATTGGAACTTGGGGTTTGAATAAAACCGTAGGTTGGGCATGGGATATCACCAACTTCGTTTGGTGGGTAGGTATTGGTCACGCAGGAACTTTGATTTCCGCAGTACTTTTACTTTTCCGTCAAAAATGGAGAATGGCAATTAACCGGTCTGCTGAAGCGATGACTATATTTGCTGTAATGATGGCTGCAGTATGGCCTGGTATACACATGGGTAGAATTTGGTTGGCTTATTTTGTTTTTCCTTTACCAAATCAATTTGGTTCACTTTGGGTAAACTTTAACTCACCACTTTTATGGGACGTATTTGCAATTAGTACTTACTTCTCTGTATCATTAGTTTTCTGGTATATTGGTTTGATCCCTGACTTTGCCACTATTCGTGATAAAGTGACTCAAACTGTTCCTAAGAAAGTTTATGGTCTACTTGCATTCGGATGGTCAGGTAATGCTAAAGCATGGAACAGGTTTGAAGAAATATCTTTGGTTCTTGCAGGTTTAGCAACTCCACTTGTATTCTCCGTTCACTCGATTGTATCAATGGATTTTGCTACGTCAGTGATTCCTGGATGGCATACGACTATTTTTCCTCCATACTTTGTAGCAGGAGCAGTATTCTCAGGATTTGCTATGGTAAATACGCTTCTTATCGTAATGAGGAAAGTATTAAACCTAGAAAACTATATTCATGTTAAGCACATTGAGTATATGAACATCGTAATTATTGTTACAGGGTCTATCGTAGGTGTTGCTTATTTAACTGAATTATTCATTTCTTGGTATTCGGGTGTTGAGTATGAATCATATGCTTTTATAAACAGAGCTACAGGTCCTTATTGGTGGGCATATTGGGCAATGATGACGTGTAATGTAATATCACCTCAGGTTTTTTGGTTTAAGAAACTAAGAACGAATATTACTTTTACATTCTTTATGTCGATTGTTGTAAACATCGGTATGTGGTTTGAGCGTTTTGTTATTATCGTTACTTCATTACATAGAGACTACTTGCCATCTAGTTGGACAATGTTCCACCCTACATTTATAGATATAGGATGTTTTATTGGTACGATTGGAATCTTCTTTGTATTGTTCCTTTTATTTGCTCGTTTCTTCCCTGTATTGGCATTGAACGAATTAAAATCTATTTTGAAATCATCAGGAGAAGCTTACAAAAAGCAATCTCTAGAGCATTAATAATATATAATTAAACTAACAATGGCTGATAAAGTTATATACGCAACTTATGATGATGAGCAGGTTCTTTTAGAAGGAGCTAAAGACTTAGTATCAAAAGGAATTTACATAAGAGATGTTTATTCACCATTTCCAATACATGGACTAGATCCTGTAATAGGTGTAAAACATACAAGAATTGCAATCACAGCTTTTATTTATGGGTTAATTGGTCTTTCACTAGCCATTTATGGAATGTACTTTTTTATGATTCAAGACTGGCCAATGAATATTGGAGGTAAGCCTAACTTTACATTAGTTGATAATTTACCTGCTTTTATTCCAATTGCATTCGAGTTTACTGTATTATTAGCTGCTCACGGTATGGCTTTAACATATTTCTTGAGAAACTGGACACTGCCGGGGGTTAAAGCAAGAAATCCATATCCTGAAACTACTGACGATAAATTTGTAATGGAACTTCACTTACATGATAACCATGACCAATCTGAGTCAGAATTAGAAGAAATGTTGAAGACAACAGGAACAATACGAATTGAAGCTAGATAAAAAATATTACGAAGCACTAATATGAAAAATAATAGAATCATAAATACGGTAATAGTTTTGGCGGCAATTGCAGCTTCTACTTTAACCTCTTGTGAAGATCCAAACAGCCCAGGAGTTGAATACATGCCTGATATGTATCGTTCACCTGCTATCGAGACTTATGTTGATTATGAATATACTGATTCAATGTCTGCACGTCTTCCTGTTGCAAATACAGTGGCACGCGGATATAAGCCTTTTCCTTTTGAAAATACTTTAGAAGGTTACGAAGAGGCTGGACAGAAAATGAAGATACCTTTTCAAGTTACCGATGAAATGTTGAAAAAAGGTGGGGCCTTATATGCTTCATTTTGTAAGCATTGTCATGGTCCAAAAGGACAAGGCAAGGGGTCTATCAATCATCCTGCATACAGCGCAGTTCCTTCATATTCTGATGATACAAAGAATAGAAGAGGTGGTCGCTCAATGTCTGAGTTACAAGTAGGTCATATTTATCATGTAATTATGTATGGTTTAAATGCAATGGGCCCTCATGCTCCTCAATTGAATGAGCAAGAAAGGTGGGAGATTATTGCATTTGTTCAAACTTTGCAAGGTAAACAAGAGGAAAAGGAAACAGCAGTTAAAACTGCAGAGTAATTTATAGATAGTTAAATACGCTAGTATGGAATTCATATTTACAAAAAAATCAAAAATTACCTTTGCCATATTTATGGCAGTTGGTGTAATCTCCATGATTATAGGGTTTGGTGCAGATGATACTGCTCATCATGCCAGATTCTGGTCTAACATTCTTATCAATGGATTCTTTTTCTTCGGAATCTCATTGGGGACGCTTTTCTTTTTAGCATTGCAATATGCAACTGAAGCATCTTATTTGACTGTATTGAAAAGGGTGTTTGAAGGTATAACACAATATATGTGGGTTGGAGCAGTTGTGTTGATCTTATTCTTTGCGGCAAGTTCTCTGCATTTAAACCACATCTATCACTGGATGGATTCTGCTGCAACAAATGAGTTTGTAATCGAAAGTACTATTGGAACTGATCATCCTGAGTATGTTGCTGAGATGACTGATGGAGCAATAGAAAATGAACATTTCGATCATATCATCGCAGGCAAAACTGCTTATCTTAATCAAGGATTCTTCTGGATACGCACTTTAGCTTACCTTGGTGTTTGGTTGTTTTTCGTTAATTTATTCAGAAAAAGATCCTTATTAGAAGACCAGGAAGGTGGAACCAAAATTCACTTTAAAAATATGGTGTACAGTGCACTATTCTTAGTATTCTTTGCATATTCCTCATCTGCTGCATCTTGGGATTGGTTAATGTCTATCGATACTCACTGGTTCAGTACATTGTACGGATGGTATGTGTTCTCAGGTATTTGGGTAAGTGCTATGATTACAATTGTTCTTTTAACCTTGTATTTAAAGTCTAAAGGTTACCTAAAGGAGGTGAATAAGTCTCACATGCATGATATTACAAAGTGGATGTTTGCTATCAGTTTTTTATGGAGTTATTTATGGTTTTCTCAGTTTGTTTTAATTTGGTATTCAAATATTCCTGAGGAAGTAACTTATTATATGACAAGAATACAACATTACAAGGGACTGTTTTTTGGAGTATTTGCTGTTAACTTTATCATGCCAATGGTAATATTAATGTCTAGAGATGCAAAGAGAAGTATTGGTTATTCATTAGTAGTGGGCTTAATAATCTTTATTGGACATTGGTTGGATATTTATTTATTGGTTACTCCTGGCACTGTTGGTAATGATTGGAATTTTGGTCTTATGGAGATAGGGACATTTATAGGTTTCTTAGGGTTATTCTTATTCACAGTTTTTAGATCATTAGCTAAAGCTCCATTAATGGTTAAGAATCATCCATTCTTGGAAGAGAGTAAACATTTACATATATAATTTACAATAAACACTAAAAGTATTTTGCAATGCTAGATTTGCTAATAATTGTTTCGGTTGTATTGGGTATCATTGCCCTTGCACAATTAATTAAGGTTTTAGACCTCGCTAGTCAAGCTAGAGGTGAAAATTCTTGGGAAAACACTGACAAGGATAATAAGGCTCAAGCGCGATTAATGCCTGTATTTTTGGTAGTTTATTTCGCTTCTATCATTTATCAGATGGTTGCTTGGGGTAAGTATTTATTACCTGTGTCAGCATCTGCGCATGGAGAAACTATTGACAATCTTATGATGACTTCATGGATCGTTATTTTCCCTGTTTTTATTTTAACTCATATCTTATTATTTTACTTTGCTTGGAAGTATTCTTATGATAAGAATAGAAAGGCGGAGTTTTTCCCTCACAGTAATAAACTTGAATTATTATGGACGATTGTTCCAACTGTTGTTTTGTCCATACTTATTTTATATGGATTGAACACTTGGAATAATATTACAACTCCTGCCTCTGAAGAGGATGATGCTGTTTTAATAGAACTTTACGCATATCAATTCGGTTGGATTGCAAGATATGCTGGAGAAGATAGAGAGTTTGGAGATGCTAATGTAAGATTAATAGAAGGTGTAAATGCTTTAGGTATGGACTCTACAGATTCTAGAGGGTGGGATGATAAAATAGTTAGAGCAGAGTTTCATTTACCTGTAAATCGTCCTGTTCAATTTATATTTAGAGCTCAAGATGTTATTCACTCAGCGTATATGCCTCACTTTAGAGCTCAAATGAACTGTGTGCCTGGTATGACAACTAGATTTGGATATACTCCTACTATCACAACATCAGAAATGAAAGGGATTACGCAGAACGATGAGTTTAACTACATATTGTTATGTAATAAGATATGTGGAGCTGCTCACTATAATATGCAAATGGATATTATAGTTGAAAGTGAAGCTGAATATGAAACATGGTTAGCTGAACAAAAAGTGTTCTTACCAATGGATGGTACACCAAAAGTAAAAGAAGTTGCTCCTGAAGAAGTTGTTGATTCAACATTTACAGAGGCTGAAGAGATGACAACGGCATCTATTAATTAATATTAAACAGAAAGACTTAAAATAATTTCCATGTCAGCACATACACATCACGACGATAACGATTTTTTGTTCAAGTATATTTTTAGTACTGATCACAAAATGATTGCAAAGCAGTTCTTACTGACTGGAACCTTTATGGGTTTCATTGGTATGATGATGTCATTATTTTTTAGAATTCAGTTGGGTTGGCCAGGAGAGGCTAGTCCGCTTTTGGAGTCTGTTTTAGGAAGCTGGGCTCCTGATGGTATTTTGGCTCCTGATAAATACCTTGCTTTGGTAACCATACACGGCACAATTATGGTGTTTTTCTTGTTAACAGCAGGTTTGAGTGGAACCTTTTCCAATTTACTTATTCCGCTTCAGATTGGTGCTAGGGATATGGCTTCAGGCTTTATGAATATGCTTTCATATTGGTTGTTTTTCTTATCTAGCCTTGTTATGTTGGCTTCTTTATTTGTTGAAGGTGGACCTGCTGCAGGTGGATGGACAATTTATCCTCCATTAAGTGCATTACCTGAAGCAATGCCCGGTTCTGGATTAGGTATGACATTATGGATTGCCTCTATGGCTATATTTATTATGTCATCACTTTTGGGTAGTTTGAATTATATTGTAACCATTCTTAATCTAAGAACTAAGGGGATGACCATGACAAGAATGCCATTAACAATTTGGGCTTTCTTTGTAACAGCGATATTGGGTGTACTTTCTTTCCCTGTTTTATTTGCAGCGGTTCTTTTATTACTGTTTGATCGTTCTTTTGGTACTTCATTTTATTTATCTGATATCTTTATTGCGGGTAAGGCATTAGAAGTTGAAGGTGGTAGCCCGATATTATATGAGCACTTATTTTGGTTTTTAGGTCACCCAGAGGTTTATATCATTCTTTTACCTGCACTTGGTATTACCTCTGAGGTTGTAGCTACCAATGCTAGAAAGCCTATTTTTGGTTACAGAGCGATGATTGGCTCTATTTTAGCAATTGGATTTATTTCAGTTCTTGTTTGGGGTCACCATATGTTTGTAACGGGAATGAGTCCATTTTTAGGTGCAGTGTTTACTTTTACTACTTTATTAGTTGCTATACCTTCTGCTGTAAAGGTGTTTAATTATCTTACAACACTTTGGAAGGGAAATATCATTTTTACTCCTGCAATGTTATTTGCTATTGGTTTAGTATCTACATTTATTACAGGTGGTCTTACAGGTATTATTTTAGGTGATTCTGCATTGGATATCAATGTTCATGATACTTATTTTGTAGTAGGTCATTTCCATATTGTAATGGGATTGTCAGGTACATTTGGTATGATATGTGGAGTTTATCATTGGTTCCCTAAAATGTTTGGTAGAATGTTAGATAAACGTCTCGGATTCGTTC
>Ga0209653_1003729_pt1 | contig 10209 bp, 8 predicted proteins | sample SaaInl6LU_22_DNA_FD_184644 | JGI IMG/M metagenome (GOLD analysis project Ga0209653, IMG submission 184644) | Marine microbial communities from expanding oxygen minimum zones in the Saanich Inlet - ESP_116LU_22_DNA (SPAdes) (version 2) | ecosystem: Environmental > Aquatic > Marine > Intertidal... | reverse complement strand
TCAATGAGCGCGCTTCGCCGGCAAAACGCTTCTCGGTAACCGGGTGATTGATCAGATCGGTAATGATGCTGAGCAGGAATGCCGCGGTTTTACCTGTGCCGGTTTGTGCTTTGCCGACGATATCGTGGCCGTGCAACGTGTGTGGCAGTGAAGCCGCTTGAATTGGCGTGCAGTATTCAAAACCAGTCGCCTGTATACCGCGCATGAGCGTGTCGGGCAGAGAAAAATCGTGGAAACGCAATTTCCCCTCAACCTCGGGAACGCTGAACTGACTAAGGCTCCAGCTACCGGCAGGGCGCCTGCCCGAGCCACTGCTGCGACGACGGCCGCGCGAACGGCGGCGACGCTGGCCAGCATCAGAGTTTGAGAAATTATCAGAATTTTGAGGTTGTACAGAATTAGCAGTAGAGTCAGTCAAAACAGGTTCACATATTGGAGTTGGAGATGAGCTGGCAGCCGCAGCTGCGCAACCAAAGGAGGGTGCTTCAACGACACCAGTAGAAAGTAAAGCCGCATTATACCAGCAATTTAGCGGCTTTTGTCGGTCTGCTGGTGATTTTTTGATCAATTGCAGTTAGCCACTTTAGTGCCGGTGTCGCGCTTTCTTTAGCGGCTATTTTGGCCGACAATAGCTGGGCAATTTCACCCTTAGTTCGCGCAACGACACAGCCGCTATCAAAATGCCCCAATCATGACAGACGCCACCGCTCCCAATAACTTTCGCCGCTCTTCAGCGGAGTTATTGCGTCTTGCCGCACCCATCGCTGCGGGACAAATTGCTGTCATCGGCATGACCGTCACTGATATCTATATGGTGGGTCAAGTGAGCACCGATGCACTTGCCGCTGTGCAGTTGGGGGGGAGTCTCTGGTCGATAGCGGTCTTCATTATTCTCGGCATTATGACCGGCAACAGCCCGATTATTGGCCAACTTTACGGCGCTGGTCGCAATACCGGAGTCCGCCACCAATTTCAGCAGGTACTGTGGATATCGCTGCCGCTCGGGTTGCTGGCCAGCGCTACAGTAGCGACCGGCATTTGGCTGCTTCCTAACCTCGACATCAGTACTGAAGTCGCAAGCCAGACACAAGCTTACCTGGCACCTTATCTAATCACGGCAGTTATGTTGTCGACATTTTTTGCACTGCGCACCACCTTCGAGGGGCTGGGTGATCCGCGCCCGGTGATGGTCTTTAACTTTATTACGTTTGGGCTTAACTTCCCGCTCAACTATCTGTTCATTTATGGCGGGTTTGGCATTCCCGCTCTGGGCGGCCCCGGTGCTGGCTGGGGCACCTTAGTAGTCATGTGCTTTTTGTTTGCCTCCATGCTGCTCTACGCCAAACACTCGGCTAAATTACGCTACCTGCAACTCTACCGCGATTTTGCAGCGCCGTGCTGGGCAACTATTCGTGACACACTTAAGTTGGGTATTCCCATTGCGCTGTACATCACCGTTGAGTACAGTTTTTTTTCGCTAATCCCTCTGTTTATCGCCCACTTAGGCGCCGCCGTCGTCGGCGCCCACGCCATCGCACTCAACGTCGACTCACTGGCGTTTATGGTGCCGCTGGGCCTATCACATGCATTGTCGATAAAAGTCGCCCATTCGCTTGGCGCCGGCAAGCCAAAACAGGCGCGGCAGATTGCTATCACTGGGTTCAAGTTGGTGTGGCTGTTAGCCGCAACTATCTCGGTGGGCAAACTACTGCTCAATGAAGAGATACCGCGCTGGTTCAGTGACGACTCTGCCACACAATTAATTGCCGCCAATCTCTTTTTATTTGCCGCCGTTCTCGGCGCCATTGATTGTTTACAGATCGCCGCCAGCGGCGCACTGCGCGGCTACAAAGACACCCGCGTACCGCTGTTGATGCAAGTGACCGCTTTTTGGGTGATCGCTTTTCCTATTTCTTACACACTGGGGCTGACAGACTTATGGGGCGAGCCGCTGGGAGTTTACGGCTTTTGGGTAGGGATGATAGTCGCGGTCAGTATCGCCGGAGTTTTGCTCATTAGCCGCTGGAATCTTTTATCCAAGCGGTTTATCGCCAACAGCCCAGAGTTAATCGCGGCACCTGATTGAGGTCGCGATGCCCGACAATCTCAGAAAACCCGGCATCGACAAACAAGGCCGCTACTGCTTCAGCTTGGTTGTAGCCATGTTCTACCATTAACCAGCCACCACTGTTCAAGTATTCCGGGGCGCTAGCAATGATATGGCGCAGATCGTCTAAGCCGTCAGGCCCGGCTACCAGAGCTGATTGTGGTTCGAAATGCACATCGCCACAGCTAAGGTGGGGGTCATCCCGCTCAATATAGGGTGGGTTACTGACAATAAAATCAAAGTGTTCACCTGCCAGGGCAGTGAACCAATCGCTCTGTCGCACTTCAACATTGTCCAGCGCATAGCTCTGGCGATTGCCCTCAGCCAGCGCCAGCGCGTCGCTGTTGCGCTCAGCTGCGACAACTCGCCAAGCTGGTCGCTCAACGGCCAAGGCCAGTGCAATAGCCCCTGTGCCACAGCCTAAGTCAGCGACTCGGGCCCGATCTGGCAAGTCCAGCAGTAGCGCCTTATCAACCAACAACTCGGTCTCTGGCCGCGGTATCAACGTACTGGGTGCGCAGGCCAACTGTAGAGTCCAAAAACCCTGCGTGCCTATGATATAGGCCACCGGCTCGCCGGCACTGCGACGCCGCAAGCGCTCTGCATAATTGCGCAGCTGGTCAGCCTCGAGCAGACGCTCAGGCCAGGTGGCTAAATAGGTACGGCTGACACCGAGCAGATCTGCCAGCAACAATTGTGCGTCTAAATCCGGGCTATCAGTGGCCAGCTGGGCGCGCGCCAGTTGGCCGGCAATAGAGTGTTCGGAGTAGTTATTCGCCACTCAACGCAGCCAGTTGCTCCGCTTGGTGCTCTTGCACCAGCGGTTCGACCACCTCATTTAAAGCCCCCTCCATCACCTCTCCGAGCTTATAGAGTGTCAAGTTGATACGGTGGTCAGTGACTCGCCCCTGAGGATAGTTGTAGGTGCGGATGCGTTCGGAGCGGTCTCCTGAGCCGACCAGCGAGCGTCGCTCTTGCGCTTGCTCACGCGCATTGAGCTCATCCTGGGCGCTATTCAGACGCGCCTGTAGCAGCGCCATCGCCTTGGCGCGGTTCTTGTGCTGCGAGCGCTCCTCCTGACATTCGACCACCATACCGGTAGGCAAGTGCGTCAGCCGAATAGCTGAATCGGTTTTATTGACGTGCTGGCCGCCAGCGCCAGAGGCGCGATAGGTATCGACGCGCAGATCCGCTTTGTTGATTTCGATGGCATCACTCTCATCCGGCTCTGCCATAACGGCAACGGTACAAGCGGAGGTGTGCACTCGCCCTTGCGACTCTGTCTCTGGCACCCTCTGCACGCGGTGGGCGCCCGATTCAAATTTCAATTGCGAATACACGCCGGAACCGCTCACCCGGGTAATGATCTCTTTATAGCCCCCGTGCTCGCCCGCGTTCTCACTGATAATTTCTATCTGCCAGCGACGCTTCTCGGCGTAACGGCTGTACATGCGAAAAAGATCTCCGGCAAAAATTGCCGCCTCATCACCGCCGGTACCGGCGCGGATTTCTAAGTAGACGTTTTTGCCATCGCGCGGATCGCGTGGCAGCAGCAATCGCTGTAGTTCTACCTCTAACTGGCTGCGGCGCTGTTGGGCATCTTCGAGCTCCTCAGCAGCCATTTCGCGCATCTCTTGATCGCTCTCTTTCATCAACTCTTGAGCGGAGAGAATATCTGATTCACTGCGCTGCCAAGCGACAAAGTTGGCAACCACCGGCTCGAGCTCGGCGTACTCCTGCGAAAGTGCACGAAACTGATTCTGATCAGCAATGATCTCTGGCTCACTGAGCAGAGCCGAGACCTCACCATGACGCTCGCTGAGGTGTTCGAGTTTGCTGTGAATAGAAGCTTTCATTGCCATCCTTTAAATATGTGGGGAGCCGACTTACTCGGCATGCAGATCAAACAGTTGCTGGGCCAATTCAAGAATATCTTCACGGCCAGCCTCACTCGCTTGACGCAGTGCGATAGTGGGGGCATGCATCATCTTATTGGCCAAGCTGCGCGCTAGCGTATCGACGACCTCCTCTGCCGGAGTACCGCGCTGCAATGCGGCTAGAGCGCGCTTTAGCTCTTCGCTGCGCAAGCTGTCCACCGCCGTGCGATAGGCTTTGATGGTATCTACCGCGGCGAGTGAGCGGCGCTGACGAAACCAGCGTTCAGACTCTGTCGCGACAATTTCGCGCGCCGCTTCCGCCGCATCATGGCGGGCACGTAGGTTGTCTTCGATCACCTCTTCGAGATCATCAACGGTATACAGGTAGACATCATCCAGCTCACCCACCTGCTCTTCTATGTCTCGCGGCACAGCGATGTCGAGCATAAAAATAGGGCGCCTGCGACGTTTTTTGAGCGCCGACTCTACGGCACCCTTGCCGAGTATCGGCAGCTGGCTGGCGGTGGAGGAGATAACAATATCGGCCTGCGCCAACTGCTCGGGGATATCGGCCAGCAGCACTGCCTCAGCATTAAATTTACCGGCAAGTTCAGTGGCGCGCTGCAAAGTGCGATTCGCTACGGTGATATTGCCAACACCCCGCTCAGCCAGATGCCTGGCGACCAGTTCAATAGTCTCTCCGGCTCCTATTAACAGGGCGCGAGCACTGCCCATGTCGGTAAAAATTTGCTGTGCCAGTGCCACCGCAGCATAGGCAACGGAGACTGGGTTTTGGCCTATCGCGGTTTGCGAGCGGACGGTTTTAGCGGTACTAAAAGCAAGTTGAAATGCGCTGTGGAGCTCGCTGGCCAGCGTACCCGCTTGGCAACCCACGGCGTAGGCGGACTTGATTTGACCGAGAATCTGCGGCTCGCCCAACACCAGCGAATCAAGACCGCTAGCCACGCTCATCAAATGACTTACTGCGTCTTGATCGCGATAGCTGTAGTAACAAGAGTCCAAATCGGCTAAATCTACACCGCGGCTAACCGCCAGCCACTCCAGTATCGCCTGATCCTCGCAATCGCCGTGCATGTAGAGTTCGGTGCGGTTACAGGTAGAGAGCAGTGCAACTTCACTGAGCCCTAGGGTATCCCGTGCAGAGTGAAGCTGCGATTCCACTTTTTCTGGCGCAAAAGCTACTCTGCCGCGCAACTCGAGAGCCGCGGTTTTGTGGTTTATTCCCAGCGCAATAATGCTCATGGATTTATCTAAAACCGCCCTGTGTAGCATCTAGCTGCCGTTAATTTGGCGCCGAATAATTAATTTGCTGGCGATTTTACACGAGCCAAGGCCGCTGTGGCGAACACAAACAGGAATTCTGCACCGAATAAACTGACACAATGGATGAGAGCTCGGGTGTAACGAGCCACCCTTGTCAGCCTATCGACAGCACCGATACAAGCAACGAAAATCTCTCCTGAAATTTAATGGCTGCTGAGCTCTGATTCTGAGCCATAAAAGCTTAACTTCGCGCCAAGCCTAATTTTTCCAGCCGCCAGCGCAGTGTGTCTACTCGATCCTGGCCAAAAAAGGGCTCATCACCCAGCACCATCGTAGGCACACCCCAATGACCCGCAGCTTCAAGCGCTGCATGATTTGCCTCGATTTTAGGGAGAGGATCCTCTGCAAGAATAGCTGCGTCTAACTCAGCGAGATCGAGCCCTGCGGCAGCAGTCGCTTTATCAAGCTTATCGCCCTTATCCCAGCCTGGCTCGCCGCCCCAGATCAAGTGCGAAATTTGGTAGGCGAATTCAACGCCTCTACCGCGGCGTGCCGCCTCAACACCGAGGCCGGTAAGCCTGAAAATATAGGGTTGGCTCTCAGCCACTTCGAAAGTTTTGAGATCTTGAACTATTGGGTCCGGAGATGGAAAACCATATTTCATACCAAGAAATTCCGCACGGCGGGAAGCGTCTCTAATAATGTACTGTACACGCCGCTGATCGGCGCTAAATAGAGTCTCTTTAGCCCGCACGGCAATAGGCAGGACCGGGCGCAGGTGCAAGTCCACATCAAAGTCCTGACGCAAGCGAATGAGATCGGGGGTCACAAAGTAAGAATAGGGGCTGCGAAAAGACCAGAAAACATCAACACTAACAGACAAAATGAAACTCCTCGATTGGCGCGGGTACAGCTAACTCACTTGATATTAATACGCCCAGTCAACCATGTCGAACGCACACCGCATACCAACGACCCTTACACTGCCAGAACAGAGTGCCTACCTTCACTAGACAGTAGTTTGCCTATAGTCATCATCTATCAAGCTAATACATTGTAATTAGTACAGTGTGGACACATGATTCTATTATGTTTGCGAGCAGGGTGGGACAGATGGCACCCCTAGGCGCTCTAGTGTTGTTGACCGCCTGCGCCACGACAACCCCCGAGTCTACTAAACAGGACATGCTGATAGAGCCTCACCACGCCTCATTGCAGGCACAGGCTGGCCCCGAATCTATTTCAGCCGAACCTATTTCAGCCGAACCTATTCCCGCCGATCAACTACTCAACCTGCTCACTGCAGAGTTCGCTACACAATACGGTGATAACCTTACGGCTCTGCAAAGCTACCAGCGACAGGGAGCTGCGCTAAATACGCCTGAATTGCTGTTGTCTGCACAATTGGCCGCGGAGCGCAGCCAGGATATAGTCGCTATGGAACAGAACCTACAGCGTTGGTTAACGTTATTCCCAGGCGATATCAATGCTCAGCGCGCCTCAATGCGCAGCGCTGCGGCCCAGGGAGATGGTGGGCGTCTATTCAAAGAGGCACAAGCGCTCTTTATTGCCAACAATGATCTCTCCTTTTTGTTTGCTGCGACGAATTATTTGCCGCACAACGCACAACTTAATCACCAATTTATCATCGCATTGAGCCAAGCTCGGCGCAGCCCCAAAAACCACTCGGCACTGCACAAACTAGCCCTGAAATTCCTCGATTGCCAACTGCAAGCCCGCACTGCTACAAAATTAGTGACGCGTCAGATGTTAATCCATTGCGCTCAGCAGATCACTGCTGCAACCCAGGCACGCAGCAGTGCGACACATGAGCTCCTTTGGCGCAGTAGCATTCAGCTCACAGTTCAACTACTGACTCAGCTGCGAAGACATTTCGAGGCTATTGCACTGCTCAAACAAACAACCCGCGAACAGGCCGATGCTGCGCTTAAATTTGATCTCGCTCGATTGCTTCTCAATCTAGATAGGCCCAGTGCTCGCAAAACACTCGATGACGTCATCAAGCTTGACCCTAATCACCATCAAGCAGGTTTACTGCTGGCAGTCTTACATATCGATAACTCCGATATCCGCTCAGCACAGCCTCTTTTGGGCAACATACCCGAGCAGAGCCGTTGGTTCTCTGACGCCCAATATCAGCTTGGCCGCATCGCCGATTTTTACAATCAACACAAGCGCGCCCTGCTACATTTCCGCCGCGTCCAACCAGGCATACATTTTCAACGCTCTATGCGCCGCACAGGCGAGCTTTTGACACAGCTCTATGGATTGCAGGAATTTGACCGCTGGATGCGTTTACAGCTTCGTCAATATCCCGAGCAGAGTGAGAGCTTTTATCTGTTAGATATTGCACTCACTGGGCTAGAGCGCGCGCCAGCTGTGCAGCTGGAAAGATTATCAGCAGCGGTCGCCAAATTGCCAAACTCCGTTAAATTAAACAGGCATCTTGCACAACAGCTTGAAAAGAGTGGGGATTTTGTAAGCGCAGCCAAGCAGTGGCAGCGTTTACTGGAGATTGATCCAAACCATGCTTTAGCTATGAGCTCACTGGGCAACCTAAAAGTCAGCCATCTCGCTCAACCAGAAGAGGGCCAAGCGTTGCTTTATCGGGCCAGCCAGATCGAACCTGAAAATCCGCTGGTACTAAACCGTTTAGGCTGGGCACTCTTTCAGCTGGGAGATCTCGAAGGCGCACTGGGCCGGTTGCTGCGCGCCCACTCTCTGAATAACAATGCTGTCGTTGCCAGCCAGCTTGGTGAGGTTTACTGGCAGCTGGAGAAACCTGAGAAAGCTATAAATCTGTGGCGCGAAGCATTGCGACGCTTCCCTGAGGCCCGTTATGTGCGCGATACTATCCACCGATTGGATATTGATCTCAACGGAGTTTATGAGTGACCTCAAGCTGGCACAGCCCACCCCGCTTTAGTAAGTACCGTTATCAGATGCTCTTATTGGCCGCTCTGCTGCTCGGTAGCTGCGCGCAGATCAGTTCGTCGCCGCCAACTGCCGCCGTACTATGGCAACTCAACGGCAAGCTTTCGGTGAACTCCCCACAAGGCGGCGGCAGTGGTCAATTTAACTGGCGTATTTACCCAGATCGCTTTGAGATTACCCTGCGCGGTCCACTAGGCTACGGCACTGTGCGCCTCTCTGGCACTCCACAGTTGGCACTCTTAGAGCAGGGCGAGACGCGTATTAGTGGCAGTATCGAGCAGTTAAGCCGGCAGTGGTTAGCCAGCGAACTGCCTCTGCAAGCCCTACAATACTGGGCTGATGGCCAAATAGCCCCGTCACCCCTCCCCGATCCTGACAGCGCTCGTTACAATGTTCAGCAGCAGTTAACGGAGTTTTCTCAGATGGGCTGGCAACTGCTTTTGAGCCGCTACCCAGACAATGAGAAATCGAGCAAACCGAACAAAATCAACGGACAAAAAGGCGAACAACGATTTACATTAATTGTCCAATCACGGGGTGATCAACCGTGAAATTAACCCTGCCTGCTCCAGCCAAGATCAACTTGTGGCTGCACATTACTGGCCGACGCTCGGATGGCTACCATAACCTTCAGACGCTCTTTCAGCTGCTCGACTGGGGAGATCAGATTAGCTTTGAAGCCAACCAAAGCGGTCAAATAGAGCTGCACGATAGCGCCACTGGAGTTCACAGCCAAGAGAACTTGATTGTCCGCGCGGCGCAAAAATTGCGCGCACACGCCGGTTGTGCCGCCGGGTGTCAAATTTCACTGACCAAACAGATACCCATGGGCGGCGGCTTAGGGGGTGGAAGCTCTGATGCAGCCACCACTCTGCTAGCCCTCAACGCACTCTGGCAGTGCGGATTATCTACACCGCAACTCAGTGAGATCGGTGCACAGTTGGGTGCCGACATCCCCCTATTTGTCGAAGGATACAGCGCCTTTGCAGAGGGCATAGGCGAACAACTGACGCCTGTGAATATTCCCCGGCGCTGGTATCTGGTTGTCACACCTGACTGCCATGTCGACACAGGGCAAATTTTTTCTCATCCTCAATTGACAAGGGACTCTGCAGCGATCAAAATACGCGCCCTCTCAACGGCTCTGGGTCGAAATGACTGTCAAGCGGTTGTCGAGCAGCACTACCCGAAGGTAGCTAATGCTCGCCACTGGCTCAACAGTTACTCACCAGCGCTAATGACGGGAACCGGCGCAAGCGTGTTTGCCGCCTTTGAAGACAAAATTGCCGCGCAACAAGTTGCAGCTATTGTCCCAAAAGCATGGCGAGCCTTTGTAGCACAGGGTGTCGATGAGTCACCGCTACACAGCGCTATGCGGAACAACAAATTACTGGGGTGTCGCCAAGAGGCCTAAGGCAACGGGTTTTGATCCCGTCATTCGGAGGTTCGAATCCTCCCACCCCAGCCATCTTTCTGTACAAACCTATGACCAGGATCTCCGACGTGTCACGCTTAATGGTCTTCTCTGGGAACGCCAACCCAGAACTCGCCCAAGAAATCGCCAACGTCTTGCATGTACCGCTTGGTAATGCCTTGGTCGATTTGTTTTCTGACGGCGAAATTAATATTGAGATTCGCGAGAACGTGCGCGGACACGACGTATTTGTCGTCCAGCCCACCAGTTCTCCCACCAATCGCAACATCATGGAGCTGATCCTGATGGTCGATGCGCTGCGCCGAGCCTCTGCTGGCCGCATCACTGCGGTTGTCCCTTACTTTGGTTACGCCCGCCAGGATCGTCGCGTGCGCTCTGTCCGCGTGCCCATTAGCGCCAAAGTCGTTGCCGACATGCTCTCTAATGCCGGTGTCGATCGGGTTCTGACCGTCGACTTGCACGCTGAGCAAATTCAAGGGTTTTTTAACTGCACCGTTGATAACGTATACGGCTCTCCAGTGTTGCTAGATGATATCAAACGCTGCGCCTAC
>Ga0209653_1003722_pt1 | contig 10222 bp, 8 predicted proteins | sample SaaInl6LU_22_DNA_FD_184644 | JGI IMG/M metagenome (GOLD analysis project Ga0209653, IMG submission 184644) | Marine microbial communities from expanding oxygen minimum zones in the Saanich Inlet - ESP_116LU_22_DNA (SPAdes) (version 2) | ecosystem: Environmental > Aquatic > Marine > Intertidal... | reverse complement strand
TAAAGTCCATATAAGTAATTGTTTATCCACATTATTTTCAGCTTCTTTTTTTAACTGTTGAATTGAAAAAGGTCCATCTATTCGGGAAATATTTTCATGCTGCCCTAAATGAGATTGATCTTCATCAGTCATCTCACAGCTCAAATTTCCTAAAATATATGCATGTTTTTTTATTTCATTTTTTTGAGGTGGATCGAGTGTGTGTGCATATTGGCACATGGCTTGAGGATCACCATCCATAGCCTGTTTCTGTAAATCATCTGCAAAACAATGATTAATAAACCCAATAAATATCAAGCACGCTATTTTCAAAAAAATTATCATTACGAACTATTCCTTGTCATCTTGCTCAAAAAAGCTTAAATTATTAAACATCATTTTGGTAGTTGGAACAAATTTATGAGAATAATTCAACACAATTTAATTAAATTATTTTTAGCTTGTTTTTTGGCTTTTATTAATGTTCAGGCTTATGCCGATGCAAGTCCTGATATTTGGCCTTATTTAAAAGAGCAAGTATTTAAAGATCGCGTGATTAATGAGGATCAAAATTTTTTAAAAATTGATGGCCCTAAAAGAGCCTCCAGTGGTGCTCAGGTGCCTGTGACTATTGCCTTGTCAGAAAATACACACCACATAAAAAAAATTTCTGTATTTATCGACGCTAATCCCGGGCAACATGCAGCGACATACTTCCTAACCGACCAGTCACAACAAATACTCATTAGTACCCGAATTCGGATGGAGACGGATTCTTATGTTCGTGCCGTTGCAGAAACCGATTCAGGAGAATTATTTATGAGTGCGGTTCCCATTCGCGCGTCTGGGGGCTGCAGTGGCTACATGGATGTTCATGATCCAGAGCTCACTAAGGACTTGGGTAAGGTGCTATTAAAAGCTGAAAATAATTTCGTGACATCGCGCATTAAACACCCAAATTTTACTGGATTGCAAAAAGATTTAGATTCTGGTGGGTATATTCCTGAGTGGATAGTGAAAACCATAGAATTTAATCACGAGGGTGGGAAAATTTTAGCGGTGGAAAATCAAATCTCTATTAGCCAAGATCCATTTTTAAAGTTCACTCTACCCAATCCACTTCAGGGAAGTATCTCTATCACAGCAAAAGACACGAAAGGTAATCAATTTAATTCTGCTGTCCAAATCAATTAGTAAATTGTGTTTGTTACAAAAAAACCCGTGTAAAACACGGGTTTTTTAAAATTCATTCCCTTCGTTAAAGAGAACTAAACTTTTTCATAGTGCAATAAGCACTTTTATAATCTTTAATTTTAGTAATGATGTCGCGAATTTGGGCTTTCTCGACAAGCTCTTGTAACTCTGTTTGAGCTTTACATGCAAGTTCATAGTTTTGATTATCAACTGCAGTATTAACGAGTGACTGCAAGCGCAAAGCTTTTTCAAGATTTTCTACTTTGTCATTCAAGTTTTTGAACTCCGCAAGGCGATCTTGAGAATAATTGGATCCAGCATAGGATAATGATGATACAACTAAAAATATTGCTACTAATAAAAACTTCATTTCTTTAACCCTTTTTGAGAATTTTAATGTTTTAGGCTTCTTTTGGAAGCAAGCTTACGACCAAAAAATTATTAATGGTTCAATTTTTTTGGATTATTTAACCAATTCAGATCTTCGTCGGTTTGAGGTTGCCACAGTAATTTATTCATAGGTAATTATTCCTTGTGAGAAATTTATAAAAGCTTTCTTGTGGAAAGCGCAGGCGAATTATACCTGAATAAATATTAAAATGTTGTCGAAATTATGTTTATATTTAATTCTATAACCTTATTCTCTCAAGATATTGAAATAGTTTATAAATTAATATAATATTATTTTATATAATATAAATTTTTTGTAAGCGTCATGACTAAATTTAAACAACAAAATATAGAAGCCATCCGTAACTCTGCAGGAAAAGCATGTTCATTGCTAAAAATACTGGCCAATGAAGACCGTTTAATGTTGTTATGTCAATTAATTGTGGATGAAAAAAATGTTGGCGAACTTGAGCAAGCAACTCATATTAAACAACCGACCTTATCACAACAGCTGACGGTCTTAAGAAATGAAGATATAGTCAGAACCCGCAAAGACGGTAAATTTAATTACTATTCAATCTCCAATGATGCAGCGATTCAGATCATGCAAACCCTTGGTCATTTGTATGAGTGTAATGATAAATAACTTAAATTAAGGAAAATAATGGATATTACCCAACTCTCAACCCACTACAGTTCAACCGGACAAATTACACTGAATGATCTAAAAATCATAAAAGAACTTGGTTTTAAAACAATTATTTGTTTTAGACCCCAAACGGAGGATAAAGACAACCAAATTAACCAAGATGACTTAAAAAATGAAGCTCTAAAACATAATTTGGTATTTTTAAACATTCCCGTGATCCCAGGCAATATCACTCCTGAAAATGTTGCAACGTTTACTCAAGAAATGAGTTCACAACAAACCCCTATTCTTGGTTATTGCAAAAGCGGTGGTCGCGCAAAAGGAATCTACGTCGCCTTTGAGCAAAGTCAAAATCTCAAATAAAGCAGACATCTGCTTAAATAGACTTTTTTTATAAGCTTTAGCGACTCGAATGCAGCGATCATTTATCGCTATCATCATAACTTAAAGCTTTATAGATCTTTTTTTTAAAAACTCTCAGTGTCGTCTAAAAAACGCCATTTTCCTAAAGGCAGGTCTGCAAGTTTCACTTTGCCGATTCGCACCCTCTTCAGTCCGGTGACCCTTAATCCAACCAATTCACACATGCGGCGTATTTGTCTTTTTTTCCCTTCTTTAAGAATAAACTTGAGTTGATCCTTGTTTAACCAGGAAACATCCGCTTTTTTTAAAGCTTTATTATCTAAAAAAAGTCCGTAATTCAATAACTTAAGTCCATTTTCAATGAGCTGGCCTTGAACTCTAACGATATACTCTTTTTCAATATCACTGTCTTCTTTAATAATTTGCTTGGCAATCACTCCATCCTCAGTCAATACTAATAATCCGGTTGAATCAATATCAAGACGCCCTGCGGGAGCAATTTTAAAATAAGTATTAGTCATTTTTTCCTGACCGAAATAGTTTTCGGGCTTGATTAAAGTTAATGCGGACTGATATTTTTTTTCATCATCGGCATGCGAGATATAGCCTACCGGTTTATTAAGGAGGATCGTTTTTTTATTGTCTTGAATTTTTTTGCCTTGATGTTTTAATTCGACCTTCTGATGAGGATAAGCTTTCGCTCCAAGCTCTGTGACTTGTTGACCATCGACATACACGAACCCCTGCTCAATATATCGATCAGCTTCTCGACGTGAACACACCCCTTGTTCAGATAATATTTTTGATATTCTTATTAAAGTCATAGTTGCTAAAATATTTTTTTAGGAGTAGCGTGATAGTTGAGAGTTAATTTTAACGTTACTTAGGCTCGTTTCATAAATATAATACATGAAGTTGTGGTTTATATGGTAACGGTGAGATTGCTAAAACAAAAAGGCGAGCCTAATGTTCCTGCAATCACAAATATTGTGATCTAGGATGGAATATGAGTCTAGGTAACGTCACAATTCATTTTTATTTGATCTGACTAACTTCCCCGCTTAAGAGCGATTCGTGTTCCCCACTGTCTTTTTCAATAATCAGAGAACCATCCGCACCTAAATTAAACACTTGACCCATCACACTTTCGCCATTGGCTTTTAAAAAGCTGATCGGCTGTTTATCAAAAGCATGGTAGGAGAGCCATTCCTGTTTAAATGATGAGAAATCTTGTTGATCAAAATCAGATAAAATTTTAATAATTTCGCGAATTACGATGGCGATTAACTGATTTAAATGAAGCTCTTGATCAAGTAAAGCCTGAATGCCCATCGCAGGTTGGTCAATTTTTTTTCTTAATCGATCGGATAATTGATAATTTAACCCAATACCGATGACCGCTGATGATCGACTCTCCATATCTCCCTGCAGCTCTATGAGGACACCGGCAATTTTGTAGTAACTGCCCTCCACTTTCACTAAAAGATCATTAGGCCACTTTAAAAAGCTATTCTGGATGCCAATTTTTCGCATTGCCCGCTGTAAAGCAATTCCAATCACTAAACTTAGACCGGAAAGTTGCGAAGTGCCTTTACTGAACTTCCATAAAATGGACATAGACAAAGATTCACCCAGATGCGATTGCCAAATACGCCCCCTTCTTCCCTTACCTTTGGTTTGAAAATTTGCAGCCACAACGGTGGCGTGGGGCTTCTTATCGGCTCGTTGCATCAAATAAGAATTCGTGGATTCGATCACATGCATTAATTCAAAATTAATAAACTGAGCAATTTCACCTAATTCATGCTGGATTTGTTTTTCATTCAGGATGGATAATGAACCTGGGACGCGATAGCCTTTATTTCTCACTGAAAAAACCTCCACGCCAATGTCTTTTAATTGACTGATGGCTTTCCACACAGACACCCGAGAACACCCCATGCGTTGTGCAATTTTTTCCCCGGAATGAAAAGCTCCATCAGATAAGATTTCCAGGGTTTTAAAGGCTAATTCATAGGGTTTCATGAATGAAATCATAGCACGTATACTCTGCGTAAAAATTCATAAAGTGTGTAAAATATCGGGTTATGAATAACGATAATTCAACACCGTCACCCACCAATTTTATTCGCAATATAATCGAAAAAAATCTAGCGGCCGATTTATATCAACAAAAAAAGTGGGCTGGAACACCGGGTCCAGAAAAAATTCATGCTCAGGCGCCAACAGATAATGCCAGAATCAGAACCAGATTCCCCCCCGAACCAAATGGCTATCTGCACTTTGGGCATGCAAAAAGCATTATTTTAAATTTTAATTTAGCTCAAGACTATCAAGGACGTTGTCATCTCAGATTTGATGACACCAATCCGGAAAAAGAAAGTGAAGAATACGTCAACAGTATCATCGATAGCGTTCGCTGGTTGGGTTACGAGTTTCAAGATGATAAAGAAAATAATTTATACTATGCCAGCGATTATTTTGACTACATGTACGAAGCCGCTGTTGTTCTTATCAAGGCTGATTTGGCTTATGTCGACAAACAAACCCCCGAAGAAATTCGCATCAACCGGGGGACTTTGACTGAACCTGGCAAAGATTCTCCGTTTCGCAGTCAATCTGTGGAAGACAATCTAACCCTTTTCGAACAAATGAAAGAGGGAAAATATGCCGATGGTGAAATGGTGTTACGAGCAAAAATTAATATGGCCTCTCCAAACATCAATTTAAGAGATCCGGCCATCTATCGCATTCGTCACGTTACTCACCACAATTCGGGCGATAAATGGTGCATCTATCCGATGTATACCTTTGCCCATCCGATTGAGGATGCGTTAGAAAAAATTACTCATTCTATTTGTACCTTAGAATTCGAAGATCAACGGCCTTTTTACGAGTGGGTATTAAAAAAATTAGCCGATTATGGATTTTTATCAAAACCCCTGCCTAAACAACATGAATTCTCTCGACTCAATTTAACCCATGTAGTGCTTTCTAAGCGAAAATTAATACAATTGGTGGAAGAAGGTCATGTCAGTGGTTGGGATGATCCAAGAATGCCGACATTAGTGGGAGCAAAACGTCGTGGTTATCCTCCTCAGGGCTTTAAACTCTTTATGGATCGCATCGGGGTTTCTAAAGCAGACTCGGTAATTGACTACCAGGTTTTTGAAGATGCTATGCGAGAGGTGCTAAATAATGACTGTGATCGAAGAATTGCGGTACTCAATCCTTTAAAGTTAGTGATCAATAATTTTCCAGATGCACATGTTGAATTATGTGAAGTGCCCAATCATCCACAAAAAATTGAGCGCGGATCACGAGAAATAAAATTAACCAAAGAGCTTTGGATTGAAAAAGAAGATTTTGAAGTAACCCCACCGGCTAAGTTTTTCAGATTATTTCCCGGCAATCAGGTTCGCTTAAGATACGGCTTTGTGATTGAATGCACTGGATACGAAACTGATGATCAAGGGAATGTGATGACAGTATTCTGTGACTATCTCCCAGATACAAAATCAGGCACGCCCGGCAGTGATGCCATAAAAGTGAAGGGTAATATTCACTGGATCTCCGCTCAATTTTCAACACCCATACGGATACGAAATTACGATCGATTGTTTAATTCAGAAAACCCCAATGAAGCTGAAAACTTTTTAGATGATATTAATCAAGACTCCATACAAATAAGTGAAGCGATTTGTGAGGAACATATTGCTCAAGCTGTAACTGGTGATCAGTTTCAATTTGAAAGGCATGGTTATTATATTGTGGATCCGGATAGCAATCCTGAAAACATTATTTTTAACCGAACCGCTACCTTGCGGGATGTTTGGCAAAAATAAAGCCTTATTTAGTTAAATTTTAGGACCAAAAAAAAACCCAAACGATTGTTTGGGTTTTTTTGTATTAAAAGTTTGGCGGTGTCCTACGTTCGCATGAAAAAGATCACACTATTATCGGCGCTGAATCGTTTCACTGTCCTGTTCGAAATGGGAAGGAGTGGTGCCAACTCGCTATGTCCGCCAAACAAACTGTTGAGCCTAACGCTCGAATTTGTTTAATGTTATTAACAAAAGAAAGAAGTAAGTTGTAAATTGTAGTGCTTTAGTCACTAAAACATAAATCTAAGATTTAATGTTATAGGATCAAGCCTCACGAGCAATTAGTATCAGTTAGCTTCATGCATTACTGCACTTCCACACCTGACCTATCAACGTCCTGGTCTAGAACGACTCTTGAGTGCACTTAAAGTGCAAGGGAAGTCTTATCTTAAGGCAAGTTTCACGCTTAGATGCTTTCAGCGTTTATCTTTTCCAGATTTAGCTACCCGGCTATGCTACTGGCGTAACAACCGGTCCACCAGAGATCTGTCCATTCCGGTCCTCTCGTACTAGGAACAGCCCCCTTCAAACTTCCAACGCCCACGGCAGATAGGGACCAAACTGTCTCACGACGTTTTAAACCCAGCTCACGTACCACTTTAAATGGCGAACAGCCATACCCTTGGGACCGACTACAGCCCCAGGATGTGATGAGCCGACATCGAGGTGCCAAACTCCCCCGTCGATATGAACTCTTGGGAGGAATCAGCCTGTTATCCCCAGAGTACCTTTTATCCGTTGAGCGATGGCCCTTCCATACAGAACCACCGGATCACTATGACCTGCTTTCGCACCTGCTCGACCTGTCCGTCTCGCAGTCAAGCAACCTTATGCCATTGCACTAAAAGTACGATTTCCGACCGTACCTAGGTTACCTTCGCACTCCTCCGTTACTCTTTGGGAGGAGACCGCCCCAGTCAAACTACCCACCATACACGGTCCCCGATCCCGATAAGGGATCTGGGTTAGAACTCCAACAACATCAGGGTGGTATTTCAAGGGTGACTCCACGTGATCTAGCGACCACGCTTCAAAGTCTCCCACCTATCCTACACAGATCTTGTCAAAGTCCAATGTAAAGCTATAGTAAAGGTTCATGGGGTCTTTCCGTCTAACCGCGGGTAGATTGCATCTTCACAACCATTTCAACTTCGCTGAGTCTCTAGAGGAGACAGTGTGGCCATCGTTACGCCATTCGTGCGGGTCGGAACTTACCCGACAAGGAATTTCGCTACCTTAGGACCGTTATAGTTACGGCCGCCGTTTACCGGGGCTTCAATCAAGAGCTTGCACCCCATCATTTAACCTTCCGGCACCGGGCAGGCGTCACACCGTATACGTCCACTTTCGTGTTTGCACAGTGCTATGTTTTTATTAAACAGTCGCAGCCACCTATTCACTGCAACCCTTTCAGCCTCCACATGTAAAATGCTTCAACCTACAAGGGCGTACCTTATCCCGAAGTTACGGTACTAATTTGCCGAGTTCCTTCTCCAGAGTTCTCTCAAGCGCCTTAGAATTCTCATCCTGCCCACCTGTGTTGGTTTGCGGTACGGTTTCAATTTAACTGAAGCTTAGTGGCTTTTCTTGGAAGCATGGTATCAATCACTTCATGAACAAAAGTTCACTCGTCATCACGCCTTGGTATTGACTCTCCGGATTTGCCTAAAGAATCTACCTACACGCTTAAACCTAGATATCCGTCACTAGGCTGACCTAACCTTCTCCGTCCCCACATCGCATTAAATTGAAGTACAGAAATATTAATCTGTTTCCCATCGGTTACGCATTTCTGCCTCACCTTAGGGGCCGACTCACCCTGCGCCGATTAGCGTTGCACAGGAAACCTTGGGCTTTCGGCGAGAGTGCCTTTCACACTCTTTATCGCTACTCATGTCAGCATTCGCACTTCTGATACCTCCAGCATTCCTCACAGAACACCTTCGCAGGCCTACAGAACGCTCTCCTACCATGCATATAAATATGCATCCACAGCTTCGGTTATGTGCTTAGCCCCGTTACATCTTCCGCGCGAGACGACTCGACCAGTGAGCTATTACGCTTTCTTTAAAGGGTGGCTGCTTCTAAGCCAACCTCCTGGCTGTCTGTGCCTTCTCACTTCGTTTACCACTTAGCACATCATTAGGGACCTTAGCTGGTGGTCTGGGTTGTTTCCCTTTCGACACCGGACGTTAGCACCCGATGTCTGTCTCCCGTGATTGAACTTGCCGGTATTCGGAGTTTGCAATGGTTTGGTAAGCTCTTATGAGCCCCCTAGCCATAACAGTGCTCTACCCCCAGCAGTTATACACGAGGCACTACCTAAATAGTTTTCGGAGAGAACCAGCTATCTCCAAGTTTGTTTAGCCTTTCACCCCTATCCACAGCTCATCCCCAAATTTTTCAACATTTGTGGGTTCGGACCTCCAGTACGTGTTACCGCACCTTCATCCTGGCCATGGATAGATCACTTGGTTTCGGGTCTACACCCAGTAACTAAATCGCCCTATTAGGACTCGCTTTCGCTACGCCTCCCCTATCGGTTAAGCTTGCTACTGAATGTAAGTCGCTGACCCATTATACAAAAGGTACGCAGTCACCCCGAAGGGCTCCTACTGTTTGTATGCATATGATTTCAGAATCTATTTCACTCCCCTCCCGGGGTTCTTTTCACCTTTCCCTCACGGTACTAGTTCACTATCGGTCGATTACGAGTATTTAGCCTTGGAGGATGGTCCCCCCATGTTCAGACAGGATTTCACGTGTCCCGCCCTACTTGTCGTTATCCTAGTTCCACTTACGGGTTTTCGTATACGGGGCTATCACCCACTACGGCTGGACTTTCCATTCCATTCTACTAACGCGTAAGCTAAAAATAACAGGCTGTTCCGGTTTCGCTCGCCACTACTTCCGGAATCTCGGTTGATTTCTTTTCCTCGAGTTACTTAGATGTTTCAGTTCACTCGGTTCGCTTCTCATCTCCTATGAATTCAGAGATGGATACCCTAAAAGGGTGGGTTTCCCCATTCGGACACTCCCGGATCAAAGTTTATTTGCCAACTCCCCGAGAATTTTCGCAGACTATCGCGTCCTTCATCGCCTGTAATCGCCAAGGCATCCGCCATATGCACTTATTCACTTGACCCTATAACATTAAAACCTAAGTTTTAAGTTATAAGATAATTTTTTTCTAAAGCAACTTTAAATCACTCAATTTATAGCAGAACTACAAATCTCAGTGTTAAAAAAGTTTGATTACTACAATCTTACCCAATGAAATCATAATCTCATCACAATCTTATGATTTCAAGTCTTACTTCTTCCGAATTGTTAAAGAACATACTAGCTAAAAAGCTAGACTCAAAAACTATAATATTCTTGAGTCTAACCTCTATTCAAAGAAAATGGTGGAGGATGACGGGATCGAACCGACGACCCCCTGCTTGCAAAGCAGGTGCTCTCCCAGCTGAGCTAATCCCCCAATTGTTTATGGTGGGTCTGGTTGGGCTCGAACCAACGACCCCCGCCTTATCAAGACGGTGCTCTAACCAGCTGAGCTACAGACCCCTCTTGAAAGGGCCAATTTACCTTTGATCGCTTAACAACTGATAAGTGTGAATACTTAGAGAAGAGGTGTTCTCTAGAAAGGAGGTGATCCAGCCGCACCTTCCGATACGGCTACCTTGTTACGACTTCACCCCAGTCATGAATCCTACCGTGGTAATCGTCCCCCTTACGGTCAGACTAACTACTTCTGGTAAAA
>Ga0209653_1003721_pt1 | contig 10223 bp, 10 predicted proteins | sample SaaInl6LU_22_DNA_FD_184644 | JGI IMG/M metagenome (GOLD analysis project Ga0209653, IMG submission 184644) | Marine microbial communities from expanding oxygen minimum zones in the Saanich Inlet - ESP_116LU_22_DNA (SPAdes) (version 2) | ecosystem: Environmental > Aquatic > Marine > Intertidal... | reverse complement strand
TGACTCTGAAGAGTTCTCATCAATTGTCGGTGAAGAAAATGCAAATGTCACTACTGACATCTCATCATTGTCAGTAATCTCTAAGTCAATAGGGGTCGCAGCACCGTCTGTTTGCATGTCGGCAGCTAAAGTAGCATTCACTGGGCTTCCCGGAGTTATAACCAGACTTTCAGTAAGTTCATACATGTCGTCGTCTACACCAACTATGGTGATCAATCCTGTTAACGCCCCAGCCTCAACTCTCAGTTGTGGCATTAATTGATATGAATTGGTACTATAGACATAAGACATATTATCTGGTGACTCTTGAGTCTGAGCATAAAGTAAACCATTAGCATCAATTACAAACCTAAGGATATTCAATTCCTCATCAATAGGCAAAGCCTCTGGACTGGCTGTTTCATCCAGAAAATCTAATCTGTATGCAACATTAAGTCCTCCATTTTGATTTCCTAGAAAATAAACCTCCCGGTCAATCATAAAAAGCGAAGAAATATCTATATACAAATTGTTGTTTCCGATAGATCTGTAGTTTACAAAAGCCCCATCAACGAGTTCGTAGATATAATAGTCAGAAAACAAGAACACCCTGTCGTCCAATTCAACAGCATTAAAGCAGCAATTAGAACCTTGGTATAACAGTTGGGGTTCTAAATCACCGACTTTCTTAAATATTTTTCGATTATTGTTGAGAAGATTTGAGTCATAAACAAAATATATAATGGTATTTCCACTGAAGTAACTTTTTTGTTGAAAGCTGATACCAGTTCCCAGGGTAAGGTAGTTTGTGGTCACAAGATTGTTCAAATCCGTCAAATCTATTTTGTCAATTCTATCATATCTTTGAACTAAAACAGAGTTGTCATCAAAGGGGAAAACATACTCGTACGAGTCTGACAGGTTTAGCTCTGTTGCGGCTGCATCGGAAGATGGGTCGAAAACTCTCAAGGTGTTACTGTTGAGATAGGCTAATCTGCCGTCTGACAAAGCGGTCATATTATTGTAAGAGTCCGCACCCTGATCCAAAACCACTGTTTTTTCACCCAAGGTGTCAAAAGTGACATTATAATCCTCTCGGAATTTGGCCACTCCCGTTAAAAAAACAGGAAGTGTCACATTTGATACAGAAGTTTGGTCTAAGGTAGCCGTTAAGACTAAACTCGATGATTCTTCAAAAGACGCGTTATCAACAGAAACAGAAAGCGTTTGGGCACTACTCAAGGACACAGCCCCAAAAAGTACGGTAAAAAGTACGGCTCTTGAAATCAGAAACTTAGTAAATGAAAATGACATAATTTTGGATTTTGATTTACAATATTAAGAAAAAATACTTTTAACTTTAAAAATAATAAGTAAAGTACAGTAAATTACCAATTATTACAACATCCTTGATGCGCGTCAAAATGTTGTTTACAGTCCTCTTGTTGCTTGCTCAATCCGCTTAGTACGCCAGCCTCAAAGTCATCTTGTCATTGAACATATAAATCAGTCCACCTATACCAACTAGCCTAGGTTGCCTGCATCTGTAGAGGGGGTGATGGTATCATTGGCCTATGAAAATGGCTTCAAAACAGCTGAGATAACGTCAACCGAAACAGCCTGCGATTTAATTATTTTACTGGGTACAAGGCTAGACATGGGTTCTTTCAAGAAGTTCATTGTCAATCAGTTCTAGTAACTTCAGGAAACTTTGTCTGAGCACTGGACCTTCAAGAATTATTGATTCTAACCAAAGCTGCATATCGTAAATTTTGTTTCTAAATGGAATTGATAATATCACGTCAACGCATTGCTTTTTTTCTTTGTCATTTTTTGGATTATAGACATAATACTCGGTTAAATAATAGCCCATTTCTACACATACCAATTCTGTTCGTTTTTCTTCCTCAGTATAATCGCTAATCAAAAAAGGCATTCGCGACACTAAATTTTTGATTTCATCATTTCTGATAAGCTCTATGTATCCCGAACTTATTAAAGAGTTGGTGGTGCCAAGATTGGGATTAAACGACCAATTCAATGTTAAAATAGCCACTATAGAATCCATTTCCTGGTAGGTGTTTTTGTCCGAAAAAGCATAAAATTTATCGAGATTATCCCATCTTGGGTTGTGATAACTTAAGGACTCATCGAGCAGGTATAAATTGTTGGTAAACTCCGCTTTGAGGCTTTTTAAATATTTTATTTCTAATGCTTCGTTTTTATTAGATTCATTCCAGTTATTAATCAAAAAGGAGAATGAAATTCCTAAAAAGATTACAAGAAATTCTAAGCTGTACTTAATAAGTTTTTTTTTCATGGCAATAAATATCAGTTCACTTCCCCACCGGCTAAATAAAAGGTTTATAATGCAAGCCACAACAGGCTGTTAGCCAATTGTTTTTTACTGATCATAACGTTATGATCTTTTCTCCAATTCAGATCGAATGAGCGCTTTGACTTCCTCTTGGACTTTAGCATATTTCAATATGCCATTGTATTTGTTTAACATAAATCTGTGTTTGGCTTTAATCAAAGACTTAAGGGTTAAATCTCGATCGATCACCTTTTTGAAGTTCAACAAATTCATGGCGTCATCATTTTGCTGTCTGCTCAAAACTAATGTTGGGTAATTATAGTTCAAATATTTCAATATTTCTCTTTGAACCATGATATCATCCGCCATGTTTGACACAATACTCTCTTTAGAGGAATGATAAAATTCCTCTAACATGACTTTAATTTCTTTCAATTTTATGTAACTCAATGAACCTTCTTCTTTGAGGGTAGAATATATTTCTTGATTCGGATTAAATCCTCTCCAATCGGTAACAGCAATCATCAGATCGTCGTAATTGTAAGCTTTAAAGTCAGACAGCCCTAGCAAGTTTTCAACGATGTCGAGGTCAAATTTAAATCTGGAGGTTCTGTTCTCAATAACATTATCCAATGATACGATCCCTATTAAAAGGTCCTGATAGACCTCTATTTCTTTGGCACTATTTTCCAAAGAGGATTTATAATTATTCAACCAAAATGAGACCGATATGCCCATGACAATGACTAAGAATTCAAAAGTGTATTTGATGAAATATTTTTTCACTGCTAAGTTGTGTTTTGATGGTTTTTAATTGCGGTTATCAACTCCTGAGCTAAAAGTATATGCTCTTGGTACAAAGGAGAAAGTATCGTTTTGTTTGTCCCTCCTCTAAAAAGAAGTCTCATGATAATTTTATGTCCCGGATGCCATTTTATGTTCTGGTTATAATTTCCAAAAAGCGTATATAAATCTGTAATTACTTTCTTGTCAAGTTCATTCCACTCATAAAAAAATCCTATTTTATCTAATTCGGTTTCAAGGGCATTGGCCCAATCTTTTTGATCAATTTCTCGCATCAATATTTGATCGGTTTTTAGATAATAATCATACAACAGGTCTTCTAATTTTTGATTGTTCAAATGACTCAAATAACCTGAGCTTTTTAAGGATTCAAATGCCGATCGGTTATAATTTAATTCGACCTCAATAATCATATTTAAAATGGCTTGCTGTATTTGTAATTGATCACTAAAGTCGTTATTGATTAAATCTTCTGAAACGTTATTGCATAAATCGGCATTTATGTTTCTGAAATTCATGAGTCTCTCCGATTCTAAAATATCTTCGCTCACATTGGATTGTATTTTGGTTAAATAATCATTCATCCTATCGGTTAAGATTCTTGCTTCATTCATATTATTCACTTTCAAGGCAATCAGAATGCCTATCACTACAAGTAAGATTTCGCCAACGGCATAGATTAAATAACTGCTGAATTGATTTTTTGATAATTTGTCCTTGCGAATCACATTAAATAATTTAATCATATTGCCAACTTTTGCACCTTTAAAATACAAATAAAACCATTAATGCTTAAATAGTTTTTGATTATTGCGCAAAAACACAAGAAAATCAATTTCAAAGTAATCGCGAAACTATATGCCGCGAATATTTAAGGCTTTAGAAACCTAAAAATGATAATTTGCCCAGTAACACTCTTGTGGGTATATGATATTGTCCCTTAGCAAACATATGTTTGTATGCAGGCATAGTTTTACATATCTTTGAGTAGATTGTTGGTAATAATTATTTTTTTGATAATTGTTTTAAAAGGGAATCCAGTGGAAGTCTGGAACTATCCCCGTAGCTGTAAGCTTCGAAAGCTTTTAACACAAAGCCACTGTTATAATAAAAATGGGAAGGCGTTAAGAGTGAAGTAAGTCAGAAGACCTGCCCCAATCAAATAAATCAGAGCTTTCGGGAGGTAAGGCAATGAGACTGGCAGCGAGATGCGATATTTAAAGCTTGCATCTGGCACAAGCTTTTTACATTATTCCCCTAGAGCTCAAAGTTTCAAATTCAAAATTAAACTTAACCATGAGCAAAAAAATTATCCTAGCGGGGTGTTATTTATTTTATTTCGCTTTTACGTTCTCCCAATCTCCAAAATCAAAAGAAAAACAACAAGATTCAATTAATGTAACAAGACAACTTCGTGAGGTCGTTGTTACTGGAACCCGTTTTAAAATTCCATTGGAAAAGTCAGGCAGAAGCATTTATACGATTTCTTCGCAATCCATTGAGCAAAATGCGGGAAAAACAGTGGTTGACCTGTTAAATGAAGTGCCCGGCGTACAAATGGAAGGCAACTTTAATTCACCTGGGACAAATATTGGCACATTTGTAAGAGGTGGCAGCAGTAAAAATGCATTGATCCTAATTGATGGTGTGCCGTTAAACGACCCTTCTGGCACCACCGCTACCTATGATTTAAGATTGTTGTCATTGAACCAAATTGAGTCGATTGAGGTATTAAAAGGGGGGTTAAGCACCTTGTACGGTACTGGAGCATCCGCTGCTGTGATTAGCATCAAACTCAAAGAAAGTGCTAATAAGAAAATAGCAAGTAGTATTGACCTCAACTATGGCTCATTCCAAACCGTTAATACCAGTGTTAACGTAAGCGGCCAATTACAAAAATTCTCTTATCTGATCTCAGGGAATGTTTTTAATTCAAAAGGATTTTCATCAGCTTCAAATGAAAATGCCACCACAAAATTTGATAAGGACGGCATGAATAAAAGCAACCTGCTTACCAAGTTGGGATACAGATTGACTGACAGGTTTAAACTGAATGGTGTTCTTGCTTTTGATGAATTTATAACAGAATACGACCAAGGCGCCTTTACAGATGCCGAGAACAAGCAGTATGGGAAAATGTTTAGGATTGGATTAGTCCCTACATACGAGTATCCCAAGGGTACAGTGGCGCTTAAATCTGTTTTTGCCGATAACAAACGCGACTTTATGAGCAGCTATCCAACCACGTATGGGGGCAAAAACTTACAGCTCGACTTAAACAACAAGCATCAATTTACAGCAGAATTTAAGGCCTTGTGGGGTGTAAATCTTCAAAAAATTCAATACAAGCAAGAGGATGTTATAAGCTTTAATAAAACTGACTTTACAATCTTAGACCCTTATGCATCCTTGTTTTATGCAAACAAGAACAACTTTAATTTACAGCTAGATGCACGCTTAAATACGCATTCCTCATACCGTTCAAAATTTATCTACAACATCAACCCCAGTTATTTATTCAAATTGACTAATAACAATAGAGTAAAACTGTTTTCGTCCCTATCTTCAAGCTATATAACGCCTACCGGATACCAGTTATTTTCAGAATACGGCAACACCAATTTAAGTGCAGAAGAATCTTTAAACACAGAATTTGGCAGTTCCATTTACTTTGACAACAACATAGAACTCAATATGGCTTATTTTATTCGTAAAGAAACAAACCCTATTGATTTTGTATCACTGTTTGATGACGCTGGGAATTATATTGGAGGCGAATATCAGAATATAGCTACTAACAGAACTGTGGAAGGGTTTGAAATGGATCTTACCTGTGATTTTTCCAACACGATTACTTTTATGGCAAATTATGCTTTCGTAAAAAATGATCCAACGGCGGCTTTTTACCGTATTCCAAAACATAAGGCAGGCGGGTCTTTAAACGCAACGATTAAAGAAAACGTTTCAATATCAGCAAAATATAACTTCACAGGCAAGCGCACCATATTTGATTACAGTTCCTATTCGGAGATAGATTTAGCGGATTACAGCCTTTTCGATGTTTATGCTCAACTTAAATTTTTCAATAATAAACTTGTGGCTTATGGTGCAGTGAATAACATATTCGATAAAAACTTCGTAAGTATTTATGGCTTTACCACAAAAGGAAGGAATTATAATCTCGGCATGACATATCATTTTTAAAAAAGCAAAAAAAAAGCAACCATCTGAGATGGTTGCTTTTAAGTTTATTTTACTCCTGCAGTAATGCGAAATTAGCGCACAAATGCAAGTGCGTTGTCAATACGCTATTCTTTTGGAGATTTAACAAAACCGTTCATAACCAAAACCTTGCCGTTTTCAAGTCTAAAGGCATCCATCCATTCGACTTTTTGTGACGTTCCATCTGGCATCACCAAATCGGCTTCATCCCACATCAGCACCCATTCATGTCCATTTTCTCCCACCACGGACATGCTCACGCCAACTGAATAATTCTCTAAAGTGATTTGAGAAAAATTCTGCTCCATAAAATCCAACAAAACGGCTTTACCTTCTATAGTTGAACCATCATCCATTTGAAAAACAACATCATCAGCTAGCCAATCCCCCATAACTGCAAAGTCTTTGGCAATAATGGCTTGATGTAACTTTTCGATAATGGTTATGTTTTCAGGATTACCCATTTTGAAGTTGTCCGTATAAGTGGGTTTATAGATTTTTTCCACCGCCTCTGGCATGGCCGTACTAGCAGCCGTTGCAGACTCATTATTCTTACAAGCTATCAAAGAAGTTGAAAGAAGAAAGTAAAAAAATAGTTTTTTCATAACAAATTATTAAATGATTACTTCATAAAAGTACTAAAAAACCTATATAAACTTAATATTATGAATCACAATTTAGGATTTCGACAAGTTTTCTGTTAACAGCTCTTTTATTGTATTCAAGGATTCCATGTAACTTTTTAGGCCGCCATTTTTCAACAGCATAGCCACCTTTTTTTCATGAATAAAAGCTTGAAGTGTGAGGTCCTGGTCAATTATTTTTTTAAGATCCACCAAATAATTATCGCTTCGCTCACTAAATTGACCTTCTAAAAAAAACTTGGGATAATGGTACTGAAAATGGTCAACTATCTTGTTTTTTGCTAAGTTCTCATCATCGATATTTGAGTTGATATAGTAATAGTGCTGGTTGTGCATTTTACTTAATTCCTCTTTTAGTTCTGAAGATTGTATCAGTGCTAAAGTGCCGTCACTTACTAAAGAATTATAGACAGCATTTGGGGGGCTAAAGCCCCGATAATTGAATAAAGTTACGGTAACCCTTTTTAACAACATCAAACTATCAAGGTTGATGTCTTTATTTTGTATCGCTATGATAGTTTCAGTGTCAGAAAAGAAAGCGACCTCCCGTTCTTTGATATATTTTTCTGTTTCTATTAATTCGTTCAATAGATTTTGCTGAATATTTATTGAGGTCAGGTTTAACTCTCTCTCCTTACTCAGTACGGAAAAATAAAAAGAAACTGAAACCCCCAATACGATAACCAAAAATTCAAGCGAATACTTTATTAATAGCTTATTCCTCATTTTCATTTGGCTGTTTTTGATTAATCAATGAACAGAAATATAAAACTAACAAATCTGAAGTAAACATTTTGAATTTACTTTAAGACATTAGTAAGTTTTAATTATTATGCCTGTCTTGGAAAGTGATTTGAGGTATTCTTTTATGCTTGTATGCTTAACCTATTTAAGAATATGAGAAATAACAGAAGAAGGTTCGGTAAAATACATCTGATTGTAAACGGTATATCCAGACAAGTATTAACCAAACCATTGAAGAGTCTTGAACATGACGGTTTAACAATACCCAAGCCGTTTAAAGAAATCCCACAAAGGAGCGTATTCGGTTACTGAAAAATCAAAAAGTCTCTGAGAAGTATTTACAGTAATAGAGAAAAGGTCAACGATAGTCGACAAATAAAAAACCGCTACACTGTAATAGTATAACGGTTTTATCATTTTGCCTGTGCGCCATCTCGCTCTTTCGCTAAAATGTCCATTGAACCTTTTCCAAACACTCGGCCATCCCTATTATTCAAAAAAGTTGCAGCACAATTTCTATTCTACTTCATTAAAAAGAAAGAAATCTTCAATAGGAAGATCAAATAGTTTTGACATTTTAAATGCTGTGGGTAAGCTTGGGTCGAACTTCTCCTTTTCAATAGCATTTATAGTTTGTCTCGAAACGCCAATCACTTGAGCTAATTGTTCTTGCGTTAGGCCTTTCAGTTTTCTTAATTCTCTAACCCGATTCTTCATGAATATCTTTTTCTATTAATCAATAAAGTTATCATATAGGTTAGTCCAACAAATCCAACAAGAATTCCTATTTCTGCATCAAACGGTATTAGGTTGACTTGATCCAATAACGAATAGGTGAGTCCTACTATAACAGTCAGCCCAAGTGTTAATGCTAAAGACTCCAAATGAATCTTCCGCTCCAATTCATCATAATGGTTAAATAACTTTCTATTTGCCAAGATCATAAGTACACCATTAATAAGGTTTGTAAGTATTGCAAAGGTTGTTAGTACAGTATGGTCATCCCAAATAAATTTTGGTCCAAATGTGGCAATTGCCAAAGTGGCAACCCAAGACCATGTCCATAGCCCTAAGTTTAGCAGATATTTTTTTCTTTCTTCTTTCATAATTTGTAAAGTTTATTTGACAAAAATAAATCTTTTATTGAAAATGTCAAGTTATATTTACAAATTATTATCAGGCAAACAAAAAACCGCTACACTATGACAGTATAACGGTTTTATCATTATAAGTTGCTCCCCCTATTATTTAAAGTTACAGCCCGACTAATCAAAACTATTAAATTGCTTTACTCTTTTTGAATCGTAGGCAGGTTGAAGAATTTCGATTAATATAAGTTCGGTCTTGCCCCCATTAAAAATTCGCACCCTTTTTCCTTTTGGGATTTTAAAACCTCGATCCATCTCAATTAACTCAACACCTTCTTTAAATTCTAAACCGAGCGTGCCATTTAATACAATTCCGCGAATTTCAAATGAAGCTTCAATTATTGGCTCAGTCCAGTTAACAGGAGCATGCATTTTATTAAATCCTAATTCGTCTGTTTGAGTGTAGTCAAATAGATATCTTTCGACATTGTCTTGGATAATAATCTTTTTGGGTTCAAAAGAACTTGGAATCTGAGCAGATAAGACTATTGGCGTAAAAAGAAAAAGCAACCTAAACATTATCTGTATTTTTTTATTTGTGACCAATAATTATTACAATCTCACCTTCCCAATCACGAAAGAAGTATTTAAAATTCATATTACAATATAAAAAAACCGTTATACTATAACGGCATAACGGTTTTATCATTTTGCCAGTGCGCCATCTCGCTCTTTCGCTAAAAATGTCCACTGGACATTTTCCAAACGCTCGGCCGTCCCTATTATTCAAAGTTGCAGCACAACTTCTTCTTTTAGTGAATTAACTACTTTCACTATCTTACGAAACTAATCCTAAAGGACATTATCTCATGAAAATCACTAAATGGCTATTCTATTCACAAGCCGAAAGGCATATAGCCTCTGATATTTTAACATCCATTCCAAGAATAATTTGTGGATTATTGTTAACCCTAACATTTGGATCAGACAAATTTGGACTGCCATGGAGCAGAGGCGGCGACTTATCTCTATTTGAAGTTGCTTCTTGGTTTCCTAAAGACGTAGCAGAATTTGGTTTCCCGTTTACTATTTCTCCTTGGTTTTTCGCTTGGATGGGTGCGGCGAGCGAGGCAATTGGGGGATTATTTCTTGCTTTAGGTCTCGGAACAAGGTTTTGGTCATTTATGATAGGATCAACTATGTTAGTTGCCATTTTTTTTCAAAAATGGGAACAGTTTTTAGAACAAGGTCCTTGGGCAATATTACCTGCTATGGGGTTTCTTTGGGTTTCAATTTATAGCTTCAGCTATGGATCGGGTAAAATTGGTATTGATTATCATATATGGAGAAGACTAAATAAAAAAACCGCTACACTATTATAGTATAACGGTTATATCATTATAAGTTGCTCCTCCTCTTGGGCTC
>Ga0209653_1003718_pt1 | contig 10232 bp, 10 predicted proteins | sample SaaInl6LU_22_DNA_FD_184644 | JGI IMG/M metagenome (GOLD analysis project Ga0209653, IMG submission 184644) | Marine microbial communities from expanding oxygen minimum zones in the Saanich Inlet - ESP_116LU_22_DNA (SPAdes) (version 2) | ecosystem: Environmental > Aquatic > Marine > Intertidal... | reverse complement strand
GTATTTCCTATTTACCAATGGTGGAACAACGAAATCAATTAGATGATTTTCTTAGCGACTGGATGGGTGATGAAGAGCAAGTAGATGATATTATTGTAATGGGAGTTAAGGTTTAAACTAAAGATTGATGAGGAAAGATTTTGTGATACCAGAAGTTAAAGGAGTTTCTGTAGCCATAATTAATGAAGAAGTTGAGGGTGAACAAGGATGGTACGTATACTTGATTAACGAAAATAAGGAAGAACTTAAAAATGTACTAGTTACTTCTACAGGGTATAAGAAAGAACAAGATGAGGTTATTAAAACATCAACTTTAAGACATATGATAGCTGATTTGCCTGCAAATAGCTATGCGAGAGTAGAATCTATTATGGATGATGTTTTTCACTTGAATAACCAATATTGGGTAAGCTTCCAGAAACAAGGTATAATGTATGATAAAAAATACATCTTTATACCTGATTCTATTCAAGATAAGAATAAAACCTTGGTGCCAGTTGTAGGTAAGTCAGGTATATTAATTAGCTCGTAGAGTTATACCTAATCATTGTTTATTTTTACAATTATAAAACCAAACTCACCGTTACATGCTGGATCAAATAAAATTGGAGAAGGTCATATTCATAGACATTGAAACCGTCCCTCTTTTTCCGCACCATGATTTTTTATCTGAAAAATGGAAAAAGCTATGGGAAAGGAAAGCCGGTTATTTATCCAAAGAAAATGAAACACCAGAAGAGATCTATAATAGAGCAGGAATATATGCTGAGTTTGGAAAAATTATTTGTATTTCAATAGGAATTATTAGAGATATTGAAGGAAAAAAAAGTCTACGGATAAAATCTTTTTCAAGTGATGACGAAAAATCACTCTTAGTAGATTTCTCTGCATTATTAAGAAACCATTTTAAAGCTTCAGATTATTTACTTTGTGCACACAATGGCAAAGAGTTCGACTTTCCATATATTGCAAGACGAATGCTTGTAAATGGGTTGAAAATTCCCTATTTGTTGGACACTGCGGGTAGGAAGCCATGGGAGATTCAGCATTTGGATACGTTACAATTATGGAAGTTTGGTGATTACAAGCACTATACTTCTCTAGACGTACTAACAACTTTATTTAGTATTCCAACTCCTAAATCAGATATGGATGGTAGCGATGTGGGCCGAGTGTATTGGGAAGAGAAAGATTTAGAAAAAATAGTCGCCTATTGTCAAAGAGATGTAGTAGCAGTAGCACAATTAATTTTAAAATATAAAGGAGAAGAGTTATTGGATCCTAAATCAATAATAGTAGCATAAGAATATGATTAAAAAGTTGTTTGTAGGTATCACGATAGTTATCACTTCCTTGTTTATTTCAGGGTGTGGCGAGTCCAATAAAAAAGATTATAGTGCTGCAAAAGAAAAAGGGTTCGTATACGTAGAAGGAAATCGTTTTATGCAAAATGATTCTGTATTCTTTCCTGTTCTTATAAATTACTTAGTGGAATTTATGAAAATTGAAGATCAGCTTATTCCTGTAACCAATATTCAGTATGATTCTACTCACAAGCATGAGGGAGTTGGAATAGAAGGTCAATTAGAACGATTGAATACCCATTTTAAGTATATCAATCATTTGGGGTTTAATACAATTCGCTTGGTTGGTCTTGGTGGTCAAGATTACAATGAGAATGGAGAGTTTACTATGAAATGTTTTAACATTGATGATAGTTTTAATTCTTATTCATATGAAGAAATCAAGGAGCAATATAAACAAGCGGTTGTAAAGATTATCGAACTTGCCGAGGCTAATGACTTGAGGGTGATGATTTTGTTTCCTACGCATCGATTGGATGAAAGACAGAATGAATCACGTATCGCTTTTATAAAAGATATCATGAGCTTGTTTAAGGAAAACAACACAGTTTTTAGTTATGATTTTTTTAATGAGCCGTTATACTTTGATAATTCAGAAAACGAAGACTATAAAGTTCGTCAGCGTTCTAAGGAAAGCGCGTTTAAAGTGGTAAACTCTTGGGCAGACTTAATGGCAAAGTACGCACCAAATCAACTTTCCACTATAGGTTTTGGAGAACCTTTGGAGGTATTTGAGTGGGATCCATCTATTCTTCCGATAGACTTTGTATCATTCCATACATACCATCCATTGCGAGTTCCGAATGAGATTTATTGGTGGAGTAAGTACATCAATAAACCTTGGATGATAACAGAAACTTCTTTGCCTGCGGATAACGATTCTATTTCTTATTTGGAGCAGCGCCAATTTATGATTGAATCATACAAAAGAACAGTTAATTGCGGTGGCGGTGGCTTTGGATGGTGGCAGTATCAGGATGTGGACTGGGGGAATAACTTTGAACATAACCATACTTCTTTAATAGACCACACCGGAATTACTTATTTTGAAGATAGCAGCGAAGTTATTTTTGGGACACCAAAGGCCGCTGCATTGGTGTTAAAAGATCTATTGAAGTATACACCAACCTATGAATGTGAATGCGCACCTAACTACTATAATATGTTGGGATATAAGAATATAAAAATAGAGGGGAATATTATCAATGCATATACGGGAGAACCTATAGAGGGCGCTGTAATACGCGGATGGACTAATTATTGGAGAATTGCGAGTAATACATTTACTAACTCAAAAGGAGAGTTTAATATTTTTTCGAATGACGAGTATATTCACTTTGAAATCTCTGCCCCAGGGTTTACAAAAATTAAGTTTGACCAGCGCATCGCATATAGACATAAAGATAAGAATGCTAGTGCTTTCACAACGCTTTATGATAAAAAGTTAGAATATCATGATATTCATTATTACACATATTTGAAAAAGCAGCCTACTGACTCTTTATTATTAGCTGAGGGGACCTTTGACAGCACAATTGTATTTGATTTTGATCCTAATTTATTCAATCAATTTCAGTTTGTTGGAATTATGGGAACAAAGATGCTTTATCCTTTAGATTTTATAGTAAATGAATAATAAACTCCTTCAAGTTGTAAATTTGACTACTGATTTTCTGTCGGATGGAGTATTCTCTCCTGCGGTAAAAGGTATTAACTTTGAGTTGAATAGAGGAGAAATTTTAGCAATAGTGGGTGAATCAGGTTCAGGTAAATCTGTTACTTCATTATCCGCTATGGGGTTAATAAAAAAGCCAGGGAAAGTAAACCCAAATAGTCAAGTTATCTTTCATCAGAAAGATAAAGAAGCCATTGACTTTATCTCATTGCCTAATCAAGAAATGAGGAAGTTCAGAGGAAATCGTATTGCAATGATTTTTCAGGAACCGATGACTTCCTTAAATCCTGTGTTTAAATGTGGTGATCAAGTTGCAGAGGCGTTAATTTTACACATGGGCATGTCTAAGAAAGAGGCAAAGCTCAGAACCATAGAACTTTTCAAAGAAGTGCTTTTGCCACGACCTGAAGCTATATATGAAAGCTATCCACATCAAATATCAGGTGGTCAAAAGCAACGGGTAATGATAGCGATGGCTATTTCTTGTAACCCAGATATTTTAATTGCTGATGAACCAACTACAGCCTTGGATGTAACCGTTCAAAAGTCTATTTTAAAGCTGCTTAAATCTCTTCAGGAGCGTTTAGGGATGGGCATTATCTTTATTACTCACGACTTAGGAGTAGTAGCTGAAATTGCTGATCGTGTGGTTGTTATGTATCGAGGTGATATTGTAGAAGAGGGCAATGTAGCGGATGTTTTTTATCAGCCGAAACATGCCTATACCAAAGGGCTATTGGCTTGCAGACCACCAATGGATAAGTTATTAAGTAAGTTACCAACGGTTAAGGATTTTTTAGAAATTGATTCAAACGGCCAATTGGTTGAACGCGCTACTTCTATCGATCAAATAATTAATAGATTGGTTATATCAGAGGTAGAACGAAATCAACATCAACAAAATTTATATAGTCAGACCCCCTTGTTGGAGATAAATAACATAAGTGTCCATTATCCAACAGAAACGAATTGGATTGGACAAACCAAAGAAGTTTTAAAAGCAGTTGATGATTTAACGTTTAAGGTTTATCCTGGGGAAACTTTAGGACTTGTGGGGGAATCCGGGTGTGGTAAGACTACCCTAGGAAGGGCTGTTTTACAATTGATTAAACCTACCTCAGGAGAAGTGATTTATAAGGGGAAGAACTTGTGTACTCTTGATAGTAGAGCAATGAGAGCGCATAGAAAAGAGCTACAGATCATTTTTCAAGACCCTTATTCATCGCTAAACCCACGAATGACCATTGGTGCTGCAATTAAGGAGCCAATGGATGTGCATGGAATAGGCATTGATAGCAAGAGGCGAAAAGAAAAAGTAGAAGAGCTGTTAGAGAAAGTAGGATTAACAGCTGAAATGTATAATAGATACCCTCATGAGTTTAGTGGAGGCCAACGTCAGCGTGTTTGCATAGCTCGTGCTTTAGCTGTGAACCCGCGTTTTATTATCTGTGATGAATCCGTTTCAGCGCTTGATGTCTCTGTTCAAGCACAAGTTTTGAATCTTCTTAATGACCTTAAAAAAGACTTTGGCTTTACGTACATCTTTATTTCACATGATTTGTCTGTTGTAAAATACATGTCAGATCGAATGATTGTAATGAATCAAGGTCAGATAGAAGAAGTTGGCTTAGCAGAGGATATTTATGACAATCCGCAAAAAGCTTATACTAAGCGATTAATCGATGCAATTCCGAAAGGTTAGTAAAAGCATATCAATGAGCTTTTATTTCTTAGTCAATGTATCTATTTTAAGACCCTTGAGTTCGTTGAAGATAGCATAGGCTGTTTCTTTTAGATCTTGGGAATAATTATAATTTAGATCTCTTGTGTTATTATAGGCAGAGATTTCTGAAAAAGTACCTTTATAACCCAGCTGATTTTGAATGCTATTTAATGTGGCATTTGGAGCAATACAATAATCGTTATACTCAACAAAAATTGTATTTTGATTATCTATTGTCAATAGATGCGTGTAGTAATTGATCCATATCTGTAACCAATAATCTATAGACTCCTTGCTTTCAGAATATTTTTGTGGCGTATTCTTGAACTGAAAGGGTTTTTGGTTGAAGCCAAATTCGTGGTGACCCAACCAATTCATGTATTCCAATATAAACCCGTCATTTTTTTGTAGCTCTATAAATTCCTTGTGCTTCTCTAACAATGAGGCCGCATGAGAAATGGGTTCTCTAAACATAAAAATGATTGTAAACGCTTTATTAAATGTTCTGATTGACTTATATCTTAGCGCAAAATTATTGTTTTTAGCGAGGTAAGTTTTATCACTATTATTTAAAATGACTCTTTGGTAATTAAGATAATCACGGTAATTATTCTCGGTTAATTCATATTGAATTAAAGAGTTTTCTTTTATATATGAATCTTTTGAGAGCATTTTAAAAAAGTATTCTTCTAGTGCTTCATTAGATGATAATCCGATTAAGATCCCGTCCTTATGGCTTCGTTCTTTTTGTTTATTTTCCTTTGGCTTGTAAAATTTTTTCCAGATGTTTGGGGAAGTTAAGAACGGCATATTTGAATAGTTCAACGAGGTGTACTGATCACTTTCTGCAAGCTTATTCATTAAGCTGGTTGTTCCTGCTCTAGCCAATCCAGATACGATCAAGAATTTCTCATCGCTGGTTGGGGGGTGTTTTTTCAGCTGCTTTAGTTCAAGTTTAAACAATCGATATGCAACAGCGTAATTATTTAGCACTAGCCTATGTAGAAGCTGAGATAGCTCAGAATAGCCTTCAGTCTTGGATCTATTAATTGGAATAAGAAAGCCTATCGTTGAGCCAATCGAAATGGCAGTAATCGCTTCATGTGATGTTAAGTTAATATCAGCATAACCAATACCGAAGTAAAACATATACAAGTAACAAGGAATGCTCCCTAGAATTGCGGATGAAGTAATAACTAAAGCCACTTTAAGCAATGCTAACAAAAGAATGTTGTTTTGCTTTTGAACCAACTTTACTTTTTCATCTTCGTCAATGTTTATTAACAATGAGTTGACTAAAGATAAACTGCTCTCTGCCAAAGCATAAAAATAGTTGCGAAAGCTTTTAATGCAATATGCTATTAGGAAAAAACTAATAAAAAGAAGAAAATAGTATAGAAGCACGCTTATTTTTTCTTTTTAAACAGTGTTTTTACTTTATGCCAAATAATATAACCAAATGCAGAAATTACGATACCTGCTATTATAAATATTAAGATGATGCTTCCGATGCCCATTCCTGGGCCTATGTATAATAACTCCATTAATCTTTAATTATGCGCGCCCAATTGGGTAGATGACAATGTCCCTTATGTTGTGATCTAAAGACATTCTTATAAATTACTTGACCATTTTGAACAACCCAATAATGGCCAACGTTTTGTTCTTCAATAAAATAGGTAGAATCATTAATATATTCATGTAAGCCTTCTGTTGTTGTGAAGATTCCATTTTCTGAAAACACTTGGTTTTCTAATATTGTAATATCTTTATTTTTAAAGCTGTATCTTACAATGTTGGAGTTGAATTTACCTGCATCTTCTATTCTCTGGTTTGGCTTCTTTTTAGATTGTATTTTCCAATCGGTGTACGCATTGTTATTGAATATGGTTAGACAGGTATCATTAAAAAAGTCAATATCATGTTGACCGGAAAAAGAACCTTCAATCACTTTTAACACTTTATTTGTTGATGGTCGGTAGTGTAACAGTATACATGATTGTTTTATACTTATAAACACGTCTCCTTCATTATAGTATTCTGTAGTTTTAAGCGCAGGTTCAATATCATTCAGATGGATTGGATCTGTTATCGTAGATGCCTGTAATAAATAGGATTCTATTCCATTTGACTTTAATATTGCTGTTACAGATTTGTTAAATAGTATTTCACCACTCTTAATATCAATATATGTGATATAGTCATCGTCATAATAAATGTCATGTCCATCAATTTGGTATTTGGCTGTTGCAACGCCTTTTGGTGGTTGTTTCGTGCAGACCCATAAATTCCCTAAGCTATCAGTAGTAAGTGAGTGGTGTGCTAAGATGCTATCTTGTTTCCATTTTAAGTTACCTAAAGAGTCAATTCTCTTTAGCCCTGTTTTGTCTGTGAAGAAGTAAATAAGGTCTTTGTTAGGTAGCATGAGGGGGTTTACTATTCTATCCCATTGATTAACTTCTTCATTAATATTCCATTGATATAATATGGAATCAGATCTTAAGTTTTTCAGAATAACAGTTCTTTTTGTATCTGATTCTGAATATGAAAAAAGTACTTTTATGTCAGATTCTAGCTTGTTTACCGGGTTTACTTCAGACCAAATAGGCATAAATGTAGGTGAAAGTTTTTTGACTTCCTTCACAGACTCTTTAAACTGATCCAAAAAGGAATACATAAACTTTATCGGCTTATTCAATACACCAAAGTCTTTTTGACCCTTAGCGATATTCACACTCATCCATCCAAAAACAGCAAGGATAAACAGACTGATTATTAAGGTAGCTAATGTAGAAATTACTTTTTTCATGTTGTGCGAAGGTACTTATATTTTAAAAATGGCTAAATAGCTTGTCCAGTAACTTTTTAGTCGATCAATCGATATTTAATAATACAATAAATAGCTCTAAACCCATCCTTCCAGCCTATTTTCTTACCTTCTTCATAAGTTCTACCATAATAGGAAATTCCCACTTCATAAATACGAATGTTGGGAATTCGAGACAACTTTGCTGTTAACTCAGGCTCAAACCCAAAACGCTTTTCTTTTAATTTTAGTGATTGTGCTATTTCTGTTTTTATCAGCTTATAGCAGGTTTCCATATCAGTGAGGTTGAGGTTGGTAAACATATTGGATAACTGGGTCAAAAATTTGTTTCCAATGGAGTGCCAAAAGAATAAAATTCGATGTGGATTACCGCCCATAAACCTCGATCCATATACGACATCCGCATTTCCTTCTACCACTGGCTTTAATAAGTCGTTGTACTCTCTCGGGTCATATTCTAGATCGGCATCTTGAACTAGTAAATAATCACCTGTAGCCAATGATATCGCTTTGTGAATAGCTGCTCCTTTTCCTTGATTTTTCTCTTGGTTATACAGCTGTATCCCCATTTCAGGGTTTTTGGCCATATAGGCTTCCAGAGCTCCCACGGTATTATCAGAAGAGCAATCATTTACAATGATAATTTCTTTTTGAATGTCATTCAAGAGTTTTACATCCCTTACTCGGTCTAAAATAAGATGGATTGTTCGCTCTTCGTTATAAGCAGGTATTAGTATGGATAAGGTTTTGATCATTATCGCATTTGTAAATTAAGTTTATGGTATATATTAAATCTTCATCTCAGGAATATCTCCCTCTACGATTAAAGTTCCTTCAGTTAGAGAAATAATTTCCTCTACGGTAACTCCGGGAGCTCGTTCTTTCAATTCAAAACCTCTTTCGGTAACATCAATCACAGCTAGATTAGAAACGATCTTCTTTACGCATCCTACACCGGTAAGTGGTAAGCTACATTTTTTTAATAATTTAGATTCTCCTGCTTTATTGGCATGCATCATGGCTACGATAATATTATCGGCAGAAGCAACTAAATCCATTGCGCCACCCATACCTTTTACCATTTTGCCTGGTATTTTCCAGTTGGCGATATCGCCTGTTTCTGATACCTCCATAGCTCCAAGTACAGTTAGTTGCACTTTACCGCCTCTAATCATGGCAAAACTCATGGCAGAGTCAAAAAATACGGAGCCTGGGAGAGTTGTAATGGTTTGTTTTCCCGCATTGATTAAATCTGCATCTACGTTATCTTCCGTCGGGAAAGGCCCCATTCCTAATAATCCGTTTTCAGATTGAAGGGTTACATCTATTCCTTCAGGTATATAATTAGCCACCAATGTAGGGATACCAATTCCTAAGTTTACGTAGAAACCATCCTCTAATTCTTGTGCTATACGTTTTGCTATTCCGTTTTTGTCTAACATCTGTTTAATATATCAATTTTTTAATTTACCAATGTATTAATGTATCGATTAATATAGTAATTTTTCAATGACTCTACGCTTAAGTATAGTCACTTAATGCTTAGTCTACTGTATCTTCTTTGAGCTGGATAAAATCTTATATATAATTAGACCAATCTCATTTATTTGTACTTCTAAATTTTTATCAAATGGATAACTGTCTGCTTGTTTGCAAAGTGTTAACCAATACTTCGTTTCTTCTACCTCTTTTGCAGCAGTCTTTATTTTATGAATAAAATCTGCTCTGCTTTCACTATTCTATGCTTCATGAACATTAGCTCCAATTGAAGTTCCACTCTTTAAAAGTTGCCTTGCAATTACATACTTTTTCTTTTTTTCAAGTAACTCTGCGTAAGAGATAATATCAAGCGAAAACGCAATCGTTTTTGAAACTATAATATTCTCTTTCTGCATACTTTTTTAATTTACCAATTAATTAATGTAACAATGCTTTAATGTAACAATGTAGCAATTGATTCCATTGTTATATTGATACATTGAAAAAATTGCTACATTAAACTATTTCTGAGAAATAGTTCTTTGTTCAATTCTTTTCTCATAATCCTTCCCTTCAAATATTCGGTGTACAAATATTCCTGGGGTATGTATTTCATTCGGATGTAATTCTCCTGGCTCAACTAAGTGTTCCACTTCTGCAATGGTAATTTTTCCTGCTGTTGCCATTACTGGGTTGAAGTTTCTAGCGGTTCCTTTAAAAACTAAGTTTCCTTTGGAGTCGCCTTTCCAAGCTTTTACAATAGCAAAATCGGCTACTAAGCTATTTTCTAGGATATACATTTTACCATCGTATTCTCTGGTTTCTTTACCTTCTGCTACTTCAGTTCCGAAGCCTGCAGGCGTAAAAAATGCAGGAATACCCGCACCACCAGCTCTACATTTTTCAGCCAATGTACCTTGAGGAGTTAATTCCACCTCTAGTTCACCGCTCAGCATTTGTCGTTCAAATTCATCATTCTCACCAACGTAAGAAGAGATCATTTTTTTGATTTGCCTGTTTTTAAGTAAAAAACCAAGACCAAAATCATCTACACCTGCATTATTAGAAATACACGTAAGGTTTTTTACCCCCGACTGACGAATGGCCTCAATGGAGTTCTCAGGAATTCCGCAAAGGCCAAATCCACCGAGCATTAGGGTCATA
>Ga0209653_1003714_pt1 | contig 10238 bp, 11 predicted proteins | sample SaaInl6LU_22_DNA_FD_184644 | JGI IMG/M metagenome (GOLD analysis project Ga0209653, IMG submission 184644) | Marine microbial communities from expanding oxygen minimum zones in the Saanich Inlet - ESP_116LU_22_DNA (SPAdes) (version 2) | ecosystem: Environmental > Aquatic > Marine > Intertidal... | reverse complement strand
AAACCACGTAATTGTAAATATATCAATGACCTTTTCATTTTAAGCATAAATGAGACCACCTAAACCGGAGGTAATTTTCAAAAAGTTATAATTTATGGAATACAGTGTCATGTCGTATGCATATTTGATATCTCCACTTGTATCTGGAACTGGTTCATTAATATCTACATACATCTGTACTTTATTAATTTTTGACATATTGCAACTTCCCGAAGGTTGGAAGTTTTCGGGATTTAAACTGAATGAATACACGTAGATACCAGGTGTGCTTGGAATGTGTGTATGATGTTGATAAGGTTGTATGATGTTAAAGTAATAATTGTCTTTCGCCTCCATTCTATCTAATCCATTGAATAAGAATCGTGCAGATTTCATTATTTCACCATTAATAGATGATTCAGTATATTTTTTTACATCTCCTATTTTAGGATATGTAGGTAATCCTGTTAATCCTATTTTTACTGTTTCCCAATCTGTGAAATCAAACCATCTATTTTGAAGAGATCTATCATTTCTTCCTATGACCCAAATAAACTCCTTGACTGGATTGTGAACATCAAGTGTGAGTAGATTATTGTTTTTAAGATTATTGAACGATATACGATTGACTTGTTCTATTAGATACTCTTGTGAGTTCTTTGCAAAGTATTTTCTTTCATTTGTATCAAGAAATATGTAATTAGTTTCAATGTAGGGATCTATATGAATGGAATTACTATTTACTGTAAAATATCTCAAACAATCACTAACCGTTGGCTTTCGCAGTTTAGAATCTCCAGATGTCCCCAATGTAAAAATATCTATCAATGGTCTAAGTTCAATATGAATTTCTATTTGATGATATTGTAAACTGATAAGAGGCAATGCCAACCCTGGTATTTTATTGAACCAAAAGAGTAGGGGAACATATATCCTACGTTCAAACACTTGAATATCACCATCTTTTAAATTATTATTGCTATGATCATCTGGTGCAAATATATCGGCAATATTACCAATCAATTTAGAATAACCGTATCTTTTATCGGATGACAGTGAGAGCTCATTCCATATATGTAACCATTCGCCGTATTGTTTATCTACGATATTACCACCGATAGTAATGTAATAGTTATCTATGATAACTTCCCCTAAATTTTGAACAAATTTGAATTTTTCTTTATCCTTTCGTTTAGGAATCGATGGAATAGTCATAGCGAAATACATGTTTTGTAACATATCGGCATTTCTATCTATCTTGCAAATAAGAGTTGTATTCTCGGCTATATTCATAGTGGTTCTATTGAAATTCAATCGCATTGATTCTGTGGCAAAGTTTGTATGAGTTTTGAATACTTTCTTAAAAAAACTTAACGATGGATTACCATTAAGATATAAATTTTGTGCTCCATAAGCCATGAGTTGTAAAAGTCCTCCTGGCATCGTTTATGTTCCTTATTTTAAACAATAATTTTTTTTTTAAATAAATAAAATTTCATCAAATTAATATACTAATGGCGTATTTAATTGCCGATAACAATTTAGCGGATTTATTTGATATTACCAAATCTCGAACAAATTTGGGTCTTGGAAATATGTCAACAATGAATAGTAATGATGTTCGTATTGCAGGAGGAAACATTGAAATAGATACTTTTAAATTTGTTCCAAGTAGTCCACTGAAGAATACGAATTATTTGCTTAAAAATGTTGATATAACTGGTTCTGTTGAATGGTTCGAAGTTCCTTCGATTAGTTGGCTGGATGATGATCAAAGTAAGATTCTTTTATCTGGTTTTTGCAATGACGTGAATTATGTTCAATCTAATCAATTGGCTTCAGTTGCATTTTCTGGTAGTTATCTTGACTTAAGTAACAGACCTCAAAGCTTACGAGAAGTGTATAGTAATGACCTATTGAATGAATTTTTATATTCAGCATGCAATTTATCAGATTTAACTGATGTGCAACAAGCACGGTCTAATTTGGGATTAGGAACTTTGGCTTTACAAGATCCAGATAATGTATCTTTAGAAAGATTAGATGTAACTAACAAATTAAAATTAAATAACCTGAATAGTAATGGATATTTATACATCAATTCATCAAAAGAAGTTGAAATGAGAAATTTTACTATTGCTACAAATACAACTCCAGGTATAGTATATAAAACAGATACTCTTATTAATGATTCTAATTTTGTCCCAACATCTGAATTGTTATACAAAGTTAATTCTAATCTAAATGAACAAATCTCTGATTTACAATTAGGAGATTTAAATGCTATTGTAAGTTTATTTGGTAAAAATGAATACTTATTTAAGACCAATCTTTTATCGGAGTTCTCAAATGACCAGCAAAGGCAAACAGTGCGTCAAAATTTAGGTTTAGGAGATATTGCAACTCAAAATAGTACAACTTTCTCTGTATCAAATATTACACTAAGTAATTTACAATTTAATACTACAGAGAATATAAGGGACAAGGTGTTAACTTTCGATAATAATAAACGATCACAATTCAAATCTCTAGATGACTTTTTAGCGACAGAGACAAATCCTGGAAGCGTGTACATAATCAATGACTACAATAATTATGTCCCCGATGCAAGGTCTAATGTGTCAGTGATTTCATATACAGCTTTATCTAACTATATATACACACTGACCAATGAATTGAATACTTTAAAAGCGAGTGTTCCAGCGACTATAAATGATTTACAAGGTAGTGATGTTTATTTGAAGGCAAATAAAAATTTAAGTGATTTAACCAACAAAAGTGATGCTAGAAGTAATTTAGAGTTAAAAAGGGTGGCTGTAACAGGTAAATATTCGGATTTAGAAGATTATCCATATAACGTCAGTAGATTTAATAACGATGTTGGATTCATAGTGGCTCAGAGTAATTTAGCGGATTTAAATGATGCAGAGGCCGCACGTGCTAATCTAGGATTAGGAAGTATGGCTACACAAGATATTAATGATGTTAGAATATCTGGTGGTTATGTTCATTTCAATCATTTAAGAATCAATGAGAAATTCTATTATAGAGCATCCACTAATCCAACAGGGAAATTTCTTGTTGCAGGAAATGCAAGTGGCAAAATGGAATGGAAAAATCTTCCAATAGCTTCTGATTCAGAATATGGATTAGTTAGAATCACTGATGATTTACAAGATAAAGATATTAGAAGGGATGTGGTTCCTACATGTAGAGTATTTGCTGAGATTGAAGAGAGGATTACATATAGACTTTTAGCAGCACAAGAAGAGCATTATAGAAATTATTTCACAAGTCCAGAGTATGTGGCATTGGTTATAAAAAGTCTTGGTCTTAGTAGCACTCCGTAATAAAAACATTTTATATAATTAATTATCATGTTGGGTAAGTTAGATGATCCTACTCAAGAACAGATGAATCAAATTCACAAAGCTTTGAAGAACAATATAAAAAAGCAAAAAAGGACAAAAAATACTATCAAGCAATACTCAGAAGTCAATGACAAACTTGCTAATGGGTTCAGAGTTTCAATGAATGTGATTGTTGACTTGAGTAAAGTCTTGAAAAATTATCATTATTTTTTGGACGAAATAGAGGATCTTCTTCAATCAATGGACAAAACATATGATGATAAATCGAATACTATAAATAACTTGAAAAGTCTCACAGACGAAGCTATAAATAAATTGAACTTGAACTTTAATGATCAACTGACTGAAATTTTGGAAGCTTATGAAAAGAACAGTTTAGATGATGATAATCTGAAAGACTTGAAAAAGATTTTGGAGAAAAAACAAATGTAAATTGTTTGTTAAATATTAAGAGTATTTTGTTTTTAATTTTTATTTTCAGTAGTAGGATGCACAGTTGTTGTATCGGTATTCAAAATAGCTGTCGACATCATGCAGCCACAGCATGTACATGTGATAACTATTGTGAAAACAAAAACGACAACTATGCCAATAATAATACCAACGGTTTCAATAGACATAATTTTACTTTCCAACGTTTCAGTTTATGTAGAATGAACATATTCATATATCATTTTTTACAATTTAACTATGATTTTATCATTATCTTTGTTGAAGAGAATATCAATACCCTTGTGTAAATCGTATTTTGAGTCCATTTTAAAAGTTAAATGATTATAATGATAATGAAACTTAATATTAATATAATTTTACATCACGTATGTGATCATTTTTTGGAAAAAAAACTAAATTATATTAATAAATCCTATATTGATATTTACATATCATTATTCGATAATAACACAGTCATCTGAGTCTAACTCTTCGACAATTTGTTGCTTTGTTTTCATTGTTATGAATGTTTGCTCCATTTTGTCCTGGTTTATGTTAGCTTATTGTTTTATGTTTTTAAAATAAAAGTCTTTATCATTTTTTTCTTTAAAATAGAAATTAATCGATTTTTTCTTTAGTGGGTTTTTGAGATGATAACATATAACCAGAATACCCAACAATAGCTGTTGTCACTAATGAATAACCGACTATGCCCAAAGCTGTCAATGGATCTATGAATGGTGCTTTTTCGAGCACTATTATGATATATTCCATACTGTGATTATTATAATAACAGTATTTTATTTAAACATATTTCACATATATTCACATATTGAACATGGAAAAGAAAAAAAGAGGAAGAAAACCTAAAAATGTTGAAAAAACTGTTGAAGTTGAAAAAGAACCTTCTACAAAACCAAACACTGATACAAATGATCAAATCCCTCAAATCATTCATATCAAAAAGTCACAATCTGATGAATTAGATCATTTAACACATGAGCAATCATTTTGTGAATATGATCCGAATATGTTAGTACCGAATGCCTACATTCAAGAAGATAACTTTTCTACCGTGCCATTGAATATTTCTACAACAGAAAATATAACAGATTCTGATCGTAAGACAATGGATAATACACCTTGGCCAACACAAACTGATACATACTGTCATTGGTGTTGTCATTCTTTTACAAATTCGCCTGTTGGTATACCACTGAAGTATGTCAATAATGTTTTTTACTGTAGTGGTAATTATTGTAGTTTCGAATGCGCGGTTGCACATAACTATACAATAACAGATTTGAATATTAATATTTGGGAACGATTTAACCTTTTGAATCTCATGGCAATTAAATCTGGTATTCAAGAATCTATAAAATGTGCGAAACCACGAGAGACTTTGAAAGTATTTGGAGGTGATTTAGATATTGAAACCTACCGAAAAAATAATAACAATGTGATTTATTTTACTAATTCGTATCCTATGATATCTGTATCAGAACAAATCGAAGAACTGTGTGATACATTTAATACTACACATAATGAACTGTTCACTATCAAGAAAGATACGAAAAATAAACAAACAACGATTCAAGAATTTTATAGTGACAAAAGTATTTAAAATATTTCAACTATAATATAATTAGTTTTGTATGGCAGAATTTAAAATATTAAAAGGTTGGGAATTGGAAACGAACACATATCATTTATTACATGAGAAATCAACCGAATATTACTCGAGATTGAATTTTTATTTCATGATTCCAATTATAATCTTATCAAGTTCAACGGGAACATTGGGTCTATTGAATGCAGGTGAAACACAATTTGCAATTATTAATGGTGTAAATTTGATAAGTATATTTATTGGACTTTTCGGATTTATAACAGCTATACTTACAACGATACATAATTTCTTGAATATTCAGAAATTAGAAGCTAATCATAACAGTCATTCTATAGAGTATAGTAAGATTTCCAAAGAGATTAAAATGCATATTTATCTATCAGATACAGATGTGAAAGTCTATTCAAATATAGCAGAATATATAAAACAGTGTAAACAAAAGATAGATAAACTCATAGAATCTGCACCAACGATTCCTTCACATGTGGAGAATAGTTTAGATTCAAAACTGAAGGAAATCAGAGATAATCACGCAGGTGAAATTGATGAACTAATTACGTTAGTAACACGCAACAGTAATGAAATTGTTTGTAAAGACGATGTTAGAATAAATGTTATGGATACAATTGAATCTAATGAATCGTATGAACTAAATGAAAATAAATCTAAGCTTATTGAAAGAAGAATGAGTGAAATTCAAAGTAGAAATAGTGAAGAGAATAAGAAATTTAATGATATCAAGAAAAGGTATAGTGAAGATATAAAGAGAATAAGTGAAGATAGTAATTCCACCGATGATGGTAGAAAATCACTTGATTTAATTAATAAATTGACGAAATTTGCTGAAAGAGAAAGTTTAAAAGATATGAATCCATAAAACTTCAACAAATATTTCAAATATACTAAAAATTGATAACATAACATATTTATTTTTTCAAGTTTTTCATAAAGTGAAATATTATTAATTATAATGGCTCCTAAATCTAATCAATTGGTATTACTCGATACATACAAATATAAATTGAATGATATTTTAGTCAAATGTGAGTCAATCAAACAAAAACACGGTATTGATATTTATAATGATTTCAACATATATTTATCCGACGATGAACGTATTGAAGGTGCTTTTAACGAAAAGTGCTGCCTATCTTGTAAATTTGATCATAATATGAACACTATTTCTCAGTGTTCTAAATCTAGAAAAGGGGATTTGTATTGCGGAATGCATAAAAAACCTGCAGATGAATCTAGATTATCGGGAACAATTATTCCAACAACGATTATTGATTCAATCAAAAGTGCACAAAAAAAGAATAATACCGTTAAAGTCAATGAACCAAAAAAAGAAGGAAAAGAATCAGTTATGGACCCCGATACTGTAATTGTAAAAAAATCTAATCTTTCTATATCAAAGAACTATCGATCAATCAAGATAGCGGGTCAATTATTTTATATCAAACAAAAAACACTGGAAGCTTATGATATTCATATGACACGTGTTGGAACATATATGTATGACGAAGAACTTGATACACATAGTATTGTGGAATCATCGTGAATAGATATTTTTGCGTATTTAACGTAGAAATATTTATACTTTTTTATTTTAAACACCATGCAAAGGAAAGTCTTATTTTGTGGCACTCATCCCTATCAATTTAATGGATACTCAAAAGTTGTATATGAACTATCAAAAGAACTAGCAAAGTATGATGACATCAAGTTACATATATGGGGGTTTCAAAATTTTTACGATGATAAAGATCATGCAAAGGAACGTGAACTACCTGCTAATGTTGAAATTTATGATGCTTATAAAAATGAAGAACCTAAAAATAAAGGTTTTGGAGAAAAAAACTTCACTGATTATGTTAAACAATTAGCACCTGACATTATTATAGTATATAACGATTTAATTGTGATTAGTACACTTTTAAAAAACATAAGTGAAATAGAAGGTAGAAAATTCAAGATAATCCCTTATATTGATATTGTTTATAGAAACGAAAAACAAGCCTTAATTGATTTTATTTGTTCAAATTCGGATGGTGGTATTGCTTTTACAGAATATTGGAAAAAGTGTCTTGTTGAGCAAAATTTCAACAAACCATTGTGGATAGTAGAACATGGTTTCAATAAAAATCAGTATTTTCCTATACCGAAACATGTAGCTAGAAAATATTTCGACTTAAATCAAGATGATTTCATCATTTTAAATTTGAATAGAAATCAACCAAGAAAACGTTGGGATCATTGTATAATGGCATATGTGAAGTTTATCTCGAAACATATTGGTGAAAAAATCAAACTTCTAGTGATGACATCTATTGAGGGTTCGTGGAACATTGCAGAACTACTTAAATATGAAGGGTTAAAGTATGGTTTATCTGTAGAACAATTGAAGAGCCATTTCATCTTCATTCAGAATCCACAAAAACTTAGAGACTATGATATTAACATCATGTATAATGCCGCAAATATTGGTTTCAATACATGTGATGGGGAAGGTTTTGGTTTATGTAACTTTGAACAAGCTGGTGTAGGTGTACCCCAAGTGGTTCCCAATGTAGGCGGGTTCAAGGATTTTTTTAATGAGAACAATAGTATCATGGTAAAACCCATAACTTCTATTTATGGAGATACTACAAAGGATGCAGTAGGTGGGGAAATGGAATTATGTTCTATTGATGATTATGTATCAGCTCTTGAAAAGTATTATAGCGATAAAGATCTCATCATTTCCCATGGTAAACAAGCTAGACTAGATGTGGTAAAATACACGTGGAAAGATAAGGCTAAGAAGTTCCACGAAGCCATAATTGAATCTACAAAAGACCTTTATCCCGATATAAAGGAATCGTCTGACATTATGAATGATATTAACAAAATGCTTTCAATAAATGATAAGAAAGACGAAACTTTGTATGCGGAAGATAAACATGAAACTGAAACTAATGTTGCTGAGGAAGATACAGATGTTGACATTGATTCTTTAATTGAAGAAAAATTAAAAAAGAACTCAAAACCATTAAAGCAAGAGAGTTTGCAATCTCCTGTAGATGAAAATCAAATTGAAAATATGTCACAAGATGAGTTGATTACACTACAAAAAAAGATTGCGAAGTTATTAAATAAATAAGAATGCAACTTTTTTGTTTATATTTATTATAAGATGAAACCTGATATTTGGGGGAAGCACTTTTGGTATACAATACATTTTATTGCATTAGATTATCCTGAAAAACCTAACAATGAAGATAAAAGAGATTTTCAGACCTTTTTTGAGAATCTTCACAAGGTGATCCCCTGCTATAAATGTTCTGTAAATTATGTCAAACATTTAAAAGAGAGACCCTTAGAGAAGAGTGATTTGGAAAACAACGAAACACTTTTTAAATGGACTGTTGACATTCATAATATAGTTAACAGAGAATTGAAGAAAAGACAAGTATCATATGATGATGCGTGGAGAATATATCAGAATTTTGGCGATAGTGAAAAAAAGAATACATGGTTATTATTTTTAGTTTTTATACTTGTATTCATAATTGTATTCATGATTACTGCCTACTTTTGGAGTAATTTGTGCCTATCAAAGCGGTAAGATCTTTTTCACTCCAAGCATTCTGTCTTTGTAGTCCACTATGAACATGGGCAGTTGTAGTCGTGTTTTTCACGGAGAAAAAGTTTTGGTCAAACATCATTTTCAATATTAATTATACTTATTTTAGAAGAAAAAAAGGTAAATCATTTTTTTATTTTTTTGCTGAAAATATAAGTTTTGTGTAATCTTTTGTTTTACTAGTATTCATATGCATTTTATACATAACATGTGTATGATATAATGCTAAAAGTGATTGGTGCATATATATTTTTATATTAGAACATTATTTATAAATGCTGTCAGATGCATATAAAAAGAGCTTAAAAAGATTCCTATTACATTAATTAAGTGTATGTGTTAAATGAATTATTATGAGTTATTAAATGTTTCAAAAGATGCTGATAACAATCAAATAAAAAAGCAGTATTATAAATTGGCTAAAGAGTATCACCCAGATAAAACTAAAGGTGATAAAGATAAGGAGTCGAAATTCATTCAAATACAACAAGCATATGATACTTTGATAGATGAAAGTAAGCGAAAGAGTTATGATACGACGTTGTATGAGGATGAGCTCTTTGATAATATTGCAAGTTTTTTCTCTTATGATCACAGTGCAGAACAAAAGAAAGAGAGAAAAACATCAAAACAAGATATTCATGTATTAAAGATTGACATTTCAGAATATTTGAATGGAATACACAGAACTGAAAAAGTGAGTAGTGAAAAAATATGCGAGGTGTGTAATCAAACAGGTATAAAAGACTATAAAGTTAATACTAGACGCTGTGAATATTGCAATGGAACTGGATTAGATTTAAATATACCAATATTTGCTTGTGGTATATGCAATGGTAAATGTGTAAATGTCATCAATGATATTTCTTGTGAGGTATGTGAAGGAAGATGTATATATACACATGAAGAGTCTATTGATATTAAAGGAGACTCACTTTTAACTGAAGGAACAGTGATCGAAAGGGGAGGGTATAAGTTTAAGATAAAATATTCATTCACAAATGAAATAGTTGATTCATACATCATAGTGAAAGAAAACATGAGTGTGATAAAGTGGTTATGTGGTGGCGAGTTTACTATTCAATTATATGATGATGAGTTCATATGTGTAAAAACTCTTGGTGCATTTGACTTATCAAAAGACTTTCTTGTTCGTAAAAATATAAAGTTACGTTTTGGTCTAAAAATGATCAATCAACAT
>Ga0209653_1003709_pt1 | contig 10245 bp, 16 predicted proteins | sample SaaInl6LU_22_DNA_FD_184644 | JGI IMG/M metagenome (GOLD analysis project Ga0209653, IMG submission 184644) | Marine microbial communities from expanding oxygen minimum zones in the Saanich Inlet - ESP_116LU_22_DNA (SPAdes) (version 2) | ecosystem: Environmental > Aquatic > Marine > Intertidal... | reverse complement strand
TTTAACGTCGCTTCCGTCACACACGCACGATGACCGTTACTATACGGAATCAGAAGTTAACACACTGCTGGCGGGAAAGCAAGCAGCAGGCACATACCTTACTTCTTTACCAACCCACGACCACAGTTCTATTTCTGGAACTGCTCAAGGCTTGTCTATTCGTGGATACGGAACTGATTCATTCTCATTCGAGCAAACGTCTTCTACGTTTGCGGGCTGGGGTGGATGGGCTAACCACTTTATTGGAAATCACGGAAACGGAGCAACGTATTACAATACGATTCACACGATGCCATTCTGGGGTCCGCCAAGGTACTCTAGACTTGAGGGAGGCGCCCAGACCGAGTCGCTGCAATATTGGACAGAAGAGAACTTCGACCCAGGCTCAAAAGCAAGCCTTAACGGAAGCCTTGGAACTGATTTCTACGCAAACAAGATGTTTTCCGACAACTGGTTCCGTGCAAAAGGAGCCTGTGGACTTTACTTTGAAGACTACGGATACGGATTGTGGTCCGCGTACAGTGGTGGCGCTACTTACGGAAACGTATCAACCTACGCCACCGGTCGAAATGGCTGGTCTGGATACTCAGTAGGTAACTGGATTTCTATGATGGCTATTGAGGGCCGTCGTGGTTTGTTCCTTACAAGTGAGGACAGATGGTTGATTAAGTGGGATAACTCAGAAGCGTTCAGCGACTATGAGATTATGATGGGTTCTGACGGCCGAAATAAGAGCAACGTTCAGACGCTAACAAACTCACTAGACAAAGTCCTATCCTTACGTGGAGTTTCTTACAACTACAAGAATCAAGAAAAAACCTCTATTGGTTTCATTGCGCAGGAGGTAAAAGAAGTGATTCCAGAAGTTGTGTCTCTCGACTCAGAGGGTTATTATGCAGTTGGGTATCAAAACCTGGTTGCTGTTCTTGCTGAGGCAATCAAAGAGCAACAAGCACAGATTGATGAACTCAAGCAAATCATTAACAACCTAACAAAATAACACTTAAGTAAAAGGTTTATTTATTAATTCGTATATTTGTAATCGCAAAAACAAAAACAATGGCAGTAACAGCAACAGTAGATAAGTTTGGAATGACGTTCTCCAGCGCTTATCACAAGATTTCACGACTCACCTATGAGTCTTACGACGTTAAGGAACTCATCTATTCAGAGCCTGGAGAGATTCAGTTTGACGAGGAAGGTGTACCCATTCCTCCGGTTCCAACCCCCCCGGTTGAGAGTTGGGCGAAGAAGAACACCTGCTACTTTGAGGTTGCTACGTATGCTTCTGACGCAACTCGTGAGGCGCACGCTGAACCCATCTATCGTTCAAACTTCAACTTCGAAGTATCTGCAGTCGTAGAGGCTGACGATATCATCGTTCAGGCCTACGCTCACCTCAAGTCCCAAGAGGGATACGAGGACGCTGTAGACTGCTAATATTAAGCAAGAAGAGTAAACAGGGGGGATATCAAAAGTATCCCCCTTTCTTCGTTTAAAACTTAGTAAAAACCTGATTGTTTTTGGTCTGGTTTTTGAGTAATATAATTACACTAATCTATGTAATTATGACAAGTAACAAACTTTCAGAAGAAATGCTGAAGCAAGTCCAGGACTCGATTTCAGCAGAAAACGCAGCAACCGCTACGTTTGCAAACGTTTGTTTTGCTAAGGTTAACATCGAGGCGGAACACACAAAAGCCTATGAGGCAATGGCGGCAGCCAAAAAGCAGAGCGCAGAAATTCGCTCACAACTTGAGCAAGAATATGGTCAAGTTAACATTAACATTGAAACTGGGGAAATTTCTCCAATCAATGAAGAGACAGAGGGTTAATTTGTAGTAGATTGGTTCCTTCATCGAGGGTCGGCTTGTTAGCCGGCCCTTTTCTTTTTTATTATCTTTGCAAGTAAGTATGAAATCTCTATTATCTTTCCTTGCGGACATAATTCTCAACTGGCTCAAGAAACTTATCTTGAGCGATATGGACAAGCGTACTAAAAGTACGGCCGAAGAGGTCTTGTGGCTTCGCGGAGAACTTAAGGCAGCGCAGGAGATGTTTGCGCAGGTTCAGAAAGAGAATCAGGAGATTCGCGAGAGTCTTATGCTTCAACTTCAAGATGCCAATAATAAGATTTCAAATATGAAATCAACAATTCACGGACTGCAGACTCGTATTTCAAAACAACGAAAAAAGATTGAAGAGTTAGAATCCGAAGTTCAGCATTTAGTAACAGTAAACGATGCTCAAAACAAGACGATAGACGAACTTAAAAAACTTATTTGATATGCCAGACCCTAAGAAGCCAAATATCAGCGCACAGGCTCTTAAAAACGCCGAGAAAAACCGTATGACACGCGAGCGCTACGATGCTATGTCAGCAAAGGAAAAGGCGTATTTTATCAAATTCTCAGCGAAATGATTAACTCAAAGGACTATTACGATAAAAATCCATCTGCAAAACTAAAGAAGGCATCTTACGATAAAAAATACAACAAGAAGACTGTCTCCGACAGAGTCGCCCGTAATGCTGCTCGACGCGCTATGGAGAAGGCGGGAAAGGTTTCAAAAGGTGACGGAAAAGACGTAGACCACAAGAATGGAAACCCTCAAGACAACCGGAAGTCAAACCTGAATGTTATGTCTAAGTCAAAAAACAGAGCAAAGAAATGAAAAGCGTAAAAGGATTAGGAATTCCTAAGGGAATCGAAGAAGTTGAAGTTTGTGGAAGTTCTCTTGACGAGGCTGTGGCAATGATTAAAAAGGCTACAGAAGGCACAAAGCCGTTGTCTTATGAAATCTGCGCAAAGTATACTGAAGACAATGATTAAGAAACAGGGCGAAGATTATGTTGTGTACTCAGAGTCTGGACGGAAGTTTGGACAATACGCAACAAAAAAAGCCGCCCAAAAGCGACTTAAACAAATGGAAATGTTTAAACATATGAAAGGGGCCTAAGCCCCTTTCTTTATTTAATCTTCTTCTTAATCTCTCGAATTAGATGTTCTGGAGAGCGCTCGCTTTCGAATCCGTAGTTTTCTTTGCTTACGTCAAATGATGGACAAGCCTTTGCTGCATACTCACGGTGTCCGTGAAACGTAGCATCCGGGAAAATGCACTTTAGGGCAAGAGTTAACATATCCAATGATGCTTTTTGTTCATCAGTTCTGTTATCTTCTGGTGTCTTTGGGTCTCCTTGCTTTACTCCTCCGGCATAGCATACTCCAATTGAATTCTGATTCTGACCCCTTGTGTGTGCTCCAACTTCGTTGATGTCTCGTCCAAACTCAATGGCTCCGTCGCGCTTAATAAAGAAGTGGTATCCGATACCCTTCCATCCGCGTTTCTTGTGCCATCCATCAACAACCTTTGCGTCGATATCGTGTTCTGGCCCAGTCGCAGAACAGTGGATAATTACTTTATTTACTTTTCGCATATTCATCTGATGTAATTCTGCGGCCGCGCATATACGCTTTAAGCAGTTGTTTTGTTCCTCGCATACGTTCTTTGTACTCCTGAAACGATTCGTCTTCGAATCGCTTTGCGTCAAGAGAAGCCCATCGCTCTGCTACGCGCATTTGATAATCATTACTTTCCTTGTCCACGGTACTGTTTTTTATAGTTTTTAGAAGCCTTGTTAGATGACTCTTTTGTCTTTGCGTGAACTCCTTTTCTTTTTATTTTAAACTTTTTCAGTAGTCCAACTACTGTTCCGCCCTTTGCTTTTTGTGACATTAATTTCGGTGCTTAATTAGCGTATATAAAGTTTGATTTCCAACTCCTGCGTTTGTAACTCCAAATATACTGTATGTATATTTGCAGTTTTTAAAAGTCCAAACAGCGACATTAATATTACCTTCATATCTTTCTTGTTCGAAAGATTGTGATTTTTTAATTAGCCGCATAGTTTTCTTTCCGTACAAATCGCCAAATGCAACTTCTGTTGGTACATTTTCGTAAATCAATACAATTTCATTTTTCTTTGACTGAGAGAATGCAGAGATTGATAACAAAAGTATGGCAATTGTAAATAAATTTTTCATAATGTAGTAATTTAAGGTTCCTTCTGTAAGTTCGTTTTAACCTCGTGTTACTCGGTTAAAACTACTTCAGTTAAGAAATACAATATTTTTGCTATCTTTGCAAGGAACTTTATTTTTTACTTACTTATAAGTTTTAAACAAAGTTATTATATTTGCATTATTAATCAAATCGAATGTTATGTCTAGTGAACTAGAAAGTCTGGCTGAAAGCCTTGGTGTAAACCTGGTTAGCAGTCCGCAAATGGGCGAGGAAAAGACTACCGAAGCCCCCATCGAGCCAGTGGTAGGCGGAATGGAAGAAGAGTCTAACGTTCTTTTAGAGCAGGAAAACACACAAGAGGCAACAGAGACTGAGGAATCAGTAGTTGAAATGGCTGAAGAGCAACCATTGGAAACTCAAGATAATCAGGAGTCTGAGCCTATTGAACAACAAACCTTTGATTCATCTGAGGAATCCGTACTCAAGGCCTTGTCCGAAATGGTTGGCATTGAGAACCTGACAATGGATGAAATAAAGGAGATTTTTAGCGGCGAAGCAGATGAAAAAAAGCAGCAGTTAGACCCCGAGGTCGAAGCCATTGCTAATTTCATTGCGTCCACTGGGAAAAGCGCTAAGGATTGGTTCGCGTACCAGTCATTCAACCCGTCCGAAATGGACGATATGACTGTTATGATGGCTGATTTGAAGATGAAGTATCCCGACCTGTCCGACGAAGATTCGCGACTTCTGATGGACTCCAAGTATAAACTTAACGAGGACGAGCATAGCGAGAATGATATCCGACTTGCTAAGTTACAACTTAAAATGGATGCAAAATCTGCTCGCGAGGGGCTTGAAAAAGTCCGAGAAGCATATCGAGCGCCAGAGCGGCCTCTTACCGACAACACAGCAAATGCAGAGTTGTCATATGAGTCACCGATTGACGACGCTTGGGTTTCGAAAATGTCAAAAACTGTTGACTCAATGAAAACATTGAAGTTCAACGTCGGAGACAAAGAGTTCAATTTCGGATTGGACAACAAGTATAAGGACAATCTAAAAAAGAGTAATTCTGATTTGGAGAACTACTTTGTGCAATATGTATCAGAGGACGGTCAATGGGACTTCAACAAACTGTCATCACATCGGGCCATAGTAGACAACATCGACGCTATTGCAAAGGCTATTTACGGCCAGGGTCTTAGCGACGGTCAGAGCAGTGTAGTTAAAGAGGCTGTAAACCCCTCAGGCACTTCTCCTTCTTCCGGTTCAGTAGATTCTTCTTCAGCAGAGGACCGAGTACGAAAACAACTTCTCGACGCCCTAAGAGGAGGCGACAATACCCTCTCTATTAAGTTTTAAAAATAAATTTCTAAAATTAGGAAAAAATGGCACTTACTGGCCCCACGGACTTTAGTCCTTCTATGATTAAAAACTTGTCTATGGACAAGTACATCTCTCTTGGTGCTTACATCAATGAGATTAATAAGCCTGATAACCGCGACGCTCTTGTTAAGACGTACGGTGAGCAAGGCATCACTGGTTTCCTTCAATTGGTTGGCGCTGTAAACGCTCAGGCTACCGCTGATGAGGTTACCTACTGGGAAGAGACTCGTTTGCACCAAAAGCAAGCAGGTTCTTTTTCTGCTGACGACACTTTCTCTGCTGCTTCTGCTGCTGCTGTTATCGTTCGCGTTAACGACGTAGTATTGGTAGGCGGTGAAGTTCGTGCTTTCGTTTCTGCTATCTCTGGCGCTGACATCACGTTGGTTGCTTTGGACGGCTCTACGTTGGCTTCTACTTTGACTGACACTGCATTGCCAGTTATCGGTAACTTGTATGCACAAGGAACTGAGCAACCAGCCGGTGGTTACGAGTCTAACGTTGTTAAGCGCACTAACCCATTTATGATTATGAAGGAAGCCTATAAGGTTTCTGGTTCTCAAGCCACCAACATTGGATGGATTGACCTGGGTGCGGGCGACTACCGTTGGTACTTGAAGTCTGAGGGTGATACGCGCAAGCGTTTCTTGGACAAGCGTGAGATGATGTTGTTGTTGGGTGAGACCACTTCTGCTGTTTCTGGCATTGCAGGTTCTGAAGGTTACTTCGCTGCTTTGGAGAATCGTGGTATCGTTTCTTCTGACGACTTCTCTGCTATGGGTCACGTTGACGCTATCGTTAAGGAGTTGGACAAGCAAGGTGGTGCTTCTGAGTACGCTTTGTTCGTTAACCGTACGGTTGACCTCGCTATCGACGACTTGTTGGCTCAAGGTGTTGGCACCTTGACCTCTAACGGAGTTACTGGTCAGTTCGGTTCTTTCAATAACGACAAGGAGATGGCTGTTGCTCTTGGTTTCCGTTCTTTCACTCGTGGTGGTTATACCTTCCACAAGCGTGACTGGAAATTGTTGAACGACCCAACTTTGTTGGCTGATTCTTCTTTCCGCGGTGTTGCTGTTCCTATGACTAAGGTTTCTGACCCTAAGACTGGTGACAAGGCTCCTGCTTTGGAGATGAACTACAAGGCTGCTAACGGCTACAGCCGTGAAATGGAGCACTGGATGACTGGTTCTATCTTGGGCGCGTCTAACGCAACCGAGGATAGCGTTCAGTTTAACTACCGCTCTGAGTGTAACCTCATCACGCGTGCCGCTAACCGTCACGTATTGTTGAAGTAATCTCAACCTTTTGGTAAATCGAGGGGGGCTTCGGCCCCCCTCTCTACCAAATTCTTTTATTGGTTTCAATTTTAATTATATCAAAAAATGGCTGAACAACGCCCAAAATCAACACGCCCTACCGCAGCAAAAAAGGCCCCGGTAGCGCCAAAGCAGACGAGCACTATCAAAGGTAAAAAGCCCGCTGCCCCAAAACCCATTATTTTCTCAATCCCCAAAGGTGGTGGAATCTGGCACAAGATTCGCCAAGACAGTATCGTCATTTTTGACAGCGAGGCTGGGTACAATAGAGAGATTCGCTACTGCCCAGCGGAAAAGTCAATATTTGTTGACGAGCAATCAGAAACAGCACGTCGTGAACAGATTGTTTTTCGTGATAAAACCCTTATGGTTTTGCACACTATGCCTAATCTTATTGAGTATCTTAGACTTCATCCAGACAATAAAGCAAACGGAGGAATTCTTTTTATAGAAGTAAATAACGAAATTAATGCAGAAGAAGAACTCGAGAAAGAGTTTTTGATGCACGACGCCATTTCTTATATTAAAGAGTCTGACGTTGACACACTTCTTCCTCTTGCTTTATCTTATGGAATTTCCGGAGATTTATCAAGTTTAGAGATTAAGCGCGCACTTATCCAGCAGGCGAAGGGCAATCCAAAAACGTTTATGGAGAATGTTAGTAGCCCACTTGTAAAACTTAAGGCGCTAGTAATCACTGCCTTAGACTTTCAAGTTCTTAAGTCAAAGTCCGACGGTATGTACTGGTATGATTCTAATCAAATCATTGTCCCTACTCCAGCGGGTCAAGACACCAAAACGGTATTCACTCGTTTCCTTATGTCCGAGCGTGGATATGACGTACGACAGGAACTTGAGCGACAGATTGACGCTATGTAACTTGTTTACTTTTTAATTAAAAGGCACTCCCAGACGGGGGTGCTTTTTTTTTAGTATCTTTGAAGAATCAAAAACTAACAGTGTAATGGCATCTGTAAATGAAGTTTACTCAATCCTGAAAGACCTTACGAACAAGGATGCTCGTGGGATGGTTACGCCTTCTCAGTTCAACTCGTTTGCAGGTGTTGCTCAAACGCGCATATTTAACGGGTTGTTCAATGAACTGCAAAAGTTCAATCGCCTTGGCCTTGTGTCAACTCAAGATGGCGGAAGAGATAAAGCGCGTATGAAGCAAATTCAAGAGGATTTGTCTTACTTTTCAAAAACATCTACTATTGGCGCAGTTTCAGGAGTTTTCCAGAAACCCTCTGATTTAGCGCGAATCATATCTATGAACACGTCTGGAGACTGGGTCTTAGATTCAACATCTTCAGAACGAATTAAGGTTGTATACGAGGAAGAGAAAATTGATATGCTTTTAAAAAGCACACTGAGTATACCAACAGAAGATAACCCAGTTGCTCTGGTTTCTAACGACATATTAGTTTTTCCGACGAGCATTCGAAAGATTAAGTTACGTTACTATAAGCAGCCAGAAGGAATCTCCTCCCTGGATGGTACAAAAACTTCAGCACTCCCAAGGTTTGGTTACACTGTCTCTTCTAATGGCGTTGAGGTATTTGACGTTTTAAACTCTGTTGATTTCGAACTTCCAGACCACTATGTTCAGGAATTAGTTATTGAAATCGCAAAAATGATTGGTGTAAGCATCAGAGAAAACGATGTGTTCACTTACGCTTCACAGGAGCAACAAATTAAGACTAATAAGTAATGGCACGAAACGTAGTAACTATTAAAGAGGTTGTTAACGATTTCCTACTCGGAATGAGTGGAGATGACTACGCCGCAAATGTGACGGATTATTACGTTCACAATTTGGCTCTACGTGGTGCGCGTGAATTAGGATTTGATATGATGAAACGTATCAAGTCCATAAACTTAAGCATTAATCCGGATAACGCAACTGTATCTCTACCTGATGACTTTGTTGACTTCTTGCGTATCGGATACGGTGGCTCTGATGGATTGTTTTACACATTTAAAGAGAATAAGAATCTGAATATGTCTATGGTGTACGTAACGGATTCAAATGGAAATTTTGTTGACTCAAATAATGATGGAGTGTACGACCGTGTTGATGACAAGACTGGAATCGCAAACACGGGTGCAGACTCTGAAAACTACCCATACGTTCAGTATGTATACGAGGCTGCACAAGGCGGTCAGTATGGATACGGTGGTGGTCGCGCAGAGGCAACATTTAGAATAAACTACGAACAAAATCGTATTGAGATTGCAACAGATTATACTCTTGACAAAGTGACTATTGAGTACGTCGCTGATGAGGCTCTTTCAAATAATCCAAGCATACACGTATATTGCGAAGAGGCTTTACGCCAATACATATACTATAAAGTTATTGAGCGAAAGTCCGATGTGCCATATAACGAAAAAGCCCGCGCACGTCAAGAATACTTTAATGAGTTGCGTCGTGCAACTGCACGTATGAATTCATTCTCCAAGGAGGAGGCGTTGTTTACTATACGCAAGAACTTCCGCCAATCGCCTAAATATTAAGCCCAATGGCTATTGATAAACTTACACCACGTTACCTAAACAAGGATAGCGACGAAAAAGTTCTACAAAGCGTAGAGTTTGCAGACGCAAACAACTTTCGCGTTGCGACAGACAAAGACGGAAACGGTGGCATTATCAAAAATATCAAGGGGAACTCTTCAATTGCTCTTAATACCGCTCTCCCCACAGGGCAGAATAGAGTTGTTGGAACATATGCTTTTGACGCCGTAAACAAGGTGTACATATTTCTGTACAACAATCTAGACAACCACTGCATTTATGAGTATGATACAAACTCTTCTGAGGTTGTTCTGCTTATGCAGGAGTCTGCTCTCGAATTTCGTAATGATGACTACCTAAATATAGATGGTGTAATTTACGACGACGAAGTTTACCTATACTTTACGGACGGCCGCTCAAACCCTAAGAAAATAAGCGTAACAAAGGCTAAACTTGGTGGATATCCCGCTGGTGCAACAATTGCTGAAAAGCAGATTGAACTGAACGTTGTAAAAAAACAGCCTTCGCATCCATCTTATGAATTTCAAACTGACTACTCAATCGACTCCAACGACCTTATTGGTTTGTCGTTTCAGTTTGCTGCTCAGTACGTATATCGAGACAAGGAAGAGTCTGCGCTTGGCGCATACTCGCCATTGGTTGCAAGCCCAAACACGCTTAACGCAACATCTTCAAGTGATGGATATCGTAAGTTGTATAACAAACTACAAGTATCTGTAGAAGGCTCTACTGACGCAGTAGAAAAAGTTCGCCTATACGTTCGAAAGAACTCTTCTATGCCATTCTACCTGGTTGATGAAAAAGACAATGACGCGACTGTTGTTTTTGACTTCTACAACAACAAACTTGGCGAATTGCTTGCATCAAACGATTCAAACAAACTTCAGGATTCAGTTCCGCTTACTGCCAAGGCACAAACAATTTCTGCCGGCAGACTTGTTTATGGAAATTACACGGAAGGGTTTGACGTTGGTTCAGTTAG
>Ga0209653_1003707_pt1 | contig 10247 bp, 27 predicted proteins | sample SaaInl6LU_22_DNA_FD_184644 | JGI IMG/M metagenome (GOLD analysis project Ga0209653, IMG submission 184644) | Marine microbial communities from expanding oxygen minimum zones in the Saanich Inlet - ESP_116LU_22_DNA (SPAdes) (version 2) | ecosystem: Environmental > Aquatic > Marine > Intertidal... | reverse complement strand
AGAACAGTTTTAAGACTGGTTACTTTCTTTGCATCTAACCAACTACCATTATAGTAGTAAGAGTTAAGAGAGCAATCAGATAAAGGTATGTCTTTAGTATCATCTTTAAAGTCGTGGGTAACAAATAATACTATTGATTTATCAGTTCTCCAACTATCACATACTCTCTCTAGTAATAGTCTTTGTCCTGTGGGTATTTTATTGTTTAGCCTCTTGACCTCTATTAGTATTAGAGCTTCATTATCAAACTCTAGTACTGCATCTATATCTGATGGATGTATCTTTCCATTCTCTACTCCTGAGAAGTCTATGGCTTGCTTTACCTGATTGCTGTTTCTTATTAGACTCATTAAAACATTGTTAGTTGTGCTTGGTGTTGTGCTAGCCTCTTAGTTGCTATATCAAAATAGTTATTATCCATTTCAATACCTATAAAGTTTCTGTTTGTGTTTACACAAGCTACTCCTGTGCTTCCGCTCCCCATTGTAAAGTCTAAAACCGTTTCGTTTTCGTTAGTGTACGTCTTTATAAGATATTCCATTAATAATATAGGTTTTTGAGTTGGGTGCAAACCGCTTTTATCTTTGCTTAAATTATTAATAACAGGTATTTGCGTTAATAAAGCTCTAGGATATCCGAACTCATTACTATTATCATTATCAACTTGATGGTATTTACCGTAATTATCCGTTTGATGTTCTTTAGATTTACCCATATTTCCAGTAGTATTTTTCTTGTATGGTTGTGGGTTGTAAGTGGGTTGTTTCTTATAAAACACGCTTATTGTTTCGTTGTTTCTTAATGGTTGTTTTTTAGCGTTTAAAAAACCTGTACACCTCTTCTTATCCCAAATCCAATCATACTTAAACATCTTTGGATTACTCATTACTAAAGCACTTGTAAAAGGTTGGCTTCCAAATAAAACTATTGCGCCATTAGGTTTTATAATCCTATTTAGTTGCTGCCACATTAAATCAAAAGGAATAACACTATCCCATTTGCAAGCAGTAGTTCCATAAGGAGGGTCTGTTATAATAGCATCAATACTTCCATTAGGTATTTGTTTCATTACTTCTAAACAATCTCCTTTGTGTAATTCTATCATACTGTTTCTATTTGCTTATCTCTTTCATACATTATTGTAACTATCTTATTTAGCCTCTTGATGTTATTAGGACTTAGGTAGTTTAGGTTTTGTCTTATCATAGACTTTTGTAGTCTTGTATGTTGGTTAGTATCTTGGAATGTATCCAACCACTTGTCTATGTTCTTATTGTATCTCCTATAGGTCTCAAAGTTTTTTAGAGCGTGTAAGGCAGTAGCGTGGTCATAAGGCTTTCCATTTGATTTATAGAATCTTGATAACTCCGCTAGAGTAAAGTTTAGATTGTTGTATAACAAAAATGTTAGAGTTGCTCTTACATCTATGTACGCTCTTTGTCTTGTGTGTCTAAATGGACTTAGTCCTGATAGTTCTTCTAGTTCTCTAGCTATCTCTAGTGCATCTGTTATTTTCTTCATCTTATCTTAGTTTATAGTATTCCTTCTAAATAATATCCATCAATGTCTACACCATCTATAAAGAATGTCTTGTAGGTTTCTATAGCGTTTCTTACTTTCTGTTCTCCACTTAAATAGAACTCCTCTGAGCAATGGTAGATACCTATGTCTAGACTTGCTTTGTCTAATGCTATAAATGTAAACTGGTCATAGGTCTTATCAAATAGCTGACAGTATAGGTAACATTGCATATCATAAGAATACTTCTGAGCAGAGTATTTGAAAGCTCGTATGTCGGTAGTTGTTTTAAGGTCTACAATCCTATCTTTCCCTAGTATGTCAGCTTTACCTCTAAATGGGAATCCCATTACTTCGCCTATTGCAGGAACTTCAAAATCACAGTTAGTAATATAACCCTTAGCAGTCTCATTCTTATAAAAGGCATCAGCTAATCTCTCAGCATCTCTCTTTTCTTTCTTAGTAAATACCTTGCCGTGTTTCTCTTTAGCCAACTTGTAAGCCTTAGAGTTCTTAGATTCTACATCTACAAATACTTGTGAGTCAAATACCTCAGGTTCTAGTATAGCGGTGTGGAATAACCATCCGTCTCTTAGTGCTTGTGATTCAGGAGAACCATACTTAGTAACATAAGTGTATGTCTTTGGACTTCCTATTAGCATCTTAGCACTTGAACTACTTAAAGCTGCTTTGCTTAGATACCCATAGTAGAACTCATCTGACATCATATTGTCCAGTAGTTCTTGTTTATCCCATTCTTTTCCGTCTAATAGTCTAATCTTGCTCATCTATCTTATTTATTAATTGTTTTAGTATTTCAGGGTTTGATATTACACCTTGTGAGTTAGGGAAGTTAAACATCACATACCATTTTCCATTCCTTGTCTTATCACTATCACACGATAGTATATCTCCTTTGGTGTAGTTGTAATAGAAATCATAGTCGTTTTTAACGAATCCTAATTCTATTAGTAGTTCCTCTGTCATCATTTCTTTATTTTAATGCTAGCAATTACTATCATTGTATTGCTTTAAACGCCTTTGTGTTGGTAATTACTATCACTATATTATCCTTCAAAAACTTCATTTACGTCCTCTATTGACCACCCAGCTGATAAAGACAATGACCTTAAAAGTTCTATATACTCTGTAAAGGTTATATCTGAATGGTCTACTTCTACTGAGTATTTATATTCGTACTGCTCTATTGTTATTCTGTATGGTTGTTTCATAATCCTAGTTTGTTTTTCATTTCTAGCTTCTTAATCTTTTCCTCCAGTTCCTCTATTCTCTCATCAGCTTTCCTTGCTCTCTCAACTGCTCTCACTTTATCAGCTAAACTCTCAGAGATAATCCTATCAAAAGAGAATCTCTCATCCTCTAGTGCTTGAATGTATCTTAATTGCCTAAATAAAGCATCATTAAAAGCCTTTATCTCTTTACTATCAGACTTCTTAGTCCACTTTAATATAAGAGATAATAGCATCTCCATATCAGCATTGTTCTGTAACTCTAATAAGTTTCTGTCTACTTTATACATCTGCCTGTCCTTTTAGTTCTCATATGTCGTGCACTTACAACACAAAGATATTAAATAATTTTAATTACACAACTATCTTTCTTTATAATTATAATTGTATGGACTAACTATCCCTTCTTTTATGTCATTAGCCTCTTGGTTTCTTTTCTCCCTTACAAAAGCTATCTCTCTTTCTATAAAATCCTTAGCCTTATATAAGTCTTGTAACTCATCATCTTTTTTTCCTGCTCTTACTATATATTTAAGTGCAGAACCTCTTTGAAAATTAAGCTGATAGTCTTGGCAGATGTCTATTACATCATACTCGCCAGTAGCTTCATAGTGAATCGCATTACCTCTCATTTTTTATCTTTAAGTATTTGTTATAATATTTTTTAGTATCTCGGTATTTGTACCCTTTATATATCCCACCATTCCACATTCTAACCAGTTCCTCCTCTGTAGGGAATCTACAATGCTTTTTTAGGAACACTTCTTTGCCATAACACATATATAGCTTAAATACCTCCTCAGAGGCTTTCTCAGAGAACATCTGCTCGTGGTAGTAGTTAGTACCATAAATACGATTAACATCCCTTAAAACGCTTCTCTGTATCTGTAGTACGCCATAAGACCTTCCATTGTCTCCTATAGAGTCAGGATTGTTATTTGTCTCTACAGTTTTCAATATAGTCATTATAGATACTAGTGTAGATAGAATATAGGTCATTACTCAATCTTTAAAAACTCTGCTTCTCCGTGTTCTTTAAACCACTCTTTGTTCTCGTGGTACTTATCAATGACTGCATCTATCATAACAAGCTCATCAATAGTTGAGGTAGATATTTTACTTACCAAGTCCTCTAGCTTGTTTAAAACATTAGTAGTCATCTCAGGGTTGTTATCATAGATGTTATTGTAGTTGGTATTGAATACCTGCTCTAACTCTTTGATACTTCTGTTCACGTTATACTTTACTGACTCCTTATAAAACTTGCTGCCTTTTAGTGAGTCCATAGTCTCAATAAGTAACTGAGATAATAGTATTGCCTTTAGGTAATTTAATTCTGTCATTCGTTTAAATTTATTATTGTTGCCTGTTCTTCTCTTAATAAATATACTTCTTTATTACTTCTACTCTTAGTCCATAGTGTAGTGTCAGGACAGTATAGTTGCTCAGTTGGGTCTAGCTTTAACTCATTAAGCCAAAATATATAGTTAGCCTTAGGGTCGTTTACAAAGTAAATCTTGACCATATCCTCAGGCATATCCATTAGCTTGTCATATTTAAGTTTCTCTAGCATCTTGGTCTCATAGTACTTTTTTCTGAACTTCATTTCTACTACGCAGGGATGCCCCTTAGGAGTTTCTCCTACTGCGTCATAATGTTCAAAACCACCCCCACACCAATCTAAATCCCAACCATCTAGGTTTAATATCTGTATTACTGCCTTCTCTAAATTATGTACTTTATTTATATCCATTCTCGTATATTTCATTCAGTTGTGTAATCCATCTATTAATCTCTTTAGGATTACAAGTACAAGGTTTGTAGTACCTATGATTGAAATATACTGCGTGTAATTGACATAGCATTTCAAACTCCTCAGGAGCTAGGGTATTCTTTTTGTTATTCCTAAAGTTTGTCCAGTCTATGTAGTCTTGTTTAGTCATTTTAACTTCTTCCATCTCTGCTGATTGTTATTTTGTTAAGTTTATCTTTTCTCTCCTCACACCCACAGTCCTCTCCAAATATCTTTTTGGTAAGCCACTTAATTCCTGTGTAGGTGGTAATTTTTTCTACTAAGTCTCCTAGTCTCATTTTTTTCTTTTTTCTCGTCTCCGTTGTTGTTTTAGCATTATTGCTTTGTCTCTTTCCTTTCTATACTCCCATCCTGTAATTGGGTGTATCTGATTTTTGATAAGTTCTTCTATTCTGTTCATTTGAATAAGTCTTTAAGGTGTTTCTTTACTTTTCTGTAGGTGTTATAAAGTGAGTAATAACTTATGTTTGTTTTGTCGCTTAAAGATTGGAAACTCTCTCCTGAATCTATTATCTCAAATACCTTTCTATCATACCAGTATAAAGATTCCATTTCTTTATTGAGCTTATCATATAATACTTGGTAGTCTATATGTAAGTCTTGGTGTAGCTCTTTTGTGATTTCTTCTAATCCTAGTACCTCTACCTTAGCTTCTTTTCTTTTAAGGTCTAAGAATAGGGTTTGTAGGGTTCTGTAGACATAGTAGTAATTAACCTCTTGCTCATTGTACATTATATCAGTTCCTGCTTTAACAAGTCTGTCAATCTTAATATACATCTCCATCACTATATCCTCTGCGGTGTCAGGATTGACTCCAAAGGATTCTACTATATCACACCAGTCCTGATGCTTTTTAAAAATTATCTCTAGTACTTCCATACAGTTATGTGCAAGCCGAATAGTAGGCACATAATAGTAAGCTGATGATAAAAATCATCCTCGTGTACTTCCTCTATGTCAGGCTCTAAATTAGGGTTATAATATAAAATGCCTGCTGATAGTCCATAGATAGGTATAATCTGTAAATTAACTCCTGTGTTTCCGAAATCTATTGTCATAATTAAAAAGGTACTTCTGATTGTTTAGGGTTATGTGGTTCTATTATATTTCTGTGGTTTATCTCAAAGCCTACATTATTCATAATGCTTTTTAATCTTATTGGTTCGTCTAGACTTGTTGGTCTACCTCCTGTATCTATGTCTTTTACTTTCCTAACGTGAATGAGTGAATACATCCAGTCTCTAGGGTGTTGTATATATCTGTGGATTACTATAAAATCATCAGCTCTATTCACAAACTTACCACCTCCTTCTACATCACTAGCCATAGGTGGGATAGGATGCTCTGCGTACTCGTGGTTAGTTCCGTGCTTCTTTCTTAAAGCCTCAGTAGCTGCGTGAGTATTAAGCCATATTGTAATGTTATTAGTCTTGCAGAATATTCTCATCTCGCTTGTTGCTTGGTAATCGTACTCGTGTCCACTCAAACCCTTTAATACATTCTTATCTTTTATAAGAGAGTTGTAAGGGTCTATAAGCAATCCGTCATAGTGCCAAGCGTTCTTAACGTGTTGAGCTAATTCTAGCACTTGTTTGTAGGTGTATAGGTCATTAGGTTCTATAAACTTAAAATGTTCATTAATCCAAGATACTCTCTTATCAAAAATCTCATCCTCTATTTTGTTAATTGGCTTTGCTTCTATAAACTCTACCAGTTTTCTTATAAGTGCATAAGGCTCATTCTCTGCACTAAATACTAGCCATCTTATGCTATGTTTTCTAGAGTACAATAACATAAGGTACATTATCACAGTAGTCTTACCTACGTTAGCGTGTCCTAGTATTACGTTAAAGTTCCCTTTCTTTAATCTAAAGTGTTGGTCTATTTGTGGGATGTCTAATCTTAATCCCTCTTTAATTTGTCCTGTCCTTACCTTTTTAAGTTTTCCTATTTGTTCTTCAAAATTTATAAGCATCTGTCTGTATTTTTGTCTAAGGTAGTAAATTATTTTGGACTGAAGTATCTAGCTAAAGGAGTGTATGTATTTCCTGAGTCATTTTTAATTCTAAATATTGTTTTTTTATTTCCGCTAGTGTATGGATTATTTATTAATTTATACTCCTTACCTTCTGTAAAACGATTACTTTCTGAACCTCCATCATAGATAATTATGTCTCCTTTTTTTAAATTTCTTATTCCATTAGGGTCGCTATAACTTAATGATTCAAGTTGTAAATCTATCAGAATTGATAAATCATTGTCGTTATTAATTGATTTTTGTAATATTTCTATTAAACCTAATGACTCTGATTTATCTAAAAATAAACATCTTTCTATAAATATATTAAATGCTGTGTTCATTGTCTTGTCTTTTAATTTGTTAAATAAAAAAGGGGAATAAGTTACCCTACTCCCCATAAATTTCTAGAAAGGTAAATCCTCTCTATCAGGAGCAAATGCCTCAGCAGTTACTGCCTCTTGTTTAGGTAAAGAATCAAGTTTGTCTACTCTCCAAGATGTTAGGTTAGTAAAGTACTTACCTTGCCATTCTCTAGAGTTTACATTAAATTCTACTGCTACTAAGTCTCCTACTTTGTTGTATTGTACAAACTTATCTACTGAGTCAGCATAGTTAGCACCCTTGTACATATTAAAAACGTACAGGTTGTTGTACTGCTCCTCTGTCTTTAAGATAAAGTCTAATGACTTAGCTCCATTGTCGTGGATTTTGATTTCTGAAATCTTGTCTATTTTTCCGTTTACTTTAAAACTCATAACTAACTGTATATATAATTTACTATTCTTTCTGCGAACTCTAATACCTCATCCTCTGATGATGGTTTGTCTTTGTAAAAGTTTACTGCACTAGCAACACTTGACTGTCTAATAATAAACTTCTGTACATCATCAGTCTTTTTAACTGGTGCTGCTTGTTGTTGAGGTCTGTTAGGGTTGTATATCAGCTTGGCATTACCATACTGAGCATTTACTACCTCAAACTCTATCTCATCTCCTACGTTCTTTTTAAAGTCTCCTTTAGAGTTAAACGTGAATGTCTCGCCTGTCGCTAACGTAACCTTGTTTCTAGTGAGTATGCTACCATAACTCTCAAAAGTACCATTAGGCTCTATGTTAGTAATCTTACCTGTTTTCATTTTCTAATTGTTTTTGATTAATTTCTAGTAATGCTTCTAATTCTTCTATCCTACTTGCCATTGATTCTATCCTTGCTTGGTATAGTCTTATCAAATCCTCTGTGTAGGTCATATCTCTAAAGATTTAAGCTCCTTTCTAAATAGAGATAGTTGGTACTCAGTTTCCTCTAGCTTTCTAGTGTGGTAATCCTCTGCCCACTCTAGGTTTTTGATGTTTTCTTGCAGGATTCCTGCCAGTTGTTCATTTGTCATAATATCTGTTTTTAAGATTAATATGGTTGCAAGATATAAAAAATTCTTAATAACACAAAATAATATAAAAAAAAAGAGATACTAAATTAATAGTACCCCCTTTTCTACAGATTTAAGACAAATGTCAGACAGACACTCCAAATATAATACTTATTGTTCCAACTCCAATAACTTTTTCTTATAAATTTCTATCATATCCTGTAACTCCCAGTCTTTTATTTTGACCATAGTTCTACTCTTAGCTAGTAGCTCATCAGCTTTCTCTTGCCCTAAGTGTTTAGCGAATAAGTATTGCTCTCCATATCGGTAAACATTACAAGCCATACATTGGACTTCTACGTTCTCATCATCCCATCTAGTAGCGTAATGCTTTCTAGACATAAAGTGTCCTGCTTGTAAGTTCTTCCAATGGTCTTTCTTACCACAAGTAACACACTCTGCTATACCATTCTTAGCATATCGCCTCCTGATATACTCAGAGAATACTTTGTCTAGGTTGTTTACGATTGTCTTTCTGCTTGGTTTCTTAGGCATCTGTCTGTAAGTGTTTAGTAACCGTCTTGGTGTTGTAAGAGTAGCTTACCAGTCTCAAAGTCTAGGTCTTTTATAGCTCTGTAGATTATCCTAGAATTTTTTTTTACCTCTTGCTTCTCAGCCTTAGTACTGTCTGAACCTAAGTTCGTGTACATAGTAGCATCTAACTCTAAGAGTTGGTTAATCCTTTCTACTACTGTTTTCTGATAATCCTCTGCAATTCTTAGTATTTCTTCTTTCATAATTTGACTATAGTATAATACTATATATAGTTTATTATTATTATTAATTATATATAAATATAATATATATTATAGTATAATACTATATATAGTATAATAAAAAATAAGGTTTTTGTATATTATAGAAAAATAATAACCTAGAAAGTTATTAACAACTTATCTATTCTCTTTCTTAGCACTACCAAAATAGTAGCCAAATATAGACAGAGCAACACCCTCTACAATACCCAATAGGTGTATAAATATTTCTTTGTTACTCTCAGGTACTTGTGTTGTCACTACTGTATAAACCAAGAAAGCAAATGCTAGTAATCCTACAATGCCAGTTGCGTTAAACATCCAATCAGTACCATAGCGTCTTAGCTTTACTTCTCTATTCCTAGCTGAGTCTCTATCGCTTACTTCTATCCTATAAGCCTCTAAGGACTCGTTTAAGAGCCTTTCTCTATCCTCAGGTGTCAGACTATCATCTCCATCTAGAATGTCTCTTACAACACCTAAAACACCATCTTTAGGTAAAAAGCCTGATAGCTTACCTACAATCTTTCCTAGCTTAGTGTCTTTAAAAGGTTTCTTATCCATATACCCAAGTTACATTAGCAGGCTTATTAGGGTCGTTGTCAACGTGTATAAATGTCTTAGCAATTCCTATCCTAGTAAATCCTACTTTTAAAAGTGATGTAATTATTTTATGTCGCTTCACGCTATCTGTACAAGCTATATCTGCCGCTAAACCTTTAAGGTGTGAAGAATTGGCTGAGGCTTTATAGCCTCTTGCTAATAAACTTTCGTTGTATTCTTTAGTTCTATATCCTGATGTTATTTTAAATGGTATATCACATAAAGAGCGTGCTTGGTCAAGTTTACTTAAAAACTCCTTATCCATAGCTTCGCCACTTCCAACCATATCAGGACTATCAAACTCAGAAAGTTTAAAATATTTCATAGTATCTTACCAATTAACATACTTGTTAGAATCATTATAAGCATCCAAAATAAACCAAATTGAAACATATCCCAAGTACTACCGTTTCTCTTTTGGTGTAGCCATACTTTAAATTCTATGAACTTAAATAGTATTTTATCTGTTATCTTTTTCATTTATTAACTCGTTTAGTCGTTTAATGTCTTTTCTTACTCTCTCCCTTTCTAACTTGTAGTCTAATAACTCGTCTTCAAGTACTCTAATGTCAGGAAATACATAATTGTTTTGATTGTATCTTATTCCTTGTATCTCGTTTTCTGTGTCTGTTATTCTGCCCTCTAAATGCGTGTACAGTAATACTGCACTACCAACAAGTATGACTATCTGTATAAGCCATTTTATGTTTATAGATATTCCTGCATCGTCATTTAATTTAGGCAGATTTTCTCCCATTAATCTTTCGCTTCAAGTAATAGAATAATTCTTTTCCTAATAGACCAAAGAAACCACCGACAAGACCAATCATTGCGGCTTGTGCTACACCCATTAAAGTAATTG
>Ga0209653_1003693_pt1 | contig 10277 bp, 17 predicted proteins | sample SaaInl6LU_22_DNA_FD_184644 | JGI IMG/M metagenome (GOLD analysis project Ga0209653, IMG submission 184644) | Marine microbial communities from expanding oxygen minimum zones in the Saanich Inlet - ESP_116LU_22_DNA (SPAdes) (version 2) | ecosystem: Environmental > Aquatic > Marine > Intertidal... | reverse complement strand
GATGGCACTAAGGGTGAGGGTGTAATTACTCGACAGCGTGAGTTAAGTGAGGTGGCCCATGTTTATAGATTACTCGGAGTAGACTTTAATGAGTAATCCCACACTTACTGAGAAAGCAGGTGGGCGCAAGGCGCTCGGCTTTTATAGCGCATTGGCTTGCTGTTTTGTGCTTGCTCTGATGGATAAGGCGCATGCAGAGGTGCTAGGTTTAATTGATACACTGTTTTTTATTTATGCAGGCGCTAATGTGATGGCTAAGCGCCAACCGCAAATCAAGGAACCAAAAGGGGAAAACAAATGAGTAAACTCGGAGTTCAGAATCCAATTTCAGCAGGCCAAGCTGTGGCTTCTTACAATGCTTCTTCAGTGGCTGACACGAATTGGCACACATTAACAAGTAATGATTTTTACGATATCGCAACTGGAGCACAGTTTGAAGACGGTTTGAAGTTTGCATATGTCGCAATCATGACCAATGCTTCAAACCTAAGCTTTTTTAAACTTAGATCTGCTGACAGTCCATCGGATGGCAAAACAAACACAGATGGAGTTATTTCTGTTTTTGGTGGATTTGACATTGACACACAAGCAATTCAAAATGAGATTACTACAATCGCATATGCTAAAGCTTCAGCTAGTGACAAGACTGTCATTTATGCTGGTTTCAATAAATAAAAATAGGAGTATAAGACTATGGCAATTTCACTAGGTGGTTTTTCAGGCGGTGGAGGTGGAGGTGGTGATGTAACCTCTGTAAATGGTGACACAGGCGCAGTAATTGTAAGCCTAGACAGTGCTACTGATCAAGGGGCTACTACTACCAACAGCATTACAGTGGGTGGCCTTAGTGTGGGCACAGCTTACAGCCTGCCTACTGCAGATGGTACAGCTAACCAAAGCTTAGTTACTGATGGCTCTGGTAATCTATCATTTACCACATTAGATTTCACAGGTGGCCTAGAATATAAGGGCACATTTAACGCTACAGCAGGCACACCAAGCTTAGCCAATGCAGAGCAAGGTGATTACTATAAGATTGATACTGCAGGCACTATCTATGGGCAGACGTGGGCAGTAGGTGACTCACTACTTATTAATGCTGATATGAGTGGCACGATCACTAACAGCAAGATTGATAAGCTTGATAATACAGAGTCAGTTACATCTGTAAACTCACAAACAGGTGCAGTTAATTTAGGTGCTGGTGATTTATCTGATGTAACTATTACAAGCGCAGCAAGTGGCGAAGTCTTAAAATATAATGGCACTAATTGGGTAGATGCTAATGTAGACTATACAGAAGTGACTAACACGCCTACGAATGTAAGTACATTTACTAATGATGCTAACTATGTAGCAAGCGGTGATAATGTAAGCGTGCTCAGTAATGATGCTAACTATGTGGCTTCGGGTGATAATGTAAGTGTGCTCACTAATGATGCAGGTTATCTAACAGATATCACAGGTGAGAGCATTGGAGATTTATCTGATGTAACAGTAACCACGCCTAGCAATGGTCAGGTGCTTAGCTATAATGGCACAGCATGGGTTAATAGCGCATCATCAGCAGGCTCATTAAGTGGGCTATCTGATACTACTATTGGCACGCCTGTAAATGGAGAGGTGCTTAAATATAATGGCACAGCTTGGGTAGATGCTAATATAGATTATACTGAGATCACTAACACGCCCACGAATGTTAGCACCTTTACTAATGATGCAAATTATGTGGCCTCGGGTGATAATGTAAGTGAGCTTACTAATGATGCAGGCTATCTAACAAGCATACCGACAGCAAGCCACAGCACCGCCGGTATCTTAGAAACTGCGACAAATGCAGAGGCTACAAATGCAACAGCTAATGATAAGATACTTACTCCTGCCAATCTTAGTCATATTGATTTAAGCACATTCGATAATGACTCTGGGTTTATTAGTGACATCACAAGTGAGAACCTAGGAGATTTATCTGATGTAACAGTAACCACGCCTAGCAATGGGCAGGTGCTTAGTTATAATGGCACTAATTGGGTTAATAGCGCATCATCAGCCGGCTCATTAAGTGGCCTGTCTGATACTACTATTGGCACGCCTGTAAATGGAGAGGTGCTTAAATATAATGGCACAGCATGGGTAGATGCACAGCTTGCCTATTCTGAGTTAAGTGGCACGCCTACGAATGTAAGCACCTTTACTAATGATGCAAACTATGTAGCAAGCGGTGATAATGTAAGCGTGCTTACTAATGACTCTGGCTATATTACAGACATCACAAGTGAGAACCTAGGAGATTTATCTGATGTAACTATTACAGCATCTGCAACAGGTGAATATATTAGATATAATGGCTCAGCCTGGGTAGATTCTGCATTAAGTGTAGTTGATGACACCACACCCCAGCTCGGTGGTAATTTAGATACTAACTCTAATGAGATTATTACTGCATCTAATGCTAATTTAGTCCTAAGACCTAATGGCACAGGCCATGTATTCTTAGGAGGTAATACTAACCCTGCTGAATTACGTCTATATTGTGAGAGTGCTGATGCACATTATGTAGGTTTTAAATCCCCTACCCATGCTCAGTTAAGTGGCTCACAAGTTTGGCGCTTACCTTTAGCAGATGCTACTACTAGTGGAGATGCTTTAGTCAGTGATGGCGCAGGCAATCTAAGCTTTACTACTATATCTGGTGGGGGCGGTGGCTATACTTTCTCAGCCATCTCATCAGCTACTACTGCTCAGATCAGCTATCATTACTCTTGTGATACATCAGGTGGGGCATTTACTTTAACCCTGCCAGCACTATCAGGAGTAACAGCAGGGCAGGAAATTAGAGTTAAACTAGCCACAGCAGGTAATGATTTAACTATAGCACGCACAGGCTCAGATACTATTGATGGCCTAACAAGCTTTACTCTAAGCACTGCTAAATCATCTATTACACTTGTAGCTAATACAAGTGGCACAGATTGGGAGATTGTATAAGATGAGTCATAATAAAATAACAGTGGCAGGGCAAAAGCCTGATGCAAATGGTAGCATAACTGTGCCCTTTGTTAGCACAGATGAGATTACAGGCACACCTGCAACAGATGATTATTTAAAGTGGAATGGCACATATTGGGAACCCACTGCTAATGCATCATTAACTACAGGTGTAGGGCATATATTTATAGGACAAGGTGAGAGTGATAATTACTCTAATTCACCACATGGCACCGGCTCATTTAGTGCTAATGATCAAATCTACTTTTATGATTCGAGTCCAGTTAATACGATCACAGGTGCGACTATTACAAGCTCAAGCGGATGGATCAGCTCTTTAACTTTGCCCGCAGGAGATTATTTGATAAATGCTAAAACTCTATTCGAGTTTAGTGCAACTGGATATTGTGGTTACGCCTTGTATAACGGTAGTACAAAACTCACAAGCTATGGCGTAGTAGGAGAGTCACGAGGAGGCTATAGTGGGAGCTCTGATATTTCCATGGGCATTATTCAGCTCTCATCATCTACTACTATTACGTTTAAAATTGGAGATTTATCAAATGTAGACACAGGTACTGCACAAAGTACAACGCCAAGCAAACATAATTTAATTTATATAGAAAAATTAAGTTAAGGGTAAAGTTATGAGCTATAAAAAATTAACAGTAAACTCAACAGCTCCCAACTCTAATGATGACATATCTATTGATTCTACTAACTTATTAGATGCAGGGCGATCTGGTGTTAATTGTGTTTTAAGAAAAACTGCTAACGGGTGGGGCTCAAATAGTTGTTTAAAATCGTATAGTGGTAATCTAAACTTTAAACGAACTGCATCTTTTAGTGTTAGTTCAAGTTATCGTTATGATGTCGATGATAATCTAGAAGCTAGAAAAGTGAGCGGCGAATTTAATTTGACTGACTCTATAACTCTAATAAATAGTAGTGGGAGCTATGTCCCTGTGCCGACCGGCTCCTGGGCAATGGGTTTTGAGTTTGATGGTACTTTTTTTAATAATAAAAAAGTATTGCTTCGAGCTTTAATAATACCCAGTGCCCTTTCTGGAAATATGTCTTTTCAGTGGAGATTAGGCAATCCATCAAATGCTCTTTCAACTACTACACCGCTGGGACCTTTATCTTATTTTGATACTACGTACGGCAGCATAGCGTATGGATATTATACTGGGAGCGGTACCACTGAGAGTCTGTCAATTAGAATCATAGAAAAAGATGGAGCATTTTATGCTCATAATAAAACCAGGGCTGATTGTATGTCAATCACAGCGAAAATTATAGAATAGGAGAATAACATGTTTTGTGTAGTTAAATTAAGTGGTGATCTACCAACAGGTACTGTAGTGCAGTTTGACACCGTTAATAATGTATGGACTACTGCCACAGGTCATAATGACTTGATTGGCGTGATTAGCCAAGCACCTCAACAAAATGAGGACGATCTCACCTGGTGGGCTCATGTAGTCTTTGCAGGTATTGCCCAAGCTTTAGCACATGAGGCTATACCTGATCAAGGTGGCGAGCTTGCTATTAATAATGGGAAAGTCTTAGTAGATAATACTGCTGATGGCTGTGGGATTATTGCACCTCTTGCCAGAGGTCAATCTTCTCGAGTAGCTAATGATTTAGTGATGGTGCACATCAGATGATTGAACAATTATTAACAAGTGTCAGCAGAGAGCATGCAGTGCCTTATGCTCTAGCCATTGGTGCTATCTTCTTAAGTGTAACTTTGGGTTATCTACTGGGCAAACAAGATCCTGCAGTGGTCTGTGCTGATTACATATTGGAAGCTAATCAACTGACTGAGAAAACCTTAAAGCTTAATCAGCAGCTTACTGAGTGTGATGCCATGCATGCAGGTAAAGCAGTTTTAAACTGTGGGGGCATCTGTGATAAGCGAGTGCAAGAGGCCCTTAAAAATCATAAAAATCTAATATGTGAGGATTGATATGATTACACCCATCAGCCTACTGTTTTTTTTTACCTCGCTACTGCCTGCTAACATCCCTGCTAACATGATCTACATGGGGCCTAGCATAGACCCTATCCCTGCAATCAAGGTTAATCGAGGCTATGTAAGTGATAACACTTATATGCTCATGACTCCTTACCACTTTATAAGAGTTAAATCTGCTATAGAAAACTCTCCAGATCTATGCACCATGGCAATAGATGAAAGCATCAAAAAGTGCATGGAGGGCATGGATAGGCAACAGGAAATCATGCAGATTAGAGAGAATGATGATAAAGCTCTGATCAAAGCCTATGAGACTAGACTAGTAAAGATCGAGCGTGAGCTTGAGACTACTCTAGAAAAAAATGCTGTGTTACTATGGACTACAGTGGGGTTATCATTAATAACCACTGCGAGTATTACTATAACAGCATTGAGGTGATAAAATGGAAAGCATGAGCGTTATTGACCTGGGCCAAGTGCTTGCAGTGTTAGGACTCTTTTATAAACTATCAGCAGATAGAGCACAGCATGCCGAAGAGATGGGGCGAATTAAGTCTCAGATTGAATATCTGCAGGATAAACAGAATACTGTTGATACTCGCCTCGATAACATTGACTCTAAGCTAGAGAAACTTATTGCTAGTGTTATCAGGCTCGAGGCTTTAATCAGCCATAAGAATAGCTATAAATATCTAGAGACACCTAAGCCCAAATGAAAGCTAAACATCTAGCAGTAAGAGTGGCCCAGTGTGATCTGATAGCTAGTAATTCACCATGCCCTAGACGTAAAGTGGGGGCTTTAATAGTTGACCCAGTATCTAATAGCATCGTGAGTGAGGGCTATAATGGTACACCTCGAGGCTCAAGGGCTAATCTATGTGGGGGCCTGACTTGTAAAAGATCAGATCTAGGTATAGAGAGTGGCACACAGAATGATATAGGCTGTCATCATGCTGAGGGTAATGCATTAGCCAATGCTTTAAGGGTAGGCACCTCTACATTAAACAAGTGGTTGATCACAAACTGTGACCCCTGCCTAATGTGTGCTAAGGCCATTCACCATGCTGGCATAACTACTGTTTACTGCCCGAGGGATGGAGAGGGTGCAGGCGTGAGTTATCTATTAGAGAATGGTGTATCAGTTATGCAGATTGCTCATCAGTAAAGCTCTGCACATAATCATAAGCTGACCAGTCATTGGGGTTCATCTGTCTTAGCACCTCAATGCCCTTAACCATATCCTCATCATCAGTTAGTAAGCATACTGCTCTTAGTGTCTCGACAAAAGCAGGCACTTTAATGCGTGGCCCATACCATGCAGGCTCAAACATAGTGAGCGCTTTATACTGTGATTTAAATACACTGTGTGCCTTGCCTGCTTGATCAGTATTATACCAGTCATCTGCAAGCTTAGGCATGAGGCGAGTAGCTGAGTGCATTGCATGAGAGTATAAGAAATCAAGCATCTGATCACCAGAAAGCTCATTAAGCTTGATGCCCTTAGCCTTGATTAGATTCTTAACCTCAGCCTCTACCAAGTTATAAGACTCACACACTGCATAGAAATCATCAGTATTATCTACTGTGTGCATGTGTTTATCATTCTGAGGTGCAGGCTGTGGCTGTGGTGCAGGTGGCTTGCTTGGCTGTGGTGCAGGCTGTGGTGCAGGTTGATTAGATGGCATGTACTTAACGTCTTCCTCACCAAGTGAGCGAGTAGTAATCTCAAAGCGCTCTTGATCAGATAAAGGCATATTATCTGCAATCTCATCAGATGAATAGATACCAGACACTGCATCAGGCCACACTGCTCTGCATGCTGCTGTAATGCATCTAGCTCTAAGCATCTGCAGTGGCATGCGTTTCCAATTAGAGTTATTAGTAAGGCCCATCTGATGCGCTTGCTGTATTGTAAAGATCTGCTTGTGTACAGCTTTATTAGGGTCATCTGAGCGTACACATTCAATAACACATGCCTCTGCATCATGGTGAGTAATCTGCATGCGCTCTACAAGACCAGAGTTATAAGTAATGCCAGCAATAGCATCAGCACGCATAGTAGGCTTGCCCTTGATAGATGTAGTGTTAACCATGACCTGGCCCATATCATAGCCCCAATGGTGACCAAATGAAGCATGGCATTTAACAAGATCGAGCGCATCACGCTGGTTATTATTAGAAAGCATTAAAGCCATATCCCACGCATCTGCTCTGTTCTCAGGTATCCAAATTGATTTAAGTGTGTTCATCACTTGACTCCATAATGTTTTGCTCTGTGAGCAATAGTTAAAAGGTGGTTAATAGATAAATTAAGTTTTACAGACTGTCAAATAAAAGTTAAACAATTATTGATAATATCTGTTGATGATATCAAGATACATATCTGATCTTGGCTGCTCTTCAATAGTGTTAGCTGTATCAATTATAAGCTGTGGGTAATCCTCAAGATGACTCTCACACCATTGGCGCACATGACCATAACTAGCAGGCAACTTATCTGATTTAGTAAGCTGTAATACTCGCCATGGGCTTAATGAGTTACGCACATGATTAGCACATTCATCAGCAGGGGCCATGCCCCAAGGCACGCAGTAGAGAGTAACAGCTATCAAGATAGTAGCTACAAGGTATGTTAAAAAGCTCATGTCTGTTTTAATTTGATTGTCTGGGTGCATGTTCATTTACTCCGAGGTTTTAGTTTAGTTGTTGCGCATAAAATCAAGTGGTGAAAAAGTGATCTCTTGCTGCAGCATGTTTGCTTTCTCCGCTAGCTTCTCAGCTAACTCAAGGCTACATGATCTGTTATTGTTAATGATGAGTGATAAGTAATTGATAGTTGTGCCCGATAAGTGGGCCAGTGCTTTTAGTTTAATCGAGCGCTTAAGCGCCTCTCTCTTTTCTGCTGTCATTAGTAAAATCCATCTGTGCGGTTAGCTTGCATCTGATGTAGCATGCTATATGTTGTAGGTTGATTGTTTAAGATGTGCCAAGTCTCATCTATTGCTAGAATGATGTTGTTAAGATTCCACTTATCAGTTTGGCTGTAATACTTGTGAGTCTTATCATCAGAGCAATACTCTAAGATGCAAAGATCACCAAGGTACTGCTTAACAAGGTAAGGTTTTGTGCCCTCGATCTGATTTAGCATTGCTTGTAAGTGGTTAGTTAAAGCCTCTGCGTTATAGTTTGAAAGCTCTGAGTAAGTGTAAGGTTTAGCAGTGTTGATTTTTAAGTTTTGCATTTTTATTTCCTGTTGCAATGTGTTGAACATGTGAAAGAGATAATCTAGTTTTTACAGCTTGTCAAATAAAAGTTAAACAAAAAGATAAAAAAAGTTTTGACCGTTTGTAAAAGCTAAGCTATGTATAAGCTCAGGAGGTAATCAAATGAATAAACTAAATGAGTGTGATCTAAGACGCTCGATAATGAAAAGCACAGCTTATACACCAGCCACTAAACTTACTCTACTGGCTATTCTGCTTAAGGTAGATTGGAATACATGGCGAGGCCCTTGCACTATAACAGAGCTTGAAACATTGGCAGGCCTGAGCAGGAGAGCAGTGCAAACTGCTGTTAAGAGCTTAACTGATGCAGGCCTAATGGCTAGGTCATGGGCTAGCATTAATGATAGGCGCTTGCCTGTGATTGCATTAAATGCTCATAAGATTATAGGGGTGCAAAATCTGCAGGGTGCAAAATCTGCACAGTGCAAATCTAGCACCTTAGGGGGTGCAAATCCTGCGTTTCACAGTGCAAATCCTGCGTTTCACAGTGCAGAATCTGCGCCCTTACAATATAACAATAATAACAATACTATTATACAACCTAAAGAACAGACACAGGCTTTAGCTTATGAAGCTATTAATGAGACTACTCTAAACACATCACTGCCTAAGACTCAGCACAAGCTTACACCTGCAATGATAAACACCATTGAGAGCCATGCTAAATACTCTGGGCATGATGAGAGAGTAAAGGTAGCTCGAGAGCATCTAAACATTAAACTACTTAAAGGCGGTTATTATGAACAACTCTAACAATCATGGCATGCAATCACTAATCACTCCACAGCTTCTAAACCAAATCAAAGCACTAAAGAGCTTGCGAGCGCAACAGCCTGCCAAGCCTGCCAAGCCTCAGCTATCATTTAAACATCTAAACCCATCTAATTTAGAGGCTGAGGGTTTTGTGCATCTGACCTCGTCAAGATTTAGCACTAAGCCTGTGCCCTACTGTGGCCAGTGTAATGATGGCTGGGCTGATGCAGGTATTGAGAGAACAGTAAAACTCTGCACAGATTGCGAGGTGCCTAGGCGCAAGCTTAAACGCCTCAATGATCTAAACTTACCATCAGATGCTAATGGTGCTCATCTTAGCATGTATGAATGGGATAGCCCAAAGCAGAGAGAGAGAATACAAAATCTAATGGGATGGATGATGTATGGGCGTGCTCACTCGCCTCAATCTCCATCTGTTTTAATGTATGGCTCTCCTGGGAATGGCAAGACCACACTGCACTATGCTCTAGCTAAAGAAGCTGTATTCAATGATCATAGAGTTTTATTTACTACTCATACTGCATTACTCGAGAGAGTTAAAAATACTTTTGGTAGCTCCGAGAAAAACCCTTTATCAGATGGCAAGTGGCTCAGAGGTGTAGACCTGCTTTTATTTGATGAGCTTGGTGGTATTGGTGGCAAGTCAGAAATGAGTAACTGGGCTTACACTCAGAGTGTGGATATCATCGGCCACATCTATGAGCGGTGGGCATCAGGCTCACTCTCTGTGCTTATGACTAGTAATCTCACTCCTAAGCAGATTGCTAAATACTTTCAACATAACCGAGCAGTAGGCAGCCGGTTGATAGATATGTTTGGTGAGCCAATCCACATGCAAGGCCCAGATAGACGCACTAACAAACACCTCAGCAATGTATATGGGTTTTAATATGTTTTACCTTGAGCCTACCGAGCACAGATATTTAACACCTCGTGAGCAGTATGATAGAGCTATTATAAATGATGCAGGTGAGCGATGTATATATGATGAGAAGCAAGTGCTAATCATACTCACAGCAGACTATAGGCAGACTGTAGATCAGCAGTTAAAAAGGGCATCAGAAGAAGCTAAGAATTATGTAGCTAGAAAACAGGCCCTGCAGTTTATGCGCTTCTTACAGCTTGGCTGCTATTATTATCATGGGCCTCTAATTAAAAACCTATCGACACACATAGAAATCTAGTTTATAACAGCCATCCTTTTTGAGTCAGGTCTGCATCTCAATCTTTTTAACTATCAACCTTTTTAT
>Ga0209653_1003692_pt1 | contig 10277 bp, 12 predicted proteins | sample SaaInl6LU_22_DNA_FD_184644 | JGI IMG/M metagenome (GOLD analysis project Ga0209653, IMG submission 184644) | Marine microbial communities from expanding oxygen minimum zones in the Saanich Inlet - ESP_116LU_22_DNA (SPAdes) (version 2) | ecosystem: Environmental > Aquatic > Marine > Intertidal... | reverse complement strand
GTGAAATTGCTGCGCCAAATGCGCCATGGCTTTGTCTGTTTTAGCTACAACCAAAAGTCCAGAAGTATCCTTATCAATACGATGAACCAATCCAGGTCGATTATTGCTGTTTTTAGGGAGCTGGTCAAAATGGTAAATAAGGCCATTTATAAGCGTTCCCGTATAATTTCCATGCCCTGGGTGCACCACAATGCCAGCATCTTTATTAACCACCAAAAGGCTGTCATCTTCAAATACAATATCAAGTGGCATCTCTTCTGGCACAAGCAAATCTTCATGTGGGGGATGTGCTAGAAAAACACGCACTACATCTCCAGCCTTTACGCGATAGTTAGACTTAACCGCTTGGTCATTTACTTGAATATAGCCAGCGGTTGCTGCTTGTTGGATTTTGTTACGCGTGGCATTTTCAATGCGATTCATTAAAAACTTGTCCACGCGCAAAGGCTCTTGACCAGCGTCTGCACCAAAAGAATAATGTTCGTGAAGTGTGTCTAAATTATTTTCTTGCTCCATAACTACTCTACGGGTTTTTTGCCGTTACCCAATACCAAATCTACTCGCGATGTTTTGGGAAGCTTATCGCCAGGTGCAATAGGTGCTTGGTCATAACGCAATTGCAAAACCATGTCCTTACCAATATTGTCCTGATATAAAATTTCACCTATTTCCAAACCTACAGCACGAAGCGTTGACTCAGCAGATCGCCGTGTGATTTGAATAACGTCGGGTAGTATAACCTCGTTGTAGTTTGCTGGATTTAGCGTTAAATATATTTTTCTGTTTTTCTTAACCAATTCGCCTGCAAGCGGTGTTTGCTCAATTACAGCAAAAGGGGCATATCCCGGGTTGAATCGAGCCGAATCGATAACTTCATAGTTGAGGTCTTGGTCTTGCAAAAGCTCTTGTACATCTGTAATGGTCATGGTATTTAGGTCAGGAACTTCAATAAAATTCCCTTGGCGGGTATGCCAATTGAGTCCGTAAAAAGTCAATAGCAACAGCGCTGTAACAGCGATAAGTACCAAAAGCAAGTTCCAAAAAAAGGCCCTGCTGAATAAAAAGCGTAAGAAGTGAAGCATAAGGTGTTTCAATGAAGTCCAAAAATAATGATATTTGCGGTATGAAAAAGCACATTGCTGTAGTAATGGGCGGAACCACATCCGAGCATGCTATTTCGATTAAGAGTGGACAGGTTGTTATCGACAATATCCCGCATGATATTTTTGATGTAAAACCCGTAGTTTTAGCTGCTGAAAAGTGGACTGTTAACCATAAGGGCAACACACTAGCGCTAAATCAAGCTGATTTTTCTTATCAATTTGAAGGAAAAAAATATGTTTTTGATGCCGTTTTTATTGCCGTTCACGGCGCACCAGGCGAAAATGGCGTGCTTCAAAAAATATTGGACAGGGCAAAAGTGCCCTACACGGGCTGCTCTGCAGCGGTGTCTGAACTGACTTACAACAAGCATAAAACCCTAGAGAAGCTTCGACCACACGGCATCGCCATGGCTAAGAACATCATTATTGATTCCAATTCCGATTGGAACAGCAAAACACTAGCGACAAGCATTGGGCTACCCTGCTTTGTAAAAGCTAATAAGGCCGGCAGCAGCTTTGGTGTTGTCAAAGTCAACAAGCTAGAAGAAATGTCAGCAGCCATTCGCACGGCACTAGACGAAGACGATGAAGTATTGATTGAAAGTTACTTATCCGGAACAGAAGTTTCCATAGGCGTAATTGAATATCAAGGAAAAGTTCAGGTTTTGGCACCTACTGAAATTGTTACGCACAGTGATTTCTTTGACTATGCTGCCAAATATGAAGGAAACGCTGAGGAAATAACACCAGCCAGACTAACCCCTGTACAATTGCAAAATCTAAATACAGCGGCGCAAAAAATATTTCATTTATTGGGCGCAAAAGGGATTAGCAGAAGTGATTTTATTTTTATGGGTGACACTCCTTATTTTCTAGAACTCAACAGTATTCCTGGGCTAACCGCACAAAGTTTACTGCCCATGCAAGCCCAACACGCAGGTATCGCATTGGGAGATTTGATTGTGGACATGATCAACAGCTGTATAAAAAACAATACCTTTGAAGCATGAGACGCGCACTATTTCCTGGCTCATTTGATCCTTTCACCATTGGACACCTTAACATCGTTGAACGCGGCGTTAAGATTTTCGATGAAATCGTTATTGGAATTGGAAAAAACAGCGAGAAAAAATATATGTTTTCACTGGAAGAGCGCCTCGCCTTTATCAATACCTGTTTTGAGCACGATACACGAATAACCGTTGCTGCTTACGATGGACTGACAATTGATTTTTGTCGCAAAATTGATGCGGAATTCATTTTACGTGGTGTGCGCAACAATGGCGATTTTGAATTTGAAAAAGCCATCGCTAGAACCAACAGGCATTTGTCTAATATTGAAACTGTTTTTCTGCTTACCTCCGCTGAAACTTCATACATCAGCAGTAGTATTGTGCGTGAACTTATTCGCAACAATGGCGATTACAGCACTTTTATTCCTCCCCAAATAAAGCTTCCATAAGCTTCGATTTGTCGAACAAATCCTCAATGTTTGGGTACGTTTTTTCGATTGCTTTGGCTGTTTTGTCTTTGTTTTTCCAGGTTGCCTTGGTGATATCCTCCTTGACTTCAGGAACTAAAGCACCGTCATAACTTGATTTCATAAAAAACCAATGGGATTCTTTGAGTTGATAACGGTTGTTCCGTTTAAATATATGATAGGTCATACCAGCTAGTTTGCCGACTTTAATTTTTTTAACCCCTGTTTCTTCTTTTACTTCACGTTTTGCGGCATCCTCAAGGCTTTCGCCCTTATCGACTTTTCCTTTGGGCAAATCCCATCTTTTTTTGCGATAAATAAACAACAGTTTTCCGTTTTCATGCTGCACTACTCCACCAGCAGCAATGGTAACAGGCAGCTTTTTTTTAAAACCGCTTAAAAGTTTTTTGGGATTGTCGTGAATTAGATAAAGTCGTTTGACACGAGTTGTGCGAATGATGCGTATTATTTTATTGAAGGGCGTGGATTTTAGGGGCAGGACTTTTACTCCTTTCCCTTTCGGAGCAGTTGAAGTGAGGATTATCTCCTTTTGATTGACAAAAACTTTATACATTTGCGCCATGCCTAAGGAACCCTCTACCGCTAAAAAAGTAGCCGAATACCTATTACAAATTAAAGCAATAAAGCTTGAACCCAAAAATCCATTTACTTGGGCCAGTGGTTGGCAGTCGCCAATCTACTGTGACAATCGGATAACACTCTCTTTTCCAGAGATAAGAAAATTTTTGAGTCAAGCGATGGCAAACGAAATCAAAACAAAATATCCACAAACAAAAGCCATTGCGGGTGTAGCAACGGGTGCCATTGGCATAGGTATGTTGGTAGCAGAAGCGCTTGATTTGCCGTTTATGTATGTACGCCCCCAACCCAAAAAACACGGACGACAAAATCAGATTGAAGGGCAATATGATGTTGGTGCGCCAACTGTTGTGGTTGAAGACTTAATCAGTACGGGTAAGAGCAGCCTCCAAGCGATTGATGCCCTACGGAATGCAAATATCAATGTCCTTGGCATGTTAGCTCTCTTTAGCTATGAATTTGACGTTGCTGAAGCTAATATGAAAGAGGCAGCAGTTGAACTGACGACCCTTTCTGGGTACAACACATTGATAGAAACCGCAGTTGCAGCTGGATATATTGAGCCAGAGCAAGAAGAAGTATTAAAACAATGGCGTAAAGCACCGGCGCTTTGGTCACCTAAATAATCGTTAAATGAAACTAGAAAGCAGCATTGCTACTGTAGCAAAACCCATTGAAAACGTTTTCGAACAACTCACACTAGCAAGTACCTACGAACTGCTTATGCCTGAGGAAGCGAGTTTCCGAATAAAAGACGAAAAGCACTTTAGTTTTAAGCTGGGAGGCATGCCCGTAATTCCGTTAAAACTAGAACGACAAACACCTAATACGCAGATTGTAATGGCAGCTGATGGCGGAAGCGTCCCTTTTGAGTTGCACACCAACCTAGAGGCGATTGACGGAGAAACAAAAATTCAATTGGTATTTGAGGGTAACATCAATCCGATGATGCAAATGATGGTTAAAAAGCCACTCACTCAGTTTCTCGAAGCACTTATTGCTAATACTGGAAAGCTGTAAACACCAGCGTTTTTTCTTCATAAGATTTGCTATCCCCATTTTCGTGAATAACCACCAATTTCCCGTCTGGTGACACCCCTGTAATTTTCCCTAGAAAGGAAGCGCCATCTTTGGTTTTAAAAGCGCACATCTCATTTATTTTATACAACACACTTAGATAACGCTCGTGGTCTACTTGTTCAGAACGAACAGCGGCTGCGATATTTTTTGCTAGCGATTCAAACAAAGGACCTATTTCGAGATCTTGTTTTGTAACAGATTTAATGGAAGCAGCAAATGGCAATGAAGGGTCAAATTTTTCTTGATTCACATTGAGACCACAGCCGACAATCACGCCTGTCATTTGCTTTCCACGCATGATGGGTTCAATCAAAACTCCGCCTATTTTTTTATTGGCTGACAAAATGTCGTTTGGCCATTTGATGCGCAATTCAGGAATTTTTAGGGGTGCAAGGGTATCCACAATGGCCAGGCACACTTGCTTGTTTAGGTTAAAAATGTTGTTTTGATGATGGGCTGTATTACCTACATAAACTGAGCCCGTCAGGTTCAAATCGGCTTCTGAAAGCCATTTTGTTCCCATCCTGCCTCGCCCTTCGGTTTGGTGTTCCGCCCAAACTGCTATGCTTTCATGTGCTTTGCTTTGCTGCACCCACTGCTTTAAAAAGCTGTTGGTGGAGGGGGTGGCACTAAGTTTGATTATTAGCATACACAAAAGTATGCGTTTTGTGAAGTAATTTTGCAAATAACAATTACATTTACACAGACAAGTATTGCATGACAAAGAAAAAAAATACGGATACGCTTCTAGCTCACATAATTGAAGGTATTGAAGAGGTAAAAGGAGAAGACATCAACGTTCTAGATTTACGTGAAATAGAAAACAACGTATGCAAGTACTTTGTTGTATGTTCAGGTAATTCCAACACACAAGTTCGTGCCATTTCTGGCGCCGTTCAAAAACTGGTAAGCAAAGCCATTCAGGAAAAGCCTTGGCATGTTGAGGGGCTTGAGACAAGCGAATGGATATTGATGGACTTTGTGGATATTGTTGTGCATATTTTTCAAAAACAAACACGTTCTCACTACGACATTGAATCGCTTTGGGGCGATGCCAAGCAAACGCTAATAGAGTCTAAATATTAAAACATGGCCAAAAAAGAAAAAACACCACCTAAAAAACCAGCCATAAATTCCTATTGGCTATATGCGAGTATCATACTTTTCTTTATTGGTATGTCATTTTTTGGCGGCAGCGACAGCATGTCTAGCGATCAAAAAATTAATATCTCGACCTTTGAAAACTACCTTAACGATGGCGAAGTAAGCAAGGTTGTTGTTGTCAACAAAAAGACCGCACAAGTGACCCTAACGGAAACTGCGCTTACAGAAACCAAACACAGTAAAGCCACTAAAAAGGACTTACTAGGTCGTAAAAACAGCAGTGGTCCGCACTACCAATTTGAAGTGGGCAATCTTGAGCTTTTCCAAAAGAAATTAGAAGCTGCCGAAGAAAAAGGCGTTTCCTTTACCTATGAATTTGAAACGGTTGAAAGCCGTTGGCTAGATGTATTACTTGGCTTTTTACCACTCATACTAATCATTGCCGTGTGGTTGTTTATCATGCGACGCATGTCTGGTGGTGGTGGTGGCGGTGGCGCACAAATATTTAATATTGGCAAATCGAAAGCCAAACTATTTGATGAAAAAACCGATGTCAAAATAACATTTAAAGACGTTGCAGGTTTAGAAGGTGCCAAAGAAGAAGTTCAAGAAATTGTAGACTTTCTAAAAAACCCAAACAAGTATACTGTATTGGGTGGAAAAATTCCAAAAGGCGCCTTATTGGTAGGACCTCCTGGTACAGGAAAAACCTTACTGGCTAAGGCTGTTGCAGGCGAGGCCAAAGTGCCTTTCTTTTCGTTGTCTGGCTCTGATTTTGTTGAAATGTTTGTGGGCGTAGGTGCGTCGCGTGTGCGTGACTTGTTTAAGCAAGCAAAAGACAAATCACCCGCCATCATATTTATTGATGAAATTGATGCCATTGGACGCGCAAGAGGCAAAAATAATATTACCGGTTCGAACGATGAACGTGAAAACACGCTAAACCAGCTGCTTACCGAAATGGACGGCTTTGGAACCAACACCAATGTGATTGTTGTTGCCGCCACCAACCGCGCCGACGTACTGGACAAGGCATTGATGCGTGCCGGACGTTTTGATCGACAAATTTATGTTGACCTTCCCGATTTAAATGAACGTAAAGAAATTTTTAAAGTACACCTCAAGCCACTGAAATCAGACACCAAACTGGATGTTGATTTTTTGGCCAAACAAACACCAGGCTTTTCTGGAGCTGATATTGCCAACGTATGTAATGAGTCGGCATTGATTGCGGCCAGAAAAAACAAGAAAAAAGTAGGGCGTCAAGATTTCTTAGATGCTGTAGACCGTATTGTTGGCGGACTTGAAAAGAAAAGTAAAATCATTACGGCAGAAGAAAAGAAGACCATTGCTTTTCACGAAGCAGGTCACGCTACTGTTAGTTGGATGCTAGAACACGCTGCACCACTTGTTAAGGTTACCATTGTGCCCAGAGGACAATCGCTAGGAGCGGCTTGGTATCTACCCGAAGAAAGACAAATTGTTCGCACAGAACAAATGTTAGACGAAATGTGTGCTACGCTGGGTGGTAGGGCTGCTGAAAGCATCATATTCAATAAGATTTCAACAGGTGCATTAAGCGACTTGGTGAAAGTAACCCAACAGGCCAGAGCCATGGTAACCATTTACGGTCTAAACGATAAGATTGGAAACATTACCTATTATCAAACTAGCGATAGCGAGTATGGTTTTACCAAGCCGTATTCCGAAGAAACAGCTAAAACAATCGATTCAGAGATTTCTGAAATTGTTGAAAAAGAATATAATCGAGCCATACAACTACTCAAAAAACACAAAGACAAGCTAACAGAACTTGCAGAGCACCTGCTTGAGAAAGAAGTTATTTTTAAGGACGATCTAGAGCGTATTTTTGGCAAACGACCTTTTGAAAAGCCAGAAGCTGAAGCACCAAAGCCAAAAGCAACAACCAAGCCAAAGGCAGCACCAAAAAAGACTGCAAAAACAACCAAGGCGAAAGATTCTACAAAAACAAATGATGCCAACTAGTTCACGATTTGTTACCTTTGTGTAACAACCCTAATGCGTGAGTAAGTTCTGGTCAAATATTTTTGGAAAAAAAACGACTCCCAAAGAAGAGATCGTTGAGGAAGAGCGGGGCCCACACATGCCACCCAAAGAACTTCCAATCGAACAAACATTTGCAAAAAAGTTCACGGCTTGTGGTGGGAAGTTTGTCTATTGTGAAACCTTACAAGATGCAAAAGACGCCTATCTTTCTTTTGTAAATGAATATCCCACCGAAATACGAGAGTTATTTTGTTTAGAGCCTGTTCTAGCAAAAAAAATAGATGCTGGTATTACCCTTACCAAAACCAATCTCAACGCAAAGGTCATGCTATGCAGCTGCGAAGCCTTGGTAGCTTACGATGGAAGTATTGTGGTCTGCGAACGTCAATTGGGTTCCAACAAATTGGCAGACCTGCCAGAAACATTATTGATTCTTGCTGGCACACGTCAGTTTTCGAAAACTGTTTCAGAAGGTTTGAAAAGCATCAAACATCGCTATGCCGATAATATTCCGTTAAATATCACCTCAATAAAGCAATTTAAAACAGACGTGATGAGCGACGAAAACTACATGAACTATGGCAGTAGTGTCAAAGAAGTGTACTTGCTTTTACTTGAAGATTTTTCATGAATTTTTTAATTCGTTCCTTAACTTCTTTTCTTTATGTTGGGTTGCTCCTAGGCAGCCTTTACATAGATGCTACTTTTTTTACTGTGGTGCTTTTTCTCATGTCAATTATAGCGCAGTGGGAACTTCAAAAAATTACCAATAAAAAAATCATTTTAAGCTACCTTTTCTTTCCCCTTGTATATGTTGCAGTTCAACTGAACCCCGAATACTATCCTTATCTAGTTGGTGCAGCAGTTATTGGGTGTTTGGGAATGTTGGGCTTTTTTAGCAATTCAAATCAGTTGAGCTACAGCAAAGCGGCTGTATATTTTTTAAGCCTGTTTCAAATCTGTATACCATTGCTATTACTCGCCCTCTTAGGGAAGTCCAACCCTATCTATGTTTTGTATTTTTTTGGCATTATATGGCTAAGCGACACTGGAGCATATGTAATTGGCTCATTATTTGGAAAACGAAAACTAGCACCTACCATTTCGCCCAATAAAACAATTGAAGGAAGCCTTGGCGGAATAGTTGTTGCCACGGTAGCCCTACTGTATGCCGCTGACATAAAAAACATCCAATACAGCTGGGTCTTAATTCTAGTGGTGACTGCCATATTAGGCGCATTAGGAGATCTGGTACAATCGAAAATAAAACGCATTTGCGGCGTGAAGGATAGCGGGAATATTTTGCCAGGACATGGCGGAATTTACGACCGCATCGACAGTTCCATATTGGCTGCACCCATATATATATTATTATTGAATTTATTCGCTTATGTTTCATAAAGAAGGCTTTACCATCATCATCGTAAGTTTTGTACTCATAGCTGTGGCTGCAATGTTGGCCGATCAGTTTATTGGCGTTAAGTGGTTGCGTATTACACTCCAGCTTGTCCTGCTTGTTTTTTTAGTGTTGATACTGCAGTTTTTCAGAAATCCCGACCGACCGCCTCTTGCACTTGAAGACGCTGTTGTATCGCCTGTAGATGGGAAAGTAGTTATCGTGAAAGAAGTTGAGGAACCCGAATATTTTAAGGGCAAAAGACTACAGGTATCTATTTTTATGTCTCCCTTAAATGTGCACGTAACCCGATATCCTGTTTCTGGCAAGGTTGTGTTTAGCAAATACCACCCCGGCAAATACCTCGTTGCCTGGCATCCAAAATCATCAACCTTAAATGAAAGAACCACCATTGTGGTTGATAATCCAACTTATGGCGAAGTGCTTTACCGTCAAATTGCAGGAGCAGTAGCCAGACGTATTGTGAACTATGCCGAAGAAGGACAAGAGGTTACGCAAGGAACAGATGCTGGTTTTATCAAATTTGGATCTAGAGTTGACGTATTCCTACCCATCGAAACGCCCGTGCTTGTTAAAGAAGGGCAAGTCGTAAAAGGGGGTGTGACGCTAATTACATCAAAAAACTAAAGAGCTGAAAGGCGCGCTTTGAGTGCCGCTATTTTGGTTTGTGCATCTTCCGCTTTCTTTCGTTCGATTGCCACAACTTGTTCAGGTGCATTTGAAACAAAACGCTCGTTTGTTAGCTTTTTTTCTACTGAACGCAAGAACCCTTCTTGATAAGCCAGTTCTTCTTCCATCTTATTGCGTTCCCCCTCAATATTAGAAGCAGCTACAGGAACAAAATACTCAAGTGCGTTTACCCTAAATGAAATCGCCTGCTCAGGTGCTTTTGCCGCTTTATCCCAAGTTTTGATATTTACCAACTTCTCAACAATAGGTCTTAGTGAAATATTGTCTTGGGTAGTTTCCACCAAGTCCAACGGCTCTTTAAAAGAAATGTTTTGCTCTTTGCGAACCGTTCGCAATTGTGCGACTAAGGCCGCTGTGTGATCGAATTGGTCTAAAATAGCCGTATCAACAATTTTTTGGATTGGCCAATCCGAAACAATCAAGGCTTCGTCTTTGGCGCGGGCTTTAAGCGCATGCCATAGTTCTTCTGACAGAAAGGGCATAAAGGGGTGCAAAAGGCGTAAGTTGTCTTCGAAAAGCACACATACTTTTGCATAGGTCTCACGATCTATTCCCGTATTGTACGCCGGCTTAACGATTTCCAAAAGCCAAGAGCAGAAGTCGTCCCAAATAAGTTTATATGTCGACATTAAGGCATCAGAGATGCGGTATTTGCTAAAGTGGTCATCAATGGTAGCCAATGTTTGTTGAAACTTGGCTGAATACCAGTCAATACCTGCAGTTGCAGTAGCACATGTTTCTAAGGTTTCGTCCACCTCCCAGCTCTGTATCAATC
>Ga0209653_1003682_pt1 | contig 10315 bp, 17 predicted proteins | sample SaaInl6LU_22_DNA_FD_184644 | JGI IMG/M metagenome (GOLD analysis project Ga0209653, IMG submission 184644) | Marine microbial communities from expanding oxygen minimum zones in the Saanich Inlet - ESP_116LU_22_DNA (SPAdes) (version 2) | ecosystem: Environmental > Aquatic > Marine > Intertidal... | reverse complement strand
GATCTTGTCATCGGCTGGTTTGAACTGTACACGTATTTCCACCAACTGTTTTGTGAGGGCGCATAAGGGTATAGACAAACTAGGATGCCTAAAGAAATAAAATGGAAGATTTACATAGAATGTGTACGGATTCGAAAATTGTATATGGTTGTTGTGACCCGTCATAAAGTATAGTGTCTGTTCTGTGTCGTCTATGTTATTGTGAAGTTGATCGTACATATACACGTAGTCCCCGGTGAGCCTTTCGATTAATTGCCCACCTATGATGAGGTCCGCATGCTCTATGATTCTGGTACCTATGGACGTATTATACGTATTGGAAACGAGTTCACTATCCGACGCTGGGAGAGGATCCAGGGTCACCTTGAGGGTGACACTCCTCAGGAGATCACCCATGTTGTTCGGTATCCGACACGTGATGGAATTACCAAACTGGGGTTTTCTACCACTCTCCGCGGTGAACGTGAATGGTATCTCCACCATTTCCGTGGAAAATCTCGTGTGTCTCCTATAGTTCATGACAAAGTAAGAAAACTGGGGCTCTCCAGTGAGCCATTGATCCTGTAAACCCGTGACAGCGAGGCGAACACGACCTGCCATTCTTATTAGGTGTGAGTAAAATATTATCAAATAAAACATGGCAATACAGTAGATGGATCTTAAACTCAGGAAGTTTAACCCCGCGACGATGGCCGACGATAGAGTCTGTGTCTTCGTGGGTAAGAGAAACACGGGAAAGTCGACCCTCGTCACGGACATCTTGTATCATAAAAAACATTTACCAGCCGGTATCGTGTTATCAGCCACCGAGGAAGGTAATCATTACTATCAACAATACATCCCCGATCTCTTCATCTATGGTGATTACGACAGGGAAGCCATAGAGCGAGTGATGGACAGACAGAGAAAGTTGGTCGGCGCGGGAAAAACAAACTGCGGCGCCTTCCTTCTCCTGGACGACTGCATGTACGATAACAAATTCATGAGGGACACGTGCATTCGCCAGTGTTTCATGAATGGCCGACACTGGAAGATATTCTTCATGCTCACGATGCAGTACTGCATGGACCTGCCCCCGGCCCTTCGAGCCAACGTGGACTACGTGTTCATCCTCAGGGAGAACATCATTCAGAACAGGGAAAAGTTGTACAAATCATTCTTCGGCATCTTTCCATCCTTCGACATGTTCAACAAGGTCATGGACGCCTGCACGGAAAACTACGAGTGCATCGTGCTGGACAATACTTCCAAGAGTAACAGGATAGAAGATTGTGTCTTTTGGTACAAGGCGACTCTCCGAAAGAATTTCAAGGTGGGTGCCCCCGAGTACTGGCAGGCCCACAAGAAGATGTTCAACCCCAAGGGTGGGCAAGCGAATCCCAAGAACGTCAAGGGAAAGTCAACACAAATAAGAATAACAAAACAAAAATAACCTAAGTCACTTAAAAGATTTCGCAAAGTCTACAGCAAAGATGATTCCCATCAAACTGTTACCGGACAACAAAGAACTTCTCAAATTCATCGAGGAGGAACCCACCCTCGATCACGATGACTTTTTGGAACGCGAGGTGATTCACGGGTCTGAAGAGGCGACTAATCTGTTGGCGATAGAGAATGCCACTGAGATTGCCAAGCGCTTTATCCAGAGGCACTATAAGGATATACTGAAGACAATTCGCGCGGAGAGTAAAAAAAGAGATGATGTCGTGTACAGATGTAAAAACCTCGATAATCTATCTGGGACCAACGTGGGCACGGAGTTTCTTCACCTCGAGAAGAATCTGGAGGAGGGGGGTCACGGGGTGTACCTTCGGGTGGATAACGCGAAGAAACGCATTCACGTGTGGGACTCGATGGGTGAGGATGCCTACCTGAATGAGTTTGAGGACACCATCCGAGAAGTGTACCCAGGGTACAGGGTCCACGATAAGTCGATCGGATTTCAACCCACGGGTGGATTTGTCCAGGCGAGTCCAGAACAGATGGCGAGTGCCATGTACATCTCAGGGGAACCGGGGTACCTGAACAGGGCGTGGCGAGTCTCTCAGTACGATGAACTTTCTCAGCATCATTTTTGTTACGTGGAGGCTTTCGTGGCGATGGCGTTCGACAGTCTACCCATGCACAGGGTGGGACCAGAGGATCCCAGGGACCGTCTGAAATTCATCAAGAAGGTGGTGTGGGGGTTCGTTCATAAGTTTTACACGGGTTCGAGAGAGTCGGCCGCTTGGAAATATTTCGAGGAACACTTTCCGTATTACATGAGCACGTGGAACAGTGATGGGACGAGGATGAATCTGAAGAACGACATCTTCCAGGTGCCCAAGAAGGAGACGTTCATCACACACATAGAACATATAGAAACTTTAGATACTAGCGGATGGACCGTGAAGGACATACTCAGATGGGCTGCGAAATCATAGTACCTAAAAAATGTAATTTTACATAAATGTCTGACGTTCGAACTCTCAATCTCTCCGATGCTGACGATGGCATGGTCTCGTTAAATGATAAACCGTCCACGACTTTTGTGCCCGAAAAAAATGTGAGTGAAGATAAAGATACCATGGATTCCACTCCGATCGCCGATGTTATGGGTCAGTCCCAAGAAATGCTCGAGCCCCCCATGATGGCCATGGATCCTCGCATGATGCAACAGGCTTCCCCTCAGATGGTGGCACCCACCCCGGTCAAGGAAGCTCCCGCCGCCAAGAAGGCGAACCCCATGAATCTCACGGACGATCAGATGTTGGCGCTCGTCGTGGCTGCCTGCACCGCCGCCGCCATCAGCAAACCCGTCCAGGAGAAGCTCGCTGGTACCGTGCCCAAGTTCCTGAACGCCCAGGGTAACCGCAGCATGGTCGGCCTGGCCTCCACCGGTCTCGTGGCTGCTGTACTCTTCTACTTTGCTAAGCGATACGTTTAAGCACGGATGAAGTTGTCACCCAAAACAGTGTACGACACACCCGCACCCATGATGAGACTCACGGCGACGGCGAGGGAGGCGTAGGCCGTTCCCTTCGGCTCTCGACCGTATTCCTTTAAATTTTTCTTGAGATTTTGTGAAAACTCAGATTTAGGCATCGCCTCTAATAACAGCGTCATGAACAGTGCAGCCCCTATGACAGTCGCTAAGATTGCTCCCTGGGACACACTGCCGAGGATGTTATTTTTGGACATGAACCACAGGTACGCGGGGAACAACACCGTGAGTATGATGGTGTTCATCCAGGGATGGGTTTCCGCACGAATACCGAGAAGACCGATGAATAATACGAACCAACTGGAAAGGGACAACCCTATCTCGGTTATGGCGGGTTTACTGAAACTAAAATTATTGTTTACGTCCATTTTATTGTAAGCACACAAATTTATTTATCCATGATGTGCTTACCACAGAAGGGTGTCCTGGTCGATATGTTCTCGTAGATGCCCAAGGATATGGCCTCCCCCTTGAGCTTATCGAAGTTGCCCCAAAAATGTTTACTGTGTGAATACTCTTCGACGGTGCAATGTGCCAGCTCGTGGAGCAACACGTGGAATATATCGTTGACGGTGCCATCTATGCACAGACCAATCTCGGCACCCTTGTTGGCGTTGTAGCCGATGGCTTTCTCCATGCCGTAATGTGCCGTGATGGGAATCTCTTTGTGAATCATGGGAAAGAGTCCCTTCGTCTTTAGATGTTCCCTGAGTTTTTCGTAGCGTATCTTCACCTCCTTGAGACGATCATCTTCCCTGGTATTAAAAAATATCAAAATATTCACTAGCACTAAGATGATCCAGACTATCATTTTCTATATACGAATATAAATTTGCTGTACAGTTCAGATATTGGATTTCCCCTGAGTGATTCCCAACACTCGAGTGAAAAGCCATTGTTTTCTAGATGCGTCACCAACAGATCCTTATGGGCCAGGGGCTCCGGTCTCGGTCCGTCCGCATAATACGGTGTGTCCACCAGGTGTACGTACAACTTTTCTCCGAAATCACCGTTACTCGTGTCGCGCATCTTGAAGAAATTTCCCGCGTCGTCCACCAGGGGTGTTTTGAATATCATCTGCATAGAATCCGGTACGATGCCCATGAAAACACCCCCTGGTTTCATGCGCTTCTTAATCTCACGCATCGTCTGATGAAAGAGATCCTTCGACTGAAACACGTAGTGCAAAGAGAAATTATAACACACGATGTCATACTTTCTATTTGGACAAGCGAATATATCACCGTGGTAAAAGTTTACCCTACACTTTAAATTTTTCGCCCGACTCTTCGCCTCCTGTAACGCTTCCTCGTCGGGTTCACACATGCTCAGGTTAGCCCTGACGTGTTTCCATTTTTGAAGATCCCCACCGAAACCACATCCAACGTCGAGCACACTGTCACCCGGTCGAGTCACGCGCTCGATGAGTCGACGCTTCTCATCGTTGTGGTATCGGCGAATCTCTTCCATGATATTGGTAACGTCAAAAACTTTAACTCACTTAGGTTATTTAAAGTTTTGGATCGAAGAAAAGACATAATGTCTCTTGAACAAGATTACACCACCGTCCCTGGACAAATCTTCGCCTGCCTGTCGGTCGTCGGCCCCGAGGCACCCCAGAAGAACGATAAGTTTGGCATCAAAATCAGGGGTGCCTTCGCCACGCGCGATGAGGCTGCCAACCACGCGAAGCGTCTGCAGAAGGAGGATGCCACGTTCGACATCTACGTGGTCGACATGTACAAGTGGCTTCTGATCCCGCCCGACCCCTCGAAGATTGAGGATGCGCACTACACCAACGAAAAGCTCGAAGAACTCATGACCGGTTACAGGGAAAATCAAGCCTTGGCGGCCAAAATGTTTGATGAGCGCAAGAAGGATATGTCGACCACGAAGGTGGGTGGTGAGGCCATCTTCCACAAGCCCGGTGACGAAAACTCAAAGTACTACAACAAACCAGACGAGCCTCCCATCAGCCACCCGGCTGAGATTATCGAGCGCCTGAAGCGAGAAAAGCCCGACGCATCCATGGATGACCTGGTGAAGGAGGCGGATGCTATCGTGGCGAAGGAGATCGAAGAGCGACGCAAGGCGAGGGAATCCATCCCCGAAGGAGACGAAGAGGAGGCTTAGGAACTTTTGAAAATTACTCGTGTGATGTGAACCAGTATTTTATTTTTCACGTACTATGCGCAAAATAAAATACCCATTAATATTAAATGCTACTAGCGTTAGGATTCTTACTCATAGGTCTCGCTATAGTGCTGAGCATATTCGTGTATTTAAAGAGTGACACACTCACAGATCCAACGACGGCTTCTGATGCACTGGTGGACATGCTCAAAGATCCCTTGGTGACCAGCCGAGCCTATTTTACCGAACCAGCCACGGGACCCATAGGTGACTTCGTTGGGTACTCACCCGTGTCTCAGGATGACTGGTTGCATAGTCTTCCCCATGAAGAATCCCAAGATAAAGGCGGCAAATACGACAAGATACGCAGTCTTATCTAGACTCGCGAGGAAATCCTTCTTGACCTCGGGCTGTTGTGGTGGAGGTGGGGGCATCATCATGGGAGGTGGTGCGTAATAGTACTGCTGGGGTTCATCCTCTTCTTTTTCGTCCAACTGTGGGTTATATTCGATGGGGCTACTTATATCAGTGTCCATATGTGTACTAGCAAATCATTTTTTTAAGCCTCTTCTTCATCCTCATCATCACTGCTGACTACGAAACCCTTCAAATTTCCATTTTCATCGGCATCCTCTTCGTCGTCGTCCTCTTCTTCATCGTCGTCAGACTCACAGAGATCCTCATCGTCAGACTCACAAAAGTCTTCATCGTCGTCCGTATAATCATCCTCTACCTCTTCTTCGGGATCGAGGCGATCGGGCTTTTTGGAAATGCGTCCATACCTAGTGACTACGGTAGACATTGCTACTATATAGTAGTGCACTATCTTTTAAATATATTTTGGTCGATAGGTCGTGTTGGTATTCATGGCGTTCTTCATGAGCATACGTTCGGTGGCGACGACAATCTTTTGACCGATGGCGGCTATCTCGGCTTGTACGTCGGGGTCTATGGGTGACATATAAAGTGGAATCTCGTTGAGATGATGAATAGCCTTGTGTAAGAACACATCGGACTTATGGTCTATGACCAATTGCATGTTTGTGTAAAACTGACCGTACGATTCTTCGTGTATCCCAGAGTACGCGTGGGCCTCCTTGATGAGTGTGAGAATCTCGTTCGCATTCGTGTCGAACCGTGTGATGTTGGAAAGGATGTATACGAATACGGCTATGACAATCACGTACAGCATCTTATAATATGCTGATTATTTTATCCGTCGGGGTAAACTTACGGGTGTTACAGGAACACTTCTGCTGGATGTATTTTTCCTTTTTCGTCATGGAAATGGTGAATGGGACTTCGGTCTTTTCACAGGTTCCACACGTGAGAGTAGTATGAGCGGTGTACGTCTTGTGTTTCTTCGTGATACTCTTCACATCACACGCTGTGATGTGTTTGTTGATGTACGCATTCACCGTATCCACCGTATCATCAGTCTTGGGCTTCACGGGACTCATGACGAACATGGGTTTCTTGGGGTTGCCCATGGGGTACATCGCCTTGTACACGTCGTCGGGGAGTCTCAGGGCTCTCCCCGAAAAATCCTTACAAAACCCATTGATTCTCCCCTTCGTCGTCTCACACTTACAGAAACACTTTTGTCTGATCGAGTCACCGTCTATGAGAAACCACACGTGATTGGATGCATGTCTTCTCTTGAGATTTTCACAGTACTTGGAGTTGGTGGAGACGAGATGAATATCACCGTGTACGTACACCTTCGTGACTTCGGATTTTTCTTGGCCCTCCATGTATTTTTGGATAAACTTCTGAAGAGACAAGAGCACCTCTGGGTCATTGAAGGTATCTTTCATCTCCTGCACGGTGAAAGATCCCTCTTCTCTCACGGATCCCTGGATGACCACGTGGTCCGTCGCCTCCGTGCGAAGGGTAGCCATGTGAAGAATATCTACACTGGGTTCACGGTCGTGAATGCGTTCAAACTTTCCATCGTACATGAGAATGGGAATGTATTGGCCCTGGGTCACCTTACCCTTCTCGCACCCCTCACATCCCAATCCGTTACACGCGTCGTGCTTCGCCCGCTTGTGTGACCAGGGCATACGGAAACCACTCCCCTTGGCGTTCTTCTTCCCACCCCCATAGACGGACGTATCCACCACATCCTTCCAGTCGATCGATGGGAAAATGAGATTGAGAGCAGACACGATGTGCGAGTGCAAAGCCATGGCGGACCCATGATCCACCACGAATCCATGCCAGTTTATGTGGACACCGTATTTCGTGAGGTCCCCGCACTTTTTGGGTTGCGCCACGGACACGAGGGCTTTTTTGTCGGTAAACTTGGACACCCTATCACATATGGTGGTGCATATTTCTTCTATGGTATCGAACGACACTTGTTCGACACTCTTATAGTCGAGGTCTACGAAAAAATGAAACCTATCCGTCTTCTGTTCCACCACGTAAATCTTTTCACCCCTTTTCACAGCGTCTATGTACGCCTCGTAGAAATCATTCAATCTATCAAACGGCACGGATAGGACACCACCATCCATGAGCACGTGTGAGAGATTGGAGCCTGATCGACAAAACCCCTGTTGCTTACACCAATGTTTGAACATACTTATACCTGTAGCGTATTATTTTTTTAATATTCTTCCTCATGCCAGATGGATGTGCGACAAGAGACATCCCTGTACTCCTGCTCCACCTTGGTGAGTTCCTTCTTAATGACCAAGAGCTCGTAGACCGTCTTCCCCTTGTTCTCCTCCAACCATTTTTCAGCCTGTGCCTCCGTGTAGTCTTTCCGATCCATCAAAATATCCTTCATCTGTAACAGTATCATGTTCTTCGACTTCATTATTTAATAGCAAACGTTTTTCTATTGAGGGAACTCACGCAAGCATAAAATTCAGGGTTCCTTACCACGTGTTTGACTATCCGGTCCCATTGATTACGCGCGTTAAACTCCGATAACGTGTCGAAGCTCATGTAGTCGTTCTCGTCGTACGTGCGTTTCATCTGTATCTTTTTAGTGTGCATCTTATGCTTTTCTTCATTAAACTGTTTCACGAGTTCCGACTGTTCGGTCCGTGAATAGTCCACGAAGAATATAAAGACCGTGTACTCCAAATCCACAGAAGGACTCTCCTTCACGGTAAACGTAAAACTCGTGTACTCACCTCTCTTGAGGGACACCACGCCACGAGTCTCTTCTTCTAATTCCCTGAGGGCACATCGGAGAGGATAGAAAATCTCTCTGCGCCTGCATCCTCCGGTAACAAATATCCATTCTTTAAATCGTCTGTCTCTCACTGTGAGAAACCTGGGTGTACCACCCGTGAAAGACACGGGTATCGCGATAGCCTTGTGTTTCTTCATTGCTCATGGCAATTCTACTATTTGCGAATATGTTTATTTTTCGGATTCGGGCTCGGCGATGGTCACGTGCTTTTTACCACGGGTCGTGGTAGACTTGACCGCCGGTGCGGGAGCTGGGGTGGGCTCTGGCTCGGGTACGGGTGCAGCCGCGATGCTCGGGGGTTCCATGTACACCACGGGTTGTTGCTTCTCGTTGATGGCGGTCGTCAACTCCTCCTTGGTCTTCTTGAGCTCCCTGAACAAGTACACGGTGGCCGCGACGCACACGACGACGGCGACAATAGTGGCGGTATCACGATCGAATGCAAACATTTTATACTGTAAGAGTGTTTCATTTTTTTAAGTACCTACAATGGCACCCATTTTTACATTATCTTTACTAGGACATTCATATCCCTTCTGAGCAAATTGAACTTCCTGATAATGTCCATCTTTACACGGAGCGTTAGGAAGTTCGACGTACTTGTTGAGTGTACCCGACTTGGGATCATAGGTGATGAGAAATACAAACGCTGCTAGGAAGAGTAACAACCACATGTTAATGTTAACGGAGAAAGTTTACTGATGAATGGATACGACTGTTGGCACAGTCGGGATCTAGTTAGAATACATGAGGCCACCCATGCCATTTTCGATCCTGAGGATGTTGTAGTTGACACCGTAGATGTCATCCTCGTGGTTGGCCGTGTCACACACGAGACGAGCAGAATCGATGCGGCTGAAGTTCAGGGAACCCGTGGGCTGGAGCTTGGAGGTGTCCAGGCAGAAGGGGTACAGGAAGAGCTTGTTGTTGTCCCCGGAACCATCCTGATCCTTGGAAGCGTTCGTGTGGTAGTAGGCGGGCACGGCGGTGAAATGGGGATCCACGTACTTGAAGTCGGTGACATCGGTACCGTTAATCTGGAGCTTGAGCTTGTTGCTCGAGCCTGCGATGGGGAGAGTAGAACCATCGGCCGCCGCGAGAACCTTCACGGGGTGATTGAAGTTAATCTCCTGGATCCTGGACTGCGAGGCGATCGCGCGCTGGGTCTGGGTGATGAGCATGTTCTGGGGGGTACCGGAGAGCACGGAGCGCTCGTCGGTGTCCAGGTACACGTAGTGGGCGTAGCACTCCCACTTGTCACTGAGGCCAGCACCCCACGTGATGCGAAGCTCAACATCGTGGTACTGGAGGGCGATGAGGGGAATGGCCGACTGCCAGTTCTCGCAGAAGGAGAATCGAAGGGGGTAAAACTTGCTCTCGGCCGCCTCGGCGAAACCAGACTTGGACTTGGTGAGGCTCTGTGCGAGAAGGGTGGGGGCGATGTACTGGGAAAAGGTGGACGTCTGGTCGTCAATCACCTGACCACCGATGAGAAGCTCCACCTTGGCAATCTGATTCACCCATTCGTCGGGAGCAAACTTGACGGCACTGGTCCCGCTGTTGGGAGCGAGGTACACGTAGCTGAGAAGGTCACCCTTGCGCTCGAAGCGGACGGTGGACATACCGTTGGCGCTGGGGTTGCCCTGGATAACCTGACGTTCGACCGTCTGGGCAAAGTTCGTGTGACGCTTGTAGTTGGAACGGAAGAAGGAAACCTCGGGCTTCCCGACGATGTGTGCATCCTGGGCACCAATGGCAACGAGTTGGGCAATACCACCAGACATTTTATATTATAGTGAGGTTATTTTTTTAAGCTGTTGAGTATGTTACCAAGTCTATTCTGACCTATCCATTTTCCATGTTTCATACAACCTCCCCAAATGTACGGAGGTCTCGTCTCGATATGATAAAAATCATCTTCTGTGTGAAGAATGGTCTCCCTAAATTGGGAATCCTGTTCGAACCTGAGTTTTATCAATTCATTCATA
>Ga0209653_1003680_pt1 | contig 10317 bp, 3 predicted proteins | sample SaaInl6LU_22_DNA_FD_184644 | JGI IMG/M metagenome (GOLD analysis project Ga0209653, IMG submission 184644) | Marine microbial communities from expanding oxygen minimum zones in the Saanich Inlet - ESP_116LU_22_DNA (SPAdes) (version 2) | ecosystem: Environmental > Aquatic > Marine > Intertidal... | reverse complement strand
AGCTGATCATTATATTCATCGTCTCTATGTTCAAAGTCAATTTTAGAAGCTTGAACATTTAACCATTCCTTCTGATCGGTACTGTAATTATCTCCTTTGCTCGCATTTGAATACTCGAGCGTTATGGTCTGATTAGATTCAACATTGCTTAAACTTTGGGTTTTACCATCGTTCCAAACAACACTTAAATCAATATTTGTGGCTTGGCCTAGACCGAAATGTACTTGGGGAGTGACGCTAGATTGAAAACCCCTAGTATTAAAGTTTTCTCGGTAAAGTTGATTTCCTTGAAACTCGACAAAAACTTTAGCTCCGATTCCAAATGGGTTGTACTCAGGTCCTTTGAATTCGACTTTTAAATAGTTATTGGAGGTGCTATTGTTTCTATAGATAAAAGATTCCTGCTCTAAATTGTTGATCACCAGATCAAGGTCGCCATCATTGTCCATATCAGCATAAGCAGAACCATTGGAGTAGGTTGGCTCTTCGAATCCTAGATTTAATGTGTCTAAAGTTTGGAGATAATTGCCATCTCCTGAGTTAAGAGCTGCATAGTTTGGAATTTTTAATGTTGGCAATGTATTGATCCTAGCTTGCTCAAGCTCATCATCCTCCATCGCTCCAGGATTTGTATTTAGGTAGTTGACAAAATCAAGGTCATTGGGCCTTTTATAAATACCATTGGTGATATGTATGTCTGGTAGACCATCATTATTCATATCGAAGATCAGTGGGGCCCAGCTCCAGTCTGTAGCAAAGTTGTCCGCCAGTAAGCTAATATCAGAGAACATACCGTTTCCGAGATTGAGTTGTAAGGTGTTCCTAACGAATTGATCGCCATATCCGAATTGCTCCTTGATTCGGTACACCTCTACTTTATCTTCTCCTATAGATTTTTTCCAGATCTCAGGATTTTCTGGAAGCATGTCTGTAGTAAAAATATCCACTTCTCCATCGTTGTTAATGTCAGCTATGGAGTTTCCCATAGAAAAACGGCTGGTATGCTGAATTCTTTTTTCCAGTTGTTCTTCAAAAGTTCCGTCTTGTTGATTGATATATAGATAATCGTTCTCTGTAAAGTCGTTTGAAATGTAGATATCTGGCCAATTGTCTTTGTTGATGTCACTTATAGCAATCCCTAAGCCGAAGCCGATAGAACTAGAGTATATGCCCGACTCTTCGGTTACATCTACATATCTGGTTTTGCCTTGAGCTAACTGACTTTGATATAATTTGTCTCCATCAGGACTGACTTTGAAACGCTCATTTACGGGCACAAATACTCCTGGGTTTTTGATCGAATGATTCAATAAATACATGTCGAGATCGCCATCATTATCGTAATCGAAGAAGGCCGCTTGAGTAGAAAAGCCCTTAAAATCGAGGCCGTACTCTTCTGCTTTTTCAGTGAAAGTATTGTCTTGATTATTGATGAATAGCTGGTTTCTACCTTGTGCATCTTTATAGTCTCCAACCTGTGATAGATAAATGTCTAAATATCCATCAGCATTCAGATCGGCCATGGTAACTCCCGAAGACCAGGTGCCCAATTCCAGGATTCCTGAACTCGCTGTTATATCTTCAAATGTGAAGTTTCCTTTATTGAGATATAGTTTATTTGGTTTCTGATTCGCAGTGAAATATAGGTCCACTAAACCGTCATTATTGATGTCACCGGTCGCTATACCACCTCCGTTATAGAAGTAGAGGTACTCAATGATATTAAAATCTGGGCTTTGAGTGAGTTCATTCTTAAAATCTATTCCTGTATCGGTAGAATTGAGCCTGGTAAAAAGTGATGGATTCTCGCTCTCTTTTTTACAACCAAGCGCAATTGCTGCAAGGAGTAAAAGTAAGGTATTCCTCCAAATCGAGGTTGATGGTATCTTAAGGATTCTTTTCAAATGCCGATCAATAATTGAGTTTGACAAGCTCATCATTATTTCGAGCTATAATGATAAAGTCTTTGAAAACGGTAATGTCTCTTACTTCTCCGTTCACGAAGAAACCTTCTTTTTGACTAGCTGCTTTAAAATTCCCATTTCCATCATTTTTAAGGAAAGTACCATAGCTGGCATCATATCTACCTACTTCTGGTTTAACAGAATAGAGGTTCCCCCCTAGGAGTAAGTCTACGTCTCCATCTCTATCGAAATCTCCTGAGGCTATGGCAAAAATTGGACTGGCTTGTACCTCAGTTGGCAGTTCCTTGATCTCGAAATTCAGATTTCCATTATTAATTAAATAAACACTAGCCATTTGATTGGCTTGCTGCTCAATGACTCCTTCCATTTGTTCTACTGAAAATATATCATCAAGACTCATGTCCTTGAATGAAGTATAGTCGGGCAATACTTTCTTCAGGCTTTTGATCTGATCGATAAGATTGTGTCTTAAACCATAAGGATAGGCTTTTCCATCGGCCATGTACTTGGTTAAAATCGGATCTAATGTTCCATTTTTATCAAAATCTTTGACGAAAAGCGAAATAGGCTCATCAACTGTAGCTTCAAAACGGCTATTCAAACCATGGTTACCAATAACAAGATCCATGTCTCCGTCATTATCGAGATCAGCAGCGTGAATGGTGCTCCACCAACCTTTTGCATTGGCAAGATTTTTCGGGGTATTTCTTGAGAACTTACCTTGATCAAAAGTAAAGACCTCTATGCCCATATATTCTCCAATAATGATCAAGTCATTATCTCCATCATTGTCAATATCTGTAAATGAACTTCCACTGATCATACCTACTTTTCTCAGCTCAGGAGCCAAATCATCTGTAGCATCAGTGAATTGGCCGGAGCCATCGTTCAATAACAAAAACCCATCACTAGGTATACCGTGTTCCAAGGGTTTGCTTCCTTCCCCTACGAATAGATCAATATCTCCATCATTGTCAATATCGGCAGCCGAAACAGTAGCTGAACTTACATATCTTGCAGTGCTAGGAAGGATCTGATTTGATCTTTCGAAGTTTCCCTCTCCATCATTGAAGTACATTCGATCTTGAAAAGCAGAGGAACTTGCTGAGAATTCAATACTTCCACTACAAACATAAAGATCTAAGTCATCATCATTGTCTGCATCGAAAAAGACACTTTCAAGGTCTTCTGAGATCATGTCGTTCTCAAAACTTGATTTGAGTGCTTTTTTGAATCCTGTTGAAGTACCTAAGAGTAGGGAAGGTGCGTTATCCTTGCTTCCGCCAATATAAAGGTCTGAGATTCCATCACCGTTAATGTCTCCATTTGCCATCTTTGGACCTTGCGTACTCTTCATTAAGAAAAGAGATCGATCTACATCAAAATCGACAAAATCATTTTCTTCATGCTGGTAGTCAATAGACAAAACGGATGATGAAAAGGTCGCTTTCGAATCATTTTTAGGTAAACTTAGATTCATTGATGTAGCTTCTTTCTCTGAAAGCTCTATCATTTGATTTGGGCTAACATTATTGAGTTCCGATATTTTTCCTGAAGGCCAAACGACTTTGACATTTACAGGTTCTGAGGACTTCAAGCCCATAAAAGGTCTAGGGTCAATGCTAGACTGAAACCCTCGAATTGGTTGTTGTTCTACGTAATATTGATTCTCACCAGATTCAATCCAGATCTTGGCCCCGATAGCAAAGGTGTTTTGTTTTTCACCAGTGAGTTTGAAGCTTATATAATTCTGGTCAGCTCTTTTTTCAGAGTTGTTCTTATATAAGAAAGCTGGCATGTTCACATTGTTGACCACCAAGTCAAGGTCACCGTCATTATCCAAGTCGCCATAAGCAGAACCATTGGAAAAGCTGGGAGTAGCCAGGCCAAAGTCTTTGGTTACATCTTCGAATTTGATTCCATTTTGGTTTTTGTAAGCAAAGTTTGGAATCGGATTGGAAGGTATAATGTCAATCAAGCTCTTGTAATCTACACCGTTCTTGCTGACCATGGATTGAACGATCTCTTCACTGGAAGCATATTGAATAAAATCCTGATTAGTAAGGTCTTGATAAATACCGTTGGCTACAAAGAGATCTTTAAAGCCATCATTGTCCATGTCGAAGATCAAAGCACCCCAGCTCCAGTCAGTAGCTTCCACGCCTGCCAATCGGCTCATTTCAGAGAAGCTACTTCCGTTGTTGATCTGGAAGGTGTTTCTGGTAAACTGATGATAGTAGCCGTTATTTAATCCATACTGATATCGGTTCCAGTCTTCAAACGTGGTAACGGATTTGAGTCTTTCGTAATCATTTGGAAGCATTTCTGTTACGAAGAGGTCATTGTTTCCATCGTTATTAATATCAGCCATGTCTGCACCCATCGAGGCGCCACTAATGGAGTTCATTTTTTCAGTTAGCACTTCGCTAAAAGTCCCGTCCTTCTGATTGACGTACAAATAATCTCTTTCGAAGAAGTCGTTTGATACATAAATGTCATCCCAACTATCCCCGTTAACATCCCCAACAGTGACACCTAAACCAAAACCGATCACCGAACCAAAAATTCCTGCTTGTTCACTGATGTCATAGAATTTGCCATCTCGATTCTCTAATAATTTATCACCGCCAAGTACGTCACGCTTAGGTCTTTCATTTCTTCTTAGGTCGAAGCTACCAATCGATTGATATGAGTTGTTGAGGATATAAGCATCTAGATCTCCATCCTTATCATAGTCGAAGAATGATGCGTGAGTCGTGTAGCCAGGGTCAGCTAATCCATATTCTTGAGCTGATTCAACAAACTTGAGATCTCCTTGATTAATGAAGAGCTCGTTCTGTTTATTATCTCCTCTTACATCGCCAGAATTACATACATAAATATCTAAAAGTCCATCGGCATTTACGTCTACCATGGTTACTCCTGTAGACCATGCCCTTTGACCGGCTACTCCTGCTTTTTCAGTGATATCTTCAAATTGAAAATCACCTTTATTCAGGTAAAGTCTGTTGGGAAGTTGATTGGCGGTCATGTAAATATCTGCAAGACCGTCATTATTAATATCACCAATGGATACACCCGCACCGTTATAGAAGTTTCTATAAGTAATGATGTTAAAGATACTGTCGTAGGTGAGTTTGTTTTCGAATTCGAAACCGGTCTCCTCGGTTGACATCATACTAAACAAAGGGTCATTTTTTTGCTCACTACCACAGGCCGCAATGCATAGAATGCCAAAAACTACTGCAGCCGATTTGATCAGTCTCCTATTCATAAACATTAGTTTTCTAATGTAAGGTCAGCATATTTTACTTGTACAACCTCATCATCTTTTACTTTCATGGCAATTCTTCTGTTGCCATCTACTTTAACCCAAACGGTACCTAGGCTGTCTTTTTCATCCGGAATTTCAATGAATCCGTTTCCTCCATACCAAGACATCAGAGTGTCTTTTAATTGGGGAACGAGTTCAAAAGCATGAAGTTCCTCATTCCATGGCGCCCATCCTTTGAACCTATATTCCATATCCATTCCAATGATGTTTTCTCGTTCATCGAAATCAGGGTAAAAGAACATATCTATAGACTCTTCTCTTTTTTCTTGATTGATTAGCGCTGTCTGGATATAATTCTTTCTATTTCCAGCATTGAATAAACCTTCTCTGTTTTTCTCCCAACAAAGATCATAGAAAGCTTTTTTACCTTGTCCGAAAGAAATACCATGAAATAAAGAATCATATCGTACCCCTTTGGCCAATTCGGCTTTTACAGCTTGGTTGTATTCAGATTCACATGATAAGCTGACTGCTCCTAAAGAGATCAGGCCTATTATCCATACATTAATTCTCCTTCTCATAAGTCAACAGCGATCCATTATTAATGATGAACAGATACTTTTTTGCATCTTTTATTGTCAATTTTTTGATCTGTCTAATTTGGCCATCTATGTTTAAAAATTCCAGTTTCTGACTATTGAATCCAGTTTCTGACCCAAATAAAATTAATCCTTTTAGGGCATCATATCTTCCAAACTGTGGTTTTACTAAATACTGATTACCACCTAAAATCAAGTCAGTAAATCCGTCTCCATCGATATCGTCAGTCTCAATGGCATAGACAGGGCCATATTGAGCTTCTTTCGGCAGCTCCTTGAAAGAGAATTTCCCTTTTTCATTATAGAAAATACCCGACCTTCTTTCGTCAACCTCGAAAACGATAGCTTGATCCAGTACTTCTTTCGGGAATAGCTCATTGATAGTTTTATCAGCATAGTCTTCGAAGTAAACGAGCTGTTTTTTTAGCGAGGGAAGCTGCTTGATAAGTTCATCTTTATCTATGATGGGATAATATTTCCCATCTATGTTTTCACAGATAATCTGTTCCTTAGTACCATTCTGATCGAAATCACTAATGTACATTCTTGTCTTTGATTGAAAGAATGAATTTTCGCCATGGTTTCCTACCACTATATCGAGATCACCATCATTGTCAATATCCTCTACTAAAATCTTTTTCCACCAACCTCTGATCTTTTCGATTTGATCAGACTTTATTAGACTTCCATTTTCGTTCACAAACAAGTGAACACTAGACCAATCTGTAGAAACGACCAAGTCAATATCACCATCTTTATCTATGTCAGACCATTGTGAATCAGTGATCATTCCTAATTCTAAAAAGGCAGGAGTCTCTGAAGTCGCATCTGTGAATTGACCTTGGCCATTATTTTTGAAAAGGAAACCTCTTCCTCCAGTACCATAGGTAAATGCATCGAATCTTTCTCCTATGAAAAGGTCTTGATCTCCATCTTTATCATAATCAGCAGCACTTACTGTACCATTGCTATGATAGTTGGTGAAAGGTAAGTTCAGGGTAGACTTCGAGAAGTTGTTACTTCCATCATTTAGGTAAAGCCTATCCATTAAAGCGGATGAGCTACGACTGTAAGATCTTCCTCCACTAACTACATAAAGATCCATGTCATTGTCTTGATCAGCATCGAAGAAAACAGCATCTATATCTTCAGAAATTTTATCTAACTCAAAATTAGACTGCTGAATGCTTTCATAACCAGAACCATTGCTTAGAAATATCTGGCCAGCTTCGTCTCTAGATCCGCCAAGGTAAAAGTCTTCGATTCTATCGCCATTAAGATCAACTTGCGCCATGGCGGGACCTTCATTTTGGTACATTTCTGTCAAAAGTCTTTCTCGATCAAAGTCTACAAAAAGGTTCTCATCGTGTACATAGTCTATGACTGGGTCGGTTTGTGTTAAAAATCTATTTTTGAAGGGTACTTTCTCCATGTTGAATTCACTCTTCTCTGGTTCCTCAAGTGAGACTAGTTGATTCGTTTTTATATTTTCGAGCCGCGTTGTTGTTCCATTTGGCCAAATGATCTGAATGGAATCAACTTCTTCAATGGAGCCTAAGCCTAAATGGACCTTAGGGTCAACAGAGCTTTGAAAACCCTTTGAAGGGAAGTTCGAAACGGAAAACTGCATGTTGTTTGCCCATGCTTTGATCATAGTACCTATGGCAAAAGTGTTTCCTGTATCCTCTGAGCTTAATTTAAAACGCAAAGAGTGATTCGTAGAACTGTCAGTATTATTCTGATAAACGAATGCTGGCATATTCACATTGTTGATCACCAGGTCAAGATCTCCGTCATTGTCTAAGTCACCATAGGCGCTTCCATTACTAAACGTTGGTTCTTCTAAGCCGGCACTCTCACTAATACTTTCAAATTCAAAGTTTCCCTTATTTTGGAATAGCTGATTAACCACTGCCTTCGAAGGCATAACATCTATTAGCTTGGTGATCACATCTTCCTCATTCTCGATCATTGACCGGATTTGTTCCTCATTGGCCATATAGTTGAGGTAGTCTCGATCAAGGAGATCTTTGTAAATCCCATTTGAAACGAAGATGTCATTAAGGCCATCATTATTGGCATCGAAGATCAAGGTTCCCCAACTCCATTCAGTAGCGGCTACTCCCGCTAGCCTTCCTATTTCTAAGAATTGGCCATTACCTACATTTCGTTGTAATACATTTCTTGGAAACTGATGATAATAACCCTTTGAGGTATTGAGTGAGTACTTATCCCAACTTTCGTAAGTAGCTTTCGTCTTTTTTCTGGAAAGGGTGGAGGGAAGCATTTCCGTAACCATGATCTCTGGAAGTCCATCATTGTTTAGGTCACTGGCATCGGCACCCATAGAGCCCATGCTCAAGCTTTCGAAATAGTTTTCAGATTCTTCTGAAAAGGTACCGTCTTGATCATTGATATAGAGATAATCTTTTTCATAGAAATCATTTGAGATAAAGATATCTGGCCAGTTGTCTTGGTTGTAATCTGCAAGGGTGATTCCTAGTCCGAATCCTATGTCACTTGTAAAAATTCCAGCTTCCAGAGTTACATCTATAAATTGACCATTGTCGTTTCTTAGTAGCTTATTACCTGCATTATCTTCACTCGGTACTTCTCTCTGACCACGAATAATTTCTTGTCCTATACCTACTGATTTGAAAGAATTGGTCAATAGATAGCAGTCTAGGTCTCCATCTTTATCGTAATCAAAGAAGGCCGCTTGAGTAGCAAGTCCGCTAAAATCTAAATTGTACTTGGCCGCTTCTTCTTGAAATGAGCCATCTTTTTGATTGATGTAGAGAGAATTTCTTCTTCCTGGATCATCATTAGGTGTTCCCGATTTACAAACATAGATATCTAACCAACCATCTGCATTAATGTCTACAAATGTGACGCCAGTAGACCAGAATTGTGAGTCTGCGACACCAGCATGAGCAGTAATATCTTTGAACTTCCAATCTCCTTGATTGAGGTAGAGTTTATTGGAAACGATATTTCCTGAAAAGAAAATATCTAAAAGTCCATCATTGTTGATATCCCCAAGAGCTACACCACCACCATTAAAAAAGTTACGGTAGGTATAAGGGTTAAGTTCTTCAGTATAATCTAATTGATTAACAAAGTCTATTCCCGAGTCAGTGGGAATGACTTTTTGGAATAGAGTTTCTTGGTTCTCTTGTTGGCAAGAGAATAAGATAAGAGTTAAAAAAGTGGTGAATAGAAAATTTTTCATACAAAAATGGGTTGCCAAAATTGACAACCCATTTTAATTATATCAAATTTTAATCCTAGTTATATCCAGTATTCTGAGTAAGAGTACCGTTTGCTGAAAGAATCTGCTCGTTAGGAATAGGGAACACATCTCTGAAATCATCAGAGTGAGCTGGTTTTTCCCACCATGCAGCACCCCATCTGTCAAATCTGATAAGGTCCATTCTTCTAAGAGACTCTTGGAAGAACTCTCTTCCTCTTTCTGCTAGGAATTCATTCGCATCAAGTGAAGAGAAAGTGGCAGCACCTGCTCTAGTTCTAATTTGGTTAACCAACATAAGCGTAGTTGCATCGCTCCAGTTAGCAGTTAATCTAGCTTGAGCTTCCGCTTTGTTCATTAACACCTCAGCGTATCTGAATAAAGGATAATCATTATCCATGTTTGAACGTCCTTTAAGCTTGAAGCTAAATTTACCCATTCTTGCACCAGCTTGACGGCTACCGTTAGGAGCCAACTCGTTGATTGCAGGAGTGTAGTTAATAGGAGCACCATCAGGGTCAGCAGTATCAAATGCCAAGTCCAAAATAGGTGCACCACTTACATCGAATTGAGGGCCTACAACGAAGTTGTTGTCTTGTCTTTCGTCATTAGCATCTGAGTAAGAGTTATAGAACTCTTCCAAAGTTGAATAACCATTCCATGGTTGCTCAGCTAATCTGTAAGTCAACTGACTTGGGTAGTGAAGTGTCATCTGAGAGAAGTTCATACCTCCACCAGTTTGCTCATCAAATGGAACCACCCAAATGTGCTCTGGATCGTCTACGTTTGCTGGTCCGAATACTGCAGCGTAATCATCTGTAAGGCTATAAACACCTGAGTTGATCACAACATCAGCAGCAGCAATAGCATCTGCATATCTAGGAGTACCAATATAAGCTTCAGCATTCAAGTAAAGTCTTGAGAGGAAAGCTTGAGCACCTAGATCACTGACCCTACCATATTCTTGTCTTCCAGAAGGAAGGTTAGGAATAGATGCAAGGAGTTCAGCTTCTATAAAGTTGAATACTTCTTGTTTGGTAGCTTGTGGAGCATCTACACCTGGTGCAGTTACGATCTTAACTCTACCAAAAGAGTCCATCAATCTCCAATACCAATATGCTCTTAATGTTCTCAATTGAGCTTCACCAGCTGCATTTTGTCCATCAGCTATCAAACGGTTACACTCATTGATTGCACCGTAAGCAGTATTCCAAAAGTTGTTTAATGCAGGGTGAGTAGAAGTCCACTGATGTCTGTGCATATCTAGCC